>Ga0207017_1021_pt1 | contig 26877 bp, 24 predicted proteins | sample Alteio_BWMinCont_51_FD_153472 | JGI IMG/M metagenome (GOLD analysis project Ga0207017, IMG submission 153472) | Enriched cells from forest soil in Barre Woods Harvard Forest LTER site, Petersham, Massachusetts, United States -... | ecosystem: Environmental > Terrestrial > Soil > Temperate forest >...
ACGGCTTCCTAAACGGAAATCCCACGTATAGAAAAGGTCCAGATTATAGGTATTGTAGTTAACATTCTGCCCATTAATAAAGGACCGGTCTATCCAATAGCCATCGTCTTTTACATCATAAAAGTTGCTGTTCAGCAGTCTGTTCCAGTAATGACGACTGCGAAAAACAAGGTTCATGCGGGGAGTAAAATTGTAGGTGCCACTAAGGATGGTAGTTACCTGCGCATATTTTCTCCTGGAAAGAATAGGTGCTCCATTTGTTTCTCTTAGAAAAGCATAACCAAACTGGCCATTGTCATATACCCGTTCAAAATCCGCCTCCAGTGAAAAATGATCACCGAACCGGTAGCGCAAAGAAATCAAAACGCTGTAATAAGGATCATTCGGTATGGGTGTCTCGGAAAAGCCCAGGTCCCAGGTGGCATATAATCTTTTACGCGGATCGCTGTTGCCAGTAGCGCCTATAAAATAATAAGGGGCTCTTTTGAGCTTCCAGCCTGGCGTTTGCAATTCAAAAAAATCATTGTACCAACGAGGTGTTATCTCATAAGCCAGGCTTAGCTTCCAGAAACCGCGGAATAACCAGGCAGACTGCCCCCGCATCATGAACTGCCCATACGTAAAAGGCTTATAAAGATTGGTTTGCTGCGCCAGAAAAGAATATTGCTGGGTCAAAAATGGACCGACCGGCTGTATCAGATTGTAACTTATATTAGCAGTATTGGTTACCTCGTTGGGCGCCTTCAGATATCCAAGATCGTTAGGGTCGTATTTATCAGATTCGATATTATTCAACAGTGAGAACTGAAACTTACCGCTCACTTTTGCAAACTCGGTGGTGTTCTTAAACCCATTATGGTTAGCACTATCGCTGTTGTATATCGTACTATAACGGGGCTGCACCGCAAACTTATATTGATTGCTCCTGTCGTAAAAAACCAGATCAAGAGCACTCACGTTTGCATTGTGCTCATTTCCCTCACGGACGACATTGGTGTTAGTAAATGTAATGTAAGAACGGTTTTTCAACGCCTGATCCAGAACAATGATATTATAATTAGCAAGATGCTCGGTAGTAATAACGGAATCTTTACCGGTAAGCCTGTTATGCAATACTGCCTGCATAGGCTGTGTAACGGCATTGAATACACCAACTCCTAAATTATTGCTGTTGCGTCCCGAAAATTTAATAGCATTATATAACTTAGTAACAGCAGGGTTCTTTTCTATCTGGTAATTGGAATTGTTAGCAACAAAATTCTCTATAGAATCATATTTCTCTGGCTGCCGCCCAACACGCCGCGAATAGAAAATGCCTGCTTTATTGAAAAGTTCAGTCCCTTCTGTAAAAAAAGGCCTGTTCTCCTGAAACTTAACCTCATAAGGGCTTAAGTTGTTTACTACATTGTCAGATATCACCTGGCTGAAATCAGGCACCAGCGTGGCGTCGAGTGTAAAGCTCTCGTTGAAGCCATATTTAACATCCATTCCTCCACTTTTGAGCCATTCATTGGTGTAAATGCCGTCGTCCTGCGGTGACCGGCGATAGCCAGTGCTTACATAAGGAAAGAGGCTTAACCGTAAAGGAGGGGAAAGATGCTCCAAACCGATAAGATTACCGAACTGATTAACAAAACCATTTTCGTTGGGGTTTACCGGATTCCAGAAAGAAGTTTCGCTGTTGCGGCGGGTGAAGCGAAGGAAGTTGATGCCCCAGTTCTGTATTTCGGCCTTGGGAAAACGGATCGCGCTATAAGGGATCTTTATTTCTACCACCCAACCATCAGGTTTCATGCTCACCTTACTATCCCACACAGCGTCCCAGCTCAGGTCGCCAAATTGTCCCATCCCTGCATCTACTGCCGTTTGTGAAGAAAGCCGGGAATCTGTCTGCACGTTCTGAGATGTTACCAGAAATTGGAACCCGTTCTGCTTATCTTTATAAGTATCTAAAAAAACAGAAAAATAGTCTACATCAGCCCCCTGCTCCTGGTCGCGTTCATTCAATTGCGAGTGTATTTGCCAAGGCTTGTCATATAGGTAAGCGCCTATATAAATAGCGTTATCATCATACACTACTCTTACTTCCGAACGCACACTCGAAGGCTTACCGAAATTGGGAGAGTTGGTTATAAAATCAGTAGCGGGCAGAGCTGTTTTCCAGGCTTCATCATCCAGAGAACCATCTATATGCGGAGGAACAACCACCTTTACCACCTTCAGATTCTTAACCTGGGCAACAGAGGATAAAGAGATACTAATCAGAAGTAGTAGTAATCTGAACTTCATCAAGTGTTAGGGTTGTACCTCCGCCAAAGGTATGGGAATATATTAATTATAATCACAATGGCTATAACGCTCTATATCCCTATTTTCTTCTATGGAATGCCAAATTAATTTTGACCTATAGGAACAGACCATGGCGTATTCCTACTAATTTTTCAGTGATTTTTTCATAGAGCTGACCTGCTGCTGTAGGTTACTTACCAGACCAGCCAGTTGATTTACATCCCAGCGTTGCTGTGTATTAGCACGGGCAAGTACCATCTGACTCTGCCATACTTCCAGGACGTCTTCTGCATCAATAGTATAAGGTTGAAAAGTAGGATTATCGCTCACCAGCGTCCATTTATTTTTAGAACGGTTGTTTTTCATGATCCGCTTGTACACAATACCTTCCTGGCGGGAAACTACTATATATGTATTGTTAGACTTCACATCTTCCAGGCTATTAACCTTCTCGCCTACTATCACCGATCCGCTGGGAGTAGGTAGCATAGAATCCCCAATGATCTCGAACGCGCGATAGTTGCCCGGAGCCAGCATGGGCAGGGTAAAAGTGTTAAGCTCGTCGATAAATTCAGGGTCAGCATAACCGGCCAGATAACCTGCGGCTGCTTTTACAGGCACCAGGCATATTTCGTTGGTAGCCGCTGACAATTTTTGAGCGCGGCGCTTGTCCAGATAGCTACCGCTTTTGTTATCGGTCAGCTCTTTCAGCAGTAACTCATCAAGCGAGAGCTTAAATATACTGCGCACCTGTTCCAGCACTTCTATACGGGGATCGGCGCGCTCTTCTTCATAAGCGCCCAGCAGGGAACGTTTGATCTTTAGCTTGATGGCAAACTCTTCCTGCGTCCACCCACGCAGCTTGCGCAGGTACTTGAGGTTTTTTCCGGCTACAGACATATACTAATACATTTAGTAATTAATGGATGCAAATTACTAATTTATTTGACATAACCAAAAATATGTAGTTTTGAATCCATGGCAAAGCAAGTAAAGAAGAAAGATAGACCGGTAATATTAATAACCAACGACGATGGAATAGCAGCCCCGGGAATACTGAATCTTATAGAATCGGTGAAGGACATGGGGAAAATAGTGGTAGTGGCGCCTGACAAGCCGCAATCGGGCATGGGGCATGCAATCACAGTCGCTCACCCATTACGGTTACATCCTGTTCACATGTTTGAAGGCATTGAAGCGTGGCAGTGCTCCGGCACGCCGGCAGACTGCGTAAAGCTAGCAGTAGATAAGATATTACACCGCGCGCCAGACCTCTGCCTGAGCGGCATTAATCACGGACCTAATCATTCTATTAACGTGATCTACTCCGGCACCATGTCGGCAGCCGTGGAAGCAGCAATAGAAAATATCCCTTCAGCAGGGTTTTCGCTGATGGATTATAGTATAGAAGCTGATTTTAGTACCGCGCGCATTTATGTGAGAACGATAGTGGAGCACATGCTGAAACATAAAATGGACAAGCATACTATATTGAACGTGAACATACCGGCAGCAGAGCAGGCACTGATAAAAGGTATAAAAATATGCAGACAGGCATACGCAAAATACGATGAGGATTTTATAGAACGCAAAGATCCCGGCAACCGCAAGTACTACTGGCTCACCGGTAAATTTAAAAATATGGACAAGGGAAGGGATACAGACGTGTGGGCATTGGAGCATAATTATGTAAGTATAGTGCCGGTGCAATTTGATCTTACCAATTATACATTGAAAAGTAAATTGGAAAAAACCTGGAAATTCTGATGTTAAAAAAAGATAGTCTTCAGCTCGGTATCATTCTTGGCTTTCTTGCTCCCTTATTGGGATTGGTGATTTACTACTTCGCAGTTTTTTACACCAAGTACGTAGGATTCATGGAATTTCTAGGTTACCTAAAGCAATACCGTTCATTGCTTACTGGCGTAAGTAGCATTTCATTAGTTGCTAATGCAATACTGTTTACCATATATATTAATATACACAGAGACAAAACAGCAAAGGGAATATTTGCTGCGACACTTATTTATGGTATTGGAGTACTGATACTGAAATTCATTATCAAATGAAGTATTACGTAATTGCCGGAGAAGCTTCAGGTGACCTGCATGGCTCTAATCTTATAAAAGAGATTAAGAAGCTGGATACCGCCGCCGATTTTCGCGGCTGGGGTGGAGACAAAATGGAAGCAGCCGGTGTTACATTGGTAAAGCATTACCGCGATCTGGCATTTATGGGCTTTGTAGAAGTAGTGAAACACCTGCCTACTATTTTGAAGAATATAGAATCCTGCAAAAAAGATATACTGGTATATAAGCCTGATGCGATTATCCTGATCGATTATCCCGGTGTTAATTTGCGCATGGCTAAATGGGCTAAACAACAAGGATTAAAAGTGATCTTTTATATCAGTCCGCAGGTATGGGCATGGAAAGAGAATCGGGTGAAGAAGATGAAACAGACGATCGATAAGATGCTGGTAATATTACCTTTTGAGAAGGAGTATTTTAAGAATAAATGGAACTGGGATGTAGAGTATGTAGGACATCCGCTGGTGGAAGTGATAGAGGGATATTCAAAGATGCATCAGAGCGCGGGGTCGGCTATCGCCATACCCCGCGCGGACAATAGCCGATTATCGAAGGGGTATATTGCCCCAGAGTCCCCTTCGGGAGACTCTGCGGAGACGTTAGAGAAAAATCACTTGCAACCTGAGACACTGTCCGCGCGGGGTATGGCGATAGCCGACCCCGCGCCTGGAGGCATTGTCGCACTACTCCCCGGCAGTAGAAAGCAGGAAATAATAAAGAAGCTACCGGTGATGCTTGAAGTAAGCAAAGCCTTCCCCTCCTATCAATTCATAGTAGCCAAAGCACCGGGCTTAGATGAAAATTTTTACGATACGCTTCTGAAAGAATATTCCAATGTGTCTTATGTTGCCAACAAAACATACGATCTATTACTGCAAGCTAGAGCAGCTTTAGTAACTTCAGGAACCGCTACATTGGAAACAGCTTTGTTCGGCGTACCAGAAGTAGTTTGCTATAAAGGAAGCAATATTAGCTATCAGATAGCTAAGCGGGTGATCAAAATAAAATATATCTCGCTAGTCAATCTCATAATGGACAAAGAAGTGGTGAAAGAGCTGATACAGGATGAGATGACAACAGGCAATTTAACGACCGAACTAAATAAGCTGTTAAACGATACGGATAAACAAGAACAACTGCGCGCCGACTATGCCGCATTAAAAAAGCTGCTAAGTCAGGGAGGCAATGCATCAGCCAATGCCGCGAAAAGCATTGTAGGCTTTCTACACAGCTAATGCCTTTTAAAAAATACCAGCTTAATAATAAGAATGATAATAGCGATGAGGAACATGAAAATGGATATCCGGTTGATCCCATGCATATAGCCTATCCATTTATCTTTGGGGCGATTCGGATCTTTCTTTTTAATGTAAAGATATTCTGCTATTTGGCGCCATACTCCCATATACTCTATTTGGCACTTATTATGCCAGGTATCAACTTACCATCCGGCGTCTTAAATTCAACACCTAAGAGCTCAGCGATCAAAGGAGAAATATCTGTTTCGCAAAGCTCGGGTATTACGCCTCCCTTGCGGATGCCTGCACCAACAGCGATAAAGCCAGTATACATCTGAGGGTTATTAGGGTCATAACCATGATGGCCACCCGAGACCGGATAGAAGACGCCTTCAAGTACATTTTGCTGGATCAGTGTTCCTGGTCCGTGGTTAACAACCTGGGCGGGTTTGGTTGATCCGCTGAATACTAAACCTGGTTCTGCGCTCAGTGCTATTAAAACAGCCGAGTCCGCACCCATTTGATCCAATTCTTTTCTATCGATAATGCGGAAAAGTTTACGCTTTTCTTTCGGCAGTGTATTTAATTTTTCCGTTACCGCTTTAATAAGATTAGCATCATCTGTAGCAGTGCTTTTAGAACCGCGATATAAAAAGGCACTTCCACCGGCTGCTATAAATCTTGCATCAATATCTTTAATCAATATGTTAGGTCTGAATGCCTCATGGATAGTGCTAAATCCATGATCGCCTACAATGATAACAGTCGTACTTTCTTTTAGTCCACTTTTCTGAATTGCTTCCAGTATATCTCCAATAGCATGATCATTGCAAGCCACTGCCAGCCTTACCGAATCATGATCGCGACCATACTCATGCTGCATGCCATCCACACAGGCAAAGTGAACCGCCAGGAAGGTAGGCTTATGTGTTTTAAAAATATAACCTGCTGCACGGGCTGCCTGCTCATCCAGGCTAAGATATTCTTCGTTCATGGACATGCTATCCAACTTTCCTGTTGCATTTTGCTCAACTTCTTCGATCAATCCGGGCGTAGCATATTTACGTGCTTCAGTGATCCTATCGCTTCCATCGCCTTTTACATCCCATATCTCTGGCACATCCCAGGTAATATCTTTACCAACACTAGGCGGCCATTCTACAGAAGCAGTAGTCATACCTGCTTTCTTTAATATCTGCCATATAGTAGGTACCTTAATAGAATCCATAAACCAGTTCCATTCACCCTTGCTGTTTTTAGGTTGATTATAACAGATGCCGGAGCGTGCCGGCAAAGCGCCTGTTACCATCGCAGTGTGAGAAGGATAGGTATAAGCAGGAAATACACTTTTAAGATGCTTTGCATACGTTCCCTGCTGCATCAAAAATTGCATGTTGGGTGTCGGCCAGCTTTTATCCTGATACATTTCGGGACGGAATCCGTCGATGCTTATTAATATAACATGCTTTACAGACGACTGAGCTGAGCTATGGGTAAAAGACAGCAGGCAGGAACTCAGGATAAACAGAACAAAACGTTTGTTGAACGTAAACATTATTTATAAATTATGATCAGTGAAATAAGGTAAGTCTTCCAGAGCCTCTAATGCTGCCTCTGTTTTCCTGAACGCAAATGTATGGCTGCCATTCGTGATCACCAAATACGGCACCGGTATTGAAATATTATAACGCAACACTTGCTCCAAAGCACTCTCGTTTAGCGGAGTTTCCATTCCTTTACATTCTATTATCATCCAGGGTTGGTGATTTCGGTCATAAACCAGTATGTCGAACCGCTTTACCATCTCTCCCAACATGATTTCTTTTTCTATGGCCATGAGAGAGGCAGGATACTGCTTTACCTGTATAAGGTATTGAATGAAGTTTTGACGTACCCATTCTTCCGGCATTAATACCATCCAGCCTTTACGGATAGTATCGAAGATATAGGTAATACCTTCCTCTTCTTTTATTTTAAACGGATACTGTGGAAATTCAACTAACATAACTATTCGCTAAATTAGCGGAATAAGCATGGATTCAAATACACTTCTTCAAATAAATAATCTTTCTATCGACTTTGCTACTGAAAGCGGCACTGTGCGTGCTCTTCAGGATGTGTCGCTGGAGATAAAGCGCGGAGAGATAGTAGCTATTGTAGGCGAATCCGGTTCGGGAAAATCGGTTACTTCTTTATCTATTCTGCAATTGCTGCCGGTGCCACCGGCAAAATATGTGAAGGGAGAGATACTCTTTAATTCATCCGCAGAGTCCTCTGCGAGAGACTCTGCGGGCATGATCAACTTGCTACAATTACCCGCTGAAAAAATGCAGGCTATACGCGGCAATGATATAGCAATGATCTTCCAGGAGCCAATGACTTCCCTGAATCCAGTATATACCTGCGGCGACCAGGTAATGGAAGCGATCCGTCTGCACCAACGGGTATCCTCAGCCGTTGCAAAGCAAAGGACAATAGAACTGTTTGCAAAAGTGAAGCTGCCGGATCCAACTGCTATAGTTAACCGCTATCCGCACCAGTTGAGCGGCGGGCAGAAACAACGGGTGATGATCGCCATGGCTATGAGCTGCAACCCCGCTTTGCTTATAGCTGATGAACCGACTACGGCGCTGGATAAAGCGGTAGAAAAAACTATTCTGCAGCTTATTAAAGAGCTGCAGCAACAATCTGGCATGAGCGTTATTTTTATTACGCACGATTTAGAAGTTGTGCGTGAAATAGCAGACCGGGTGGTAGTAATGTATAAAGGAAAGGTGGTTGAGCAAGGGCACGTGCAACAGATATATGAATTTCCCACTCATCCCTACACCAAAGAGCTACTGGGTTACCGCAATGCTTTACACAATAAGAAAGCACATTTAGCAGCTACAGATAGTATTTTGCTAAAAGTAGAAAACCTGTCTGTATGGTTCCCTTCAAAAAAAACCTTTTTAGGTAAACCGCTGGAATATATAAAAGCAGTAGATGATGTAAGCTTTGATGTGAAACAGGGAGAAACGCTGGGACTGGTAGGTGGGTCAGGAAGCGGAAAAACTACATTAAGCAGAGCGCTGTTACGGTTAATAGAACCCAATGGAGGCAAAATACTTTTCAGAGGACAAGATATAACGGCCTGCTCCCAGGCACAGCTACGAAGCCTGCGGAAAGATATGCAACTCGTCTTCCAGGACCCTTATTCTTCTTTAAACCCTGCCCTACCTATAGGAGAAGCTATTATGGAGCCGCTACGGGTGCACAGGCTTTATAAGAAGGAGAGTCAGCGGCGAGAAAAAGTTATGAACATTCTGGAAAGAGTCAATCTGTTGTCTGAACATTTTAACCGCTATCCGCATGAATTTTCCGGCGGACAGCGGCAGCGCATTGTGATAGCCCGTGCGCTAATCTTAAATCCTTCTTTTATTATTTATGACGAATCTGTTTCCGCGCTCGATGTAAGCATACAGGCGCAAGTACTTCAGCTTTTAAACGACCTTAAAAAAGAATTTGGCTTTACCGCTATTTTTATTTCGCATGATCTTTCTGTGGTCAACTATATAAGCGATCGCGTGATAAGGATGGATAAAGGAAGAATAATTTCCGGTGCGTGAGAGACACACCAGGGCAGTTAGCGGCTGGTGAGGACACCAGCCGCGGTAGGGAAAATAGTGGATAATTAAATAGGAAGACCCCCGGATTATTACTACCTTTGCCCACTTTTAAATCATGCCGTAACATGAAGTTATCCCAATTCAAATTTGATCTCCCGCTCAATCTAATTGCTCAGAATCCCGCTAAAAAACGTGAAGATGCCCGTATGATGGTTGTCAATCGTAAAACGGGGCAAATGGAGAATAAGCATTTCCGTGATATCATGGAATATTTCGACGACAAAGATGTTTTTGTAGTAAATAATACCAAAGTATTTCCTGCCCGCATGTATGGACGCAAGGAAAAGACCGGCGCCAAAATAGAGGTCTTTTTATTGCGTGAGCTTAACAAGCCTAACCGCCTGTGGGACGTGATCGTTGATCCCGCAAGAAAGATACGCGTAGGTAATAAATTATATTTCGGAGAAGCCGATGAACTGGTGGCAGAAGTAATAGACAATACTACCAGCCGTGGACGTACCATCCGCTTTTTATGGGATGGCTCAGAAGAAGAGTTCCGTGGCATGCTGGAGGCATTAGGAGAAACACCGCTACCTAAATACATCAAGCGTAAGCCTGACCAGGAAGATAAAGAACGCTACCAGACAGTATATGCCAAGCATGAAGGAGCAGTAGCTGCCCCTACTGCCGGCCTGCACTTCAGCAAAGAATTGATCAAGCGCCTGGAAATAAAGGGTATTCGCTTCGCGGAAATAACCCTGCACACTGGTTTAGGCACCTTCCGTCCTATAGAAGTAGAAGACCTGAGTAAGCATAAAATGGACGCCGAATATTATCATATCGACGAGCACGCCTGCAAAATCGTGAACAAGGCCCGTGAAACAGATAAGAGGATATGTTCTATAGGCACTACTACCATGCGTGCCATAGAATCTTCTTTTACTGCGGAAAAAATGCTGAAGCCTTCTGAAGGATGGACGAATCATTTTATACATCCGCCTTACCAGTTCAATATTGCTGATGCGCTGGTGACGAATTTTCATCTTCCTAAAACGAGCCTGCTTATTATGACCTGCGCTTTTGCAGGCTATGATCTGGCCATGGAAGCTTATAAGAAAGCTATTAAAGACAAATACCGCTTCTTCAGCTATGGAGATGCGATGTTAGTTATATAGAAGTTGTGCCAAAATAACTATGTAGCACCCGCGGTAATTTTATTCCTATTTCTGTCTGGTTATTCTCTAACAGGCAGGCTACTATGCGGGGCAAAGCCAATGAACTGCCATTTAAGGAATGCAGCAATTGCGTTTTACCATCAGCTCCCTTAAAGCGGATCTTCATACGATTGGTCTGATATGCTTCAAAGTTAGAAACAGAGCTTACCTCCAGCCATTTGTCCTGAGCAGCGCTGTACACTTCAAAATCGTACGTGAGCGCGGAAGTGAATCCCATATCTCCGCCACATAAACGAAGAATACGATAAGGCAGCTCCAGGGATTGTAATAGCTTCTCTACGTGTTCAACCATCTCCTCCAGTATATCATAGCTTTTATCCGGATGCACCAGTTGCACTATTTCTACTTTGTCAAACTGGTGTACACGGTTTAGCCCGCGCACATCTTTGCCAAAACTGCCTGCCTCTCTTCTAAAACAAGGTGTATAGGCTGTCATTTTAACAGGCAGTTCTGTTTCCTTCACTATCTCATCGCGGTAAATATTTGTTACCGGTACTTCGGCTGTGGGTATCAGGTAAAATTTATCTTCTGCTACATGATACATCTGTCCTTCCTTATCAGGAAGCTGACCGGTGCCGTAAGCCGTAGCCTCGTTCACCAGATAAGGGGGGATATATTCCGTGTAGCCCGCCGCTGTATTGTAATCCAGGAAATACTGTATCAAGGCTCTTTGCAGTTTTGCTCCCTTGCCTTTATATAGAGGGAAGCCACTACCAGTGATCTTAGCGCCAGTCTCGAAGTCGACCAGGTCGTATTTTTTTATCAGGTCCCAGTGCGGAACAGCACCGTTATATAAAACCGGCTTACCGCCGCCTTCTCTTACTACTTCATTTTCTTTGGGCGTTTTGCCGGCGGGTACCTTAGCAGATGGAAGATTGGGAAGCTGCACTAAGATATCATGCAGTTGTTTTTCTAACTCGTTCAGCTCAGCCACATCTGCCAACTTTTCGTTAATGCTTTTTACTTCTGCTTTCTTTTGCTCTGCTACTTCTTTCTTTCCTTCCTTCATCAACTGACCTATTTCTTTAGAGGCTGCGTTTACTTTTGACAGCATATCCTCCTTTTCCGCCTGCATTTTTCGCCTCTTATCGTCTAGCGCCAGCAGTTCATCTACCAGGTGTACATTTTTAAAGCCCCTGAAAGCCAATCTTTCCTTTACCATATCCGTATGCTGACGTATAAAAGCAACCTGTAACATTTCCCAGTAATTTTGCGCAAAGATAGGTGGTTCGGGTTTCTCCCACCCTTCAACCCCCCATCAACCTCCCTGCAATTTCAGCATTTGTCCATGGGTACACCATTGAAACACCAGTAAATGACCGTGTTTTAGGCCTTTTCATTGGTATCAAAGAGGTGTCATCGAGGTATCATTAGGGTATCATTGAGGTGTCCTGCTTATCTTTGCTATATGAACATCGCAGACGATTTACAACAGCGCTGGTGGAATCTGGAAGCCAAATTAGTGGAGCGGTTTGGGAAAAAACCGGATATGGAAGCTATTCTTTTCCTGATAGGCATACAGGAATATGGCAATACAAATACGAAATTTAGCAAGGAGCAGAAACAGGACCTGATGCATATAGCGGTTTGCACCCTCCTGGCAAAAAGCGGCTATTACGAACTGGAAGGGATTGACGATGATGGATGGCCTCATTTCAAGCAGTTGAAGGCTATGCCAACAATGACTCTGCAGGAGCAGGAGAGCTTTTTAAAAGATCATGTGCTGCTTTATTTTGAGAACAATGAATTTTAAAAATTATTTCTTATTCTTGCAACACAAAACACTATATCATGAGCCTACCGGAAAATTTACGTTACACCAAAGACCACGAATGGGTACGCCTGGAAGGAAATATTGCAACCATAGGCATAACCGATTTTGCCCAGGGCGAACTGGGAGACATTGTATATGTAGAAATTGAAACTGTAGGGAAACATCTGGAAGCAGAAGCCGTCTTCGGCACTGTGGAAGCCGTTAAGACCGTAAGTGACCTCTTTCTGCCCGTGGCAGGAACAGTGAATGAGATAAACCCTGCCCTGGCTGACTCGCCGGACCTGGTGAACAGCGACCCTTACGGTGAAGGCTGGATGGTAAAAATGACCGTGGATAATCCGGGAGATGTAGAAAAACTGCTGAATGCAGCCGCCTATCAAGGAGTTATAGGGTAATTTTTTCCACGGAAGGCATATTTTTGCTCAATAAGTAAATCTACTTAGAAAATAATTTCGTACATAAGGCTAGTCACTTGGATTAGCCTTTTTACCTTATATTGCGACCAAATTAAACAAGTGGCTTGATAACTTCCACGAAATATACCGAGCTGGAGCTGGTTTCGTTGCTAAAGGAAAGGAGTAATCATGCCTTCGCTTACCTCTACGATAATTATTCCAGTGCGCTTTACACTATTATCCTTCAGATAGTTCCTGACCAGGAGCTTGCAAGCGACGTATTGCAGGAAGCCTTCGTGAATATCTGGCGAAAGATCGATTCCTATGACCAATCCAAGGGAAAACTGTTCACCTGGCTGCTAAACGTAACACGAAATGTGTCCATTGACACCGTCCGATCGAAAGGTTTCCAGAACAGCCAAAAGAACCAGGAACTGCCGGAAACTGTTTTTGTAGATAACAGTGGCTATGTGCAGCAGGACGTAGATAAAATTGGTCTGAGAAAAGTGGTTGAAAACCTGAAGAAGGAGCATAGATCATTAATAGACCTGGCTTACTTCAAAGGTTATACGCATGAAGAGATAGCAGAAATAGAAGGACTACCATTGGGAACTGTTAAAACCCGCATACGTACTGCATTAATACAATTAAGAGAACATTTAAAGTGAATTTAGAGGAATACATATCAAGCGGCATAGTTGAAAGCTACGTATTGGGCCTGGCCTCCGAAGAAGAGGTTCAGGAATTTGAGGAGCTTTCCGCTGAGTACCCCGAGATGATGGCCGTAAGGCGCGCCTTCGAGCTGCTGCTCGAAAAGCATGCTCTGGCCAATGCTGTATCCCCTCCTGCTGATGGTAAGTTGCGGTTTTTGGAAGCTATTCAGACAATCCCTTCTAATAATCAATCTAAAATCGTCAACATGGAAAACAATGGAACTCCTATGCGTAAAAGCAATGGGTCGCGCTTTGTAGCGGCGGCCTCAGTTATCCTATTAGCCGGCTGTGCCTGGTTTGCTTACCATTCTTACTCTCAAAATCAGGAATTGAAAAATTCCAATGCAGCTCTTCAGGCTAAATTAAATTCAGATGACAGCATCCTGAACCAGATCGCTTCTGAACAAAATGCAGCAAAAGAACATGCTGTTAATGTGGTGAACATGGTTGGAACACAGCCTGCTTCCCATTCAGAAGCCAATGTTTTCTGGGACTCTACTTCTCAGAATGTGTATATGGTTGTTAAGAACATGCCTAAGCTGCCGAATGATAAGCAATACCAACTGTGGGCACTTATTGACGGCAAGCCTAAAGATCTTGGCGTATTTGATGTAAGCGATCAGAAGTTTATTATCAAGATGAAAAATACGCAGAAAGCAGACGCCTTCGCCATTACTATTGAGCACAAAGGCGGTAGCCCTTCTCCGACTCTGGAAAAAATGCAGTCGATGGGGAAAACCAAGGAACCTATATAAGAGATTTCCTGTATCTTTCGCCTCATGAAGGCATTTCTCAAAAATCTTTATTCCAGCAAATTGTTTCCGCTTTGCTGGACACTTTTCACAATAACTTTATTATGCCTGCCCGGGTCCGTTATTCCCGGTGCAGGCGTTTTTGCGATAAACGGATTAGATAAAATAGTGCATTTTATTCTTTTCGGTGGCATAGTATTGCTGTGGGGATTATATGTACGAAAGACGTATCCTTATGCAGTGTGGTTTAAAAAAATGCTGATAGCTGCTCTGTTTAGCATACTGCTGGGCGTTGCGCTCGAATATGTGCAGCGTTATTTTATTCCCGGCCGCAGCTTCGATGTAAAGGACATAGTGGCAGATGCAGTCGGGGCCGTAACTATATTTCTGCTTCTTATCAGTACGGGCAGAAAAAAACCCCTGTAGAAACAGGGGTCGTAACCAAAACTAACTGCTTATGAGAAAATTGACTGCTTGAGTGAGTCAATAGAAAAGACTTTGTTGGTGTTCTAATGATACTTCTTACAAAACCAATGCCAAGGGCGGTCCTACCTGTCAAGAAGTCCTTTACCTAAATAACGCCGAAAAAGTAAAGATCTTGTATTATGCTTAAATGAATAAGCAAATTTCTTACTTATTCCTAATATCTCCAAATATCTATGGATATCTTTTAGTTACATTAACGCAACTATAACAATCTGCGTAAATTACTGTGTACATGTAATTTTTACGATGCGGATGCAATTCCTCAATAACGTGGCAGCTATACCACAATTTATTCCTGATTGGCCATTTTTTCTGCATTCTCTGCAAATTGCAGGGCATCTATAAATTCCTGGATATCCCCGTTTAGTACTGCATCCAGATTGTACACAGTCATACCTATGCGATGGTCGGTTACGCGTCCCTGGGGAAAGTTATAGGTCCTTATCTTGGCGCTTCGGTCGCCGGTGCTCACCAGGCTTTTGCGGTGGCGCGCTATTTCTTCTTCCTGCTTGCGCACCTGCTCTTCGTACAACTTGGTACGCAGCATCTGCATGGCTTTTTCGCGGTTACCCAACTGGCTTCTTTCTGTTTGACATACTACAACAGTACCCGTAGGAATATGCGTTAACAACACTTTAGTTTCCACCTTGTTTACATTCTGGCCTCCCGCACCGCCGCTCCGGGCTGTTTCCATCTTTACATCGGAAGGGTTCAATTCAAAATCTACTTCCTCTGCTTCGGGCATTACGGCTACCGTAGCTGCAGATGTATGCACCCGTCCCTGCGTTTCTGTATTGGGCACCCGTTGCACCCGGTGCACACCACTCTCAAACTTCAGCGTGCCGTACACATCATCTCCCGCTACTTCCACCTGCACCTCTTTATATCCACCAACAGTTCCTTCGCTTTCGCTTAAGATAGCCGTCTTCCAGCCCTTGCCGGAACAATAGCGCAGATACATATCCAGTAAATCGCCTGCAAACAGAGAAGCCTCATCTCCCCCTGTTCCGGCACGTATTTCCAGGATAGCATTCTTCTCGTCCTGTGGATCTTTAGGTATCAATAGCTTACGTATCTCTGCCTCCACCTTTTCCTTACGTTCATCCAATCCCGCTGTTTCTGCCTTCGCCAGTTCGCGCAATTCTTCATCATCACCCATTAAGGCTTCACGGTTAAATTCTATATCGTCCAGCAGGTTCATATATGCCTTATAAGCATTCACTATCTTCTCCAGGCTGCGGTATTCTTTACTCATAGCACTGAACTTCCGGTTGTCATTCACGACTTCCGGATTGGAAAGCGCTATGCCTAAATCTTCAAACCGCGCGTTTATTGCTTCTAACTTGTCTAACATTTGTTTTTATCTTTTTGTAACCAGCTTTAGTAATTCTATTAAGCGTTCTTGCGTCGCACTCTTGTGCGGCATATCACTATTCAGCCGTTAATGGCTGCAAGCTCATTATTTTTGTAGCTAATAAAAAGGAGAGAGAAGGAATGGTTGCATTAAAATACTTTTGCAGCACAAAGGTAAATTAAATGTCATATAAAAAAATTTCGGCTGACTATTTATTTAACGGTTATGAGATACTGGATAAAGATCACGTGCTGATCACAGATGATAAGGGGTTCGTACAGGACATCGTAGCTGCCACAGAAGCCGGCGATGATGTAGAGGTGCTTAACGGAATACTATCTCCCGGATTTGTTAACTGCCATTGCCACCTGGAGCTCAGTCATTTGAAAGATATAATACCACCTCATACAGGTTTGATCGAGTTTTTATGCTCCGTAGTAACCAAAAGAGATTTTGCCCGGGAGGTAATACTGTCAGCAATAGAGAAAGCTGAAAAGGAAATGTATGATAATGGCATTGTGGTTGTGGGAGATATAGGGAATACAGCAGACACATTGTCTGTTAAAGGCCGGAGTAAGATATACTGGCAGAATTTTATAGAAGTACTGAGCTTTACGGATGCTAAGGCGGAGGAGAACATGGCGCATTATAAAAGAGTGTTGTCTGAATTTACTCACTACTCACTACTCACTACTCACCGCTCCTCCCTCGTGCCGCATGCACCTTACAGCATCAGCCCTAAGACATTTGAATTGATAAATGCTGCCACAGCAGGTCAGGTGATTTCTATTCATAATCAGGAACATCCGGCAGAAGACGAGCTTTATAAAACAGGTGGTGGTGATTACCTCAGGCTGTTTAAGATATTCGGTGTAAATCAATCTCCTTTTCCTGTAACGGGGAAGAGCAGTATTCGCTCCTGTTTGCCTTATTTTAATAATGGACAAACGATTCTTCTGGTGCATAATACCTTTATGCCCGAAGAAGATATCATCTTCGCTCAGGATTATGCGGCTACCAATAACATCTCATTGGTTTGGTGTCTTTGCCCTAATGCCAATCTTTATATTGAGAACAGGATGCCGCCGGTGGAGCTTTTTATGAGCTACAACTGTTCATTAGTCTTAGGTACTGATAGCTATAGCAGCAACTGGCAATTGAGCATTATAAAAGAAGTAGCTGCCGTTCAGAAGTGTTTACCGACTATACCGCTGGATACTATTTTGCAGTGGGCTACCATTAATGGGGCGAAAGCATTGGGGATTAATGAACGCTTTGGCAGCTTTGAGAAAGGGAAACAGCCAGGTGTAGTGTTGATAGAAGAAAATCTGGCAGGAGCAAGAAGAGTGTTATAAAAACTGACGGATGGATTATGGCAGGCTTGTGGTAGGACTGTGGCTATACTCAATCACGGACTTTTACGGACTTTTACGGAGTTACACGGACTTTGTCGGACTTAACCGGCCCGCTCATCTCAACACCATTTGCCGGTCAGCATCCAATCGTATCAATATAAACAGCAACAACGTGAACGTAATAAGCGAAGTGCCCCCATAGCTTATTAAAGGCAGTGGTATACCGATCACCGGCGCAAGACCCACTGTCATACACACATTAATAGTTAAATGAAAGAAGATAACGCTGGCTACCCCATACGCATAGCAACGGCTAAATACACTTCGCTGCCGTTCTGCAATAGTAATAATGCGCATAAGCAGCAGGAAGTAAATGCCCATCAATAGCATACTTCCTAAAAACCCAAAGCCCTCTCCTATAGTGCAAAAGATAAAATCAGTACGTTGCTCGGGAACAAAATCATATCTTGTTTGAGTACCTTTCAGTAAGCCCTTGCCAAATATACCACCGCTGCCGATGGCTATCTTGCTTTGTATTACATTATAGCTCTGGGCCTTTTTCTTATCCTCCATCTTCTTCAGATCTTCTTCCGATAGTTGAGATGGATCTACCTGGAAGTCTTTGCCCACAGTGGCATATATACGCTGCACCTGGTAAGGCTTCAGCACTTTACTAAAGAAGACAGGCACTACAAACAATACAGCGCCGATACTGAGAGCCCAGGTAAGAACTATAAAAACAAGCACGCCCCGCTGCCGCCTTATTTGCCGCTTCATAAAGTAGATAACGAACAATGCTATAAAGGTAAATGCCGCAGCCAGTGTGTATTTCTCTACCAGTAACGTAGCTACTACTAATACTGCCAGCGAGAAGCCTACTATCAGATATACAGAAGGAAGTCCCTCCCTAAACATAACGAGGAAAAAAGAAAAATACACCAGCGCCAGTCCTGTCTCGCTTTGCGCAATGCTCATGGCAGCAGGGATCAACGCAATGCCTGCAGCTATTAACTGTGACCGGGTTTTGGTGAAGTTAATATCTACACCCGATAGATACTTTGCCAACGCCAGGTTTACAAACACTTTGCACAGCTCTGCAGGCTGCAATTGAAACCCGCCCAGCCTTATAATAGATTCTGTTCCTTTTATTCGGGTATGCAATGGAAACACCAATAGCAATAACACTATGCCTATAACATACCACAGGTTGGCCGTGGCCGTGAAGAATTTGCTGTCTGTAAGTAATATAAAAACGGCAAGCACACAGCCTATTAAAAAATACAGCGCTTGACGGCTGTAGTCAGTTTTAAGTCCGATAAATGCCTGGAACACATTGTCAGTATCGCGATAGGTAGCCGCAAATATGCTCATGATACCTATCAGGCATAATATAACATAGATCCAGACCAGCAGCCAGTCTATGCCCTTGGATATGGTAGGATTACGTTCGCTCATTTCTTCAGGTATTTTCGGATGATGGCAGAATCTTTCCTCAGTTGAAACCAATCGAACGCGCGTATGGAGTCTTGCTTAAATTGTTCTCTCACCAGCCATCCCGGCATCAGATTAGCTGTAGCAATGCGATCCACCTCTTTTACTCTTTCCGCACGTAAGGTATCGTTCAAGTATTTTTCCACCAGTAAAGATGCTATAGGCGCAGCCCAGGTGGCGCCAAAGCCTGCATTCTCAACCACCACCGCCACTACTATTTTAGGATTTTCTCTGGGGGCAAAGCAAACGAAGAGAGAGTTGTCTTTTAATTTTGTGCGTTTGCCATCTATTATGCGATAGTTTTCTGCCGTACCTGTTTTAGCGCACATATTTATACCGGGTATTCTGGCAACACGCGCCGTACCTATTTCTACCACATCCTGCATGCCGCTGATCACCGTTTCAAACGTGCTGTCAGAAATGTGCGTAAGCACCTCATGCTTTTTACGGAAAGGGGCAAGGATAGAATCTTCCGGCGTTTCATTGTCAAACGACTTTACAAAATGCGGTGTATAATAGTAGCCTTTATTAGCAACAATGCTAATACCATTTGCTATTTGCAGGGGAGTGGCCAGCATTTTATCCTGCCCGATGCCCAGCGTTACATTGGTGCAGGAGTTCCAGGAACCGCGGTACTCTTTATTGTACACACTGGTATCAGGAATATTGCCGGTATCTTCACTGGGAAGGTCTATATGTAAATGACTACCATAACCGAATGCATTCATATATTGCTTCCATTTGGCAAAACCCTTTCTTACGTTCCCATATTGGGGGTTATCTACGATTAAACGGTAGGTATTGGAAAAAAAAGAGTTGCAGGAATAAGCAATAGCCGTGCGAAGATCTTTGGCATGTCCCGGAAAGGTTTCTGTACACTTTACCGGGCGATTACAACCATAATAAGCGCCCCGGCAGGCAATACCGCTCCGGGCATTTATCACTCCTTCGTCTAACCCTATTAGTGCCTCAATAGGCTTGTAAGTGGAACCAGGAGGATAACGACCTTTGATAGCCCTGTTGAGCAAAGGACCGGCTACATCCAGCGCAAGACGGGCGTAGTTTTTTTGCTTATTAGGACCGGTCAATTCATTTGGGTTGTAGTTAGGGCCAGACACCATGGCAATGATGCCCCCTGTTTTAGGCTCTATAGCCACTATACCGCCCACCTTATTAGCCATTAGCTTCTCTGCCAGTTGCTGCACTTCTATATCTATATACGTGCGCATGTTGCGGCCTGCGATGGCAACCGTATCATATCTACGGTTTTCGTAAGAGCCCTGTATGCGATTCTTATTATCTTTTATAAGAAACTGTATACCGCGCTGTCCCATCAATATTCGTTCGTAATAATTCTCCAGACCAGCACGGCCTACATAGTCGCCCATCTGGTAGAACCCATTGGATCGCTTAATAATATATGCATCTGCTTCTCCTACATAGCCCATAATATGCGCAGCAGCATTGAAGGGATAAAACCGCACCGGGCGTTCTACCAGCGTGAAGCCGGGGAACTTGTAAATATTTTCTTCCAGCCTTGCCTGCATTTCAGGAGGCAGCAAATCTTCAAACACAGTAGGACGCACAGCGCCATTCTTTGCTTTAGCATCGAGTATGCGCTTTTTAAATTCTGTAGTATCTATCTCCAGCAGATAACACAGCGCCATGGTGTCGATATTTTTTACCTGGGAGGGAGTAACGGTGAGATCATACATGATCGTATTGTTCAAAATAGCTTTTCCCTTCCTGTCGAAGATGATACCGCGGTTAGGATAGACCCGTTTGGGATAGACTGCATTGTCCATCGCCAGTTGCTTGTATTTCCTTGAAATAACCTGCAGATTAAACAACTGAACAATAATAACTAAGAATACTCCCAGAAATATAAGGCGGATGATAGTACTGCGCGATTGATTGAAAACAGACATTTAGTCTAACGATATTTTATGCAATTTATCTATTATCTGCCAGCCTATATAGTATTTGTTCTGAACTTTTCTTTTCTGAAAAAAAGCAGCTCAGTAATTAAAATGAGGATGAAACTGATACCGGTGGTAGCTGCAACCTTCCCTACGAAATAGAGTAAGCTGCCAAACTGCATCCACTCTAGGAACACCAGGTAGGCGTTATGTATAAACGTGAGTATCAGTACATAAGTGGCATAAGGCGCCCAGCCCATGCTTACGATAGAGGGAGCGGAATAGCTCTGCTCCGCTCCTTCCTGGGGTATGAGCACGTTGATGAGAAAGGGTCGTATATAGGCGATCAGCACGCAAGGGGCGGCATGCAGGCCGGGGGTGTGAAGAAAGTAGTCCAGCGTAAGGCCCAGCAGAAAAGCCACTGCCATCAGCCAGAAGCGGGATATGCGATAAGGTAACCAGAGTATAAAGAGAAAGTATAGATAAGGAACAACAAACTGATGTAACGGCGGTATTTTATGCAGAACAAATACCTGCACCAGGATGAATATAATAAACCGGATAGTATTTTTTAACAGATCACTCATTGGTCATTTTTGTGGCTTCTTCCAGTTTTTTTCTTTCCTCCCTTTGCAAGTCACTAATTACATATACATATTGCACACTGGAAAAATTAGTGGCAGGGCTTAGCTTCAGCGTATAAAAATTACTGCTTTTATCATTGATGATCTCCGCTACTGTTCCTACCATTATATTAGCGGGAAAGATGGATGACCACTCGCTAGTTAAGACTGTATCGCCTTTTTCAACTTTAGCACTTTTAGGAATATCTTTTAACGAGATAAACAAAGGGCTTGCACCATCCCATTCCACAGTGCCATTCTCGCCGCCCTTCTTCAGTTTGGCCTTTGCTTTAAATTGACGACTTAGCACGCTCATCACGATGGCAAAGTTATTGTTCATGTCCACCACTCTACCAACAATGCCCGAAGGACTAATAACACCCATATCCTTTTTAATATCCTGCGCTGCACCACGATGAATAGTAAGATAATTAGTTTGCGTACTAACAAGGCTACCCACCACCTTTGCGTCAAGGTATAGGTATCGCCGATATTGTTTAATAGAATCCACCATCATAGAATCTATCACCAGTCTGGTAGTAGTATCTGGCCCCTGGTAGTTCTGCTTCAGCAAGCTACGCAGATATACATTCTCTTTAACCAGCTCGGCATTGGTCTTTTTGAGATGGAAATAATAATCGACGTTATTATATTTTTCATTAAGCTTGCCTGTGAGGTCGCCGGCAATGTTCATGAAAGCAGCTTCGTGGAATTTATTGTAACGGAAAAGAAAGGAAAGCGCTATTATCTGCAACACCAGGAAGAAGAGGAAGTTGAAGTATCTCCTAATGAAGAGAAATATGTTACGCATAATTGTGGTTATCTCATTACGAACGGATACTTATCATAATTTTTTAAAGCCAGGCCTGTACCACGCACTACGCTTTTCAGCGGGTCTTCGGCTATATGCACCGGCAACTTTATCTTTTGTGCCAGACGTTTATCCAGGCCACGCAGCAGCGCACCGCCGCCGGTAAGGTATAAACCACGGCGATAGATATCGCCTGCCAGTTCAGGTGGAGTAGTTTCTAGTGCTTTCAGTATTGCTTCTTCTATTTTAAAAATGGATTTATCCAGCGCTTCTGCAATTTCCTGATAGCTTACATATATCTGCTTGGGAATACCAGTTACCAGGTCACGACCGTTGACCGGGATATCATCCGGCGGATTATCCAGATCTTTCATGGCAGCACCAATGTTGATCTTAATCTGCTCAGCCGTACGCTCGCCTATCAGCAGGCTATGGTAGCGACGGAGCGCTTCCATAATATCGGCGGTAAATTCATCTCCGGCAACACGTATACTCTGGTCGCACACAATACCTGCCAGGGCGATAACGGTAATGCCTGTGGTACCACCACCTATATCAATGATCATATTACCTACAGGCTCTTCAACGTCTATGCCTATACCTAACGCAGCAGCCATTGGCTCGTGGATAAGATATACTTCTTTAGCTCCTGCCTTCTCAGCGCTGTCACGTACAGCACGCTTTTCCACCTCGGTAATGCTGCTGGGTATACAGATCATCATTCTCCAGCTTGGTGGAAATAATGGTTTTTTAGGATAGATCATCTTGATCATTTCCCGTATCATAAGCTCTGCAGCATTAAAGTCGGCTATTACTCCGTCTTTTAACGGGCGAACGGTACGTATGCTTTCATGTGTTTTTTCGTGCATCATCAGGGCGCGCTTACCCACGGCCAGCACAGTCTTTGGATTGTTGCGGTCGAGAGCAACAATACTTGGTTCATTCACTACTATTTCGTCGTTATGTATAATAAGGGTATTGGCAGTACCCAGATCCATTGCTATTTCCTGTGTGAGAAAGTTAAATAATCCCATGTTTTACGTATCAGATTTTAAAAGAGATACAATGCCTGCAAATTTGATGCAAATAATTGAATTTCAGCTATGAAAGCCTAATCTTTTCTCCATTTCGCTGCTTAATTGCGGCAATTTGCTGCGCTCTATTAAAAAGCTGGTGAGCAGCGCCACATCTTTAAATATATAATGCTTATCCAGCGCCCCTTTCAGGTATTCTTTGCCAGTGCTGCCCCCTGTGCCGATCCGGGTGCCTATAATGCGGTGCACCATATTCATGTGGCGGTAGCGCCAGGTACTTAGCTGCTCGTCAATCTCCAGCAGTTGATTCAATAGCTGAAAGGGCAATTGAAGAATGGGATAGCCGCGGTACAGCATAATAAACAAAGCAGCCTTTGAGGCAGCAGCAGACAAGCCTCTTTCCCCATCTTTCTCTTTATTATTGAAAACCTGGTCGAAATATTCGAGGTTATTCTTTTCAGCTTCAGCCAGGCCGGCAGCATAGATGCTGCGGTAATCATTCCAAAATCCATTTAGGTCAGGAGCAAAAGGCATTCTTTCCAGCCAGTCATTTACCAGTTCCAGCAAGGATTGCTGTTGTTCCGCCTGCTTAATAATATCCACTTCTGCCGGGCGTAGTTGTGAAATATAATATTGCTGCCCGTGGCGATGTTCATATTTAAGCCCCAGCTTAGCTTCCAGTCCTTTAAACTGCCAGCTCTGAAAGCCAGAAGCGGGTCGAAGCATGTCGCGAAAATCCAGAAAGTCCATCGGCGTCATGGTCTCCATAATATCTATCTGATGCACCAGTACCTTAAGAATGGTAGTCACCCGGTTTAAACGATGTACAATAGTTTGGAGTTCCGGCGAATTATCGTTCAATGCGGGCTTTTTCATGATAGTAACAGCAGAATCCACTTCATATATGATCTGCTTAAACCATAGCTCATACGCCTGATGGATAATGATAAAGAGCATTTCATCATGCGCAGGAGCGTTGTGCTTTTCACTTTCAGGATGCTGCGCATTCAATATTTTATCAAGCTGTAAGTAGTCGCTATAATGAACGTTCATAATCACTCATTAAATAAACTCATATCCAATATCCTGCCGGTAGTACATATCTTCGAAATAAATCTTTTCCAGCACCTGCCTGCTTCTTTCTACTGCTTCATGAATCGAATTGCCGTAAGAGGTAACACAGAGCACACGTCCGCCATTAGTCATCACAATATCCTGGTACGCCTTAGTGCCGGCATGAAAAACAATGCTGTGCTCATTCTCTGCGTTCTGCAATCCTTCTATCTCAAAGCCTTTTGCATAATCGCCGGGATATCCACCGCTAACAGCCATAACGGTGCACGCCACCCGCAGATCTTCTTCAACTTTTACTTCAGATAATTTGCCATTGGCAGTGGCCAAAAATAACCCGAGCAGATCATTTTTTAACCTGGGTATGACCACTTCAGTTTCGGGATCACCTAATCTGCAGTTGTATTCTATCACTATAGGCTCCTCCCCCACTTTGATAACGCCAATAAATACAAATCCTTTATAATCTATATTATCCTTTTTCAACCCTGCTACTGTCGGAATAATAATTCTTTCGTTCACTTTTTTCATAAATGCCTCATCTGCAAAAGGAACAGGGCTAACAGCACCCATTCCGCCAGTATTCGGACCTTTATCTCCGTCATTAGCTCTTTTATAATCCTTTGCAGAAGGCAGCACTACATGATGTTCACCATCTGTTAGTGCAAAAACGCTCAGCTCTATTCCATCTAAAAATTCTTCTACCACCACCTTCTTGCCGGCATCACCAAATTTACTCTGCTGTATCATCAGTTCGAACTCGGCAAAAGCTTCTATATGATTATTACAGATGATCACGCCCTTACCTGCTGCCAGCCCATCGGCTTTAAGCACAATAGGCAGTGCATGTTGTTGTATGTATTTTATCCCTTCTTCGTAATTGGAGATATCAAATTCCTGGTAAGCAGCCGTAGGTATATTATGCCGCTTCATAAATGCTTTGGCGTAGCTCTTGCTTCCTTCCAGTTGGGCACCCTCTTTGGAAGGGCCTATTACTGCTATAGATTGCAAAGCAGGATCTGCTTTAAAGTAATCGGCTATCCCCTTCACTAATGGCTCTTCAGGGCCTACCACCACCATCTCAATGCTTTCTTTTATGCAGAATTCCCGGATAGCATCGAAGTCATTTATATTTACGTATACATTTTCCCCGCATTTAGCCGTACCGGCATTTCCCGGGGCGATAAACAGTTGAGAGCAATGCGGGCTTTGGGATAACTTCCAGGCAAGGGCGTGCTCACGACCGCCGTTGCCCAATAAGAGAATCTTCATGCTAATATTGGTTTCCGTACAATGCAAAGTACGTTCATAATTATTTTACTTCATGCATTAATTTTCTTAGCAATGGCGAAATAACTATCAAGACCACTCCGGCTATCAGCGCATAAACAGCTAATTGTTTATATCCCGCAGTATAAGATAGCATTTTTTCTGTGAGTGAAGCATTTGCATTAGTAGTAGCCATGCCTGCACCCAGTATGCCCGCGGCATACTGGCCATAAGCGCTGGCAAGAAACCACATGCCCATCATCATACCATGCAGTGGCTGTGGTGTCAGTTTTGTCATCAAAGACAGGCCTATAGGTGATAAGCAGAGTTCTCCGAAGGTGATAACAAGGTAGGCCAGCGTGAATATATTTAAAGAAGTCATTCCCTGCAGGTCGGCAAAGAAACGAGTATAATAGAATGTGTAAAAAGCCAAACCGACGAATAAAAAGCCAAGACCGAATTTGATAACTGTATTTGGCTCAAACTTGCGTTTGCTAAGCCATAGCCAGAGTAAACCAAAAAAGGGACTAAGGATTATTACGAAAGCAGAATTGGCAGCGTTGTTTACTTGATTAGGATCCATTTTAAAACCCAGCAGATCATGCTTGATGTTATACCTGGCAAACAAACTTAATGATCCGCCTGCCTGTTCAAAGAATGCCCAAAAGAAAATGGAGAAAATAATGAAAATAAGCGCAGCGATAATTTTTCGACGTTCAACAGTACCGAACTTGAACATTTCATAAATGATATACAATAGCGTGAGCGGCCCTACTATATACATGAAGAGATCGGTATAGGTAGAATTCTGCACTAGCAAAAGAATAAAAGGTATTACTAATAGAGAACCTGCATATACCAACCATTCATAGGTTCTCTTTTTAGTTACAGATACTTTTTTCAATAAAGGGGATAGACCTATCGGCCCTAATGTCTTTTTTGTAAAAACGAAAATACCTAAGCCCAGCATCATACCGATACCTGCTAATGAAAAAGCAGCATTCCAGGAATAATTATTAGCAACAGTAATGCATAAGTAGCCTCCCAACAGGGCACCGATATTAATACCCGAATAAAACAAGCCGAAGCCGGCATCTCTCCGGGGGTCTCCTGCTTTATATAGATTGCCCACCATGGTAGAGATATTGGGTTTAAAAAAGCCCGTGCCTACAATAGTAAAGCTAATACCAATATAGTATAAATGCTCAGGTGAAAATGCAAGTATAAAGCTCCCCGCTATCATTAATAAGCCACCCCAGAAAATAGACTTCCTAAAGCCCAGTATCTTATCTGCGAATAAACCGCCTATAAAAGCCATAGTGTATACAAAGGCTTGGATAGCACCATACTTCAAATTAGCATCTTTCTCA
>Ga0207017_1027_pt1 | contig 24953 bp, 23 predicted proteins | sample Alteio_BWMinCont_51_FD_153472 | JGI IMG/M metagenome (GOLD analysis project Ga0207017, IMG submission 153472) | Enriched cells from forest soil in Barre Woods Harvard Forest LTER site, Petersham, Massachusetts, United States -... | ecosystem: Environmental > Terrestrial > Soil > Temperate forest >...
TTGCCTGCAAGCGGAGCTATCCGGATCGTTGAGTAACAGAACCTACGGCAACTTGGTGCTCACTGCTACTGCTGCCGGTGGTTCAAGAACATATACTGCATCCGGCAGCAATACTTTGACCATCGATGGAAACCTGATAATAAATCCAGGTGTTATGCTCAGTGTTGATTTTGCTTCGGCTAACGGCAATGTAATAATAAAAGGTAATCTTCAAAACGCAGGAACACTGAATCTCGCCAGCGGAAAGGGCGATAATAGTATTTTTAAAATAGCCGGCAATATAACACAGACATCAACAGGCTTAATCACCGAAACAAGTACAGGATTGCCTTCTATTGAGCTTAATGGCACCAGTGCACAAAATGTATCTATTGCAGGATTCATAACAGACAGTGTTACATTTATTTTAAATAATCCTGCCGGTGCTACGTTATTGGCACCTTTATCACTATCTTATAAGTTGATATTGCAAAATGGCCAACTCACTACTTCCGCCACCTATCTGCTGACGCTGCAAAACGGTTGCATTCTTCAGGCAGATAGCACTTCTGCTACCAGCTTTGTGAATGGACCAATGAAGAAAGCAGGTCTCTCTCATAAAGATTATTCTTTATTCCCTGTAGGAAAAAATAATATACAACGCTGGCTGGAACTGAAAAATGCTACCGGCAATTATACCGTAGAATATATACGTTCTGACCCTCATATACTAAGCATTGCGAATGACCCGACTATAGATCACATATCAGGACTAGAGTATTGGACTATAAAAGCCGATGCCGCCCCTATACCTTCTGCCAGCATAGTGTTATCATTTGACAAAGTAAACAGTGGGGGAGTGTCTAACATGGCGGCTTTGCTGGTAGCACGCCTGAAGGGAACAAATTGGGCAAATCTGGGCAATGGCGGCATTACAGGCACTGCTGCTACTAACGGGTCGGTAATAACGAACGCTGCCGTGACTGATTTCAACACAGGAACGAATGATTATTTTACGCTTGGCACCAATATCAGCTATGGGAATCCGCTTCCGCTGCCTGACCCTGTACCGGAGTCACGCCCCGCACCACAACAAGACGTATCGTTTACTAAACTATTACCCTTTGCCCCTACTGTAGTACAAACTAATACGGCTACGCTTACCGTACTGGCAGCAAAAGATGAATCAATACATATTGTAATAACGAACCAGGCAGGGCAGATCGTAAGCGCACCATCGTTCTCAGTAATTAAAGGCAAAAACAGACTACTGCTGAATGTACAGACGCTTACTCCCGGTATTTACCAGGCAACAGGCTATACCAGCAGCGGGTTGACCAATACGGTGCGTTGTATAAAACTATAAGATTAGAGTTTTCCACAGGTGCTATGCTGTTTTGGATTTTATTGTTATTTTTTGAACACATAAACCTTATACGTATGGCTTCCAGGCTTATCCATGAAATTATGCAGCTAAGCGAAGCTACAGATTGGGAACTGGCTAAAACAGAATGGGTGATAAAGCTGGTATATTTTTCCAAGGCTTCCTCAACCTGTCTTTGCGGACATTATCCGATCCATGAGCTGTGTATTCTTTCCAACAAAAAGAATCAGAATGAAGCTACGGTTGGCAGTTGCTGCGTGAAGAAATTCATGGAGCTGCCTTCCAATAAAATATTTGGCGCGGTTAAAAGAGTAAAAAAGGAAGCTGGTAAAAGTCTGAATGAAGAGACCCTTACGCATGTATATAAACAGCAATGGATAAGCCAATGGGAATATGATTTCTATATAGACACCTGCCGCAAAAGGAAGCTAACAGCTAAGCAAAAAGAAGTACGGAAAAGGATAAACGAAAAAATATTGGTGATGATGAATAAGAATAAGTAGTTAATTTGTTGTCCGCGCGGGGTATGCGGCAGTAACAATCTACAATAGCAGCGGTTTATGCCGCGACCCCGCGCTCATCTATACGCAGCATAGCACAAGGTGGCAACACTTACGCTGCTGCAGCCTGCATTTGTAAGCTGACTGCCGCAGGCTTCCAGGGTAGACCCTGTAGTAACTACATCGTCCACCAGCAATATATGTTTGTTAGCGATAGCATTCGGTTTTTTCAATTCAAACCTGCCTTCCATATTCTGCCAGCGTTCTATCCGGTTCTTTTTTGTTTGTGTTTCTGTATACTGTGTTCGTACCACCACATCTTTTAGCACAGGGATCTTCAGTACTTCTGCTATGCCGCTGCATATCACCATGGACTGGTTGTAGCCGCGGCGTCTTTCTCTGGAAGGGAATAGCGGCAGTGGTATCAATACCTCCACATCATTAAAGCGGCCGGCATCTTTCAGGTACATACCCATTAGCTTGCCCAGTTGCAACCCCAACTCTTTATTCCCTCTGTATTTTAACTGGTGCATTAGCTTTTGCATAAGAGATCCTTTGGAGAAGAAAAACTGCGATGTAGCGTTCTGTAGCGGAAGGCGTCCCCAGAATATTTTTTCTATGGGATTGTCACTGTGCAGATGAAAGTTAGTTTCGGGCAGATCTTCCAGACAGCGAAGGCATAAAAAACTTTCCCGGCTTACCAGGTCGCTGCCGCAGCCTGCACACACATGAGGGAAAAATAAATGAAAAAGAGAATGGGGGATATTCCTGAAAAAGTTCATAGTATAGAAGATAAGGTGTCTACTTTCCAATATACAAAATATTGCCGGCTTAAAAAAGATTTTATTTTGAAATGCTGCTATGTATAATGAGGGAAGCCTTCTATCTTGTGAAGAAGTAAATTTGTTGTAAACATGGGCCTGGTGAAGAAGGTAGATATACACGCTATACTAAAAAACAATTGGGGATATGATTCCTTTCGTCCGCTACAGGAAGATATTATTCATTCGGTATTAAATGGTAAAGACACGTTGGCGTTGCTACCTACTGGTGGCGGTAAATCTATCTGTTTTCAGGTGCCTGCCATGGCCATGGATGGTCTATGCCTGGTGATCAGCCCGCTGATCGCATTAATGAAAGACCAGGTGCACAATCTGCGTCGTAAAAATATCACCGCTTTTGCTATTTATTCGGGTATGAGCCGGCAGGATGTTATCGATACATTCAAAATAGCCAGCACCAGCAACTGCAAATTTTTATATGTATCGCCGGAGCGGCTGGAGACCAGGCTCTTTAAAGAATACCTTCCGGGTTTGAACATAGGGCTTATAGCTGTAGATGAAGCGCACTGTATCTCTCAATGGGGGTATGATTTTCGTCCGCCCTACCTGCGTATTGCCGCCCTGCGGGAAGAAGTGCCTAATGTACCTATATTGGCGCTTACAGCTTCTGCCACATCAATAGTGCAGAAAGATATTTGTGACAAGTTGCATTTTGTATCGCCTAATGTTTTTCGCCAATCATTTGAACGCCCCAATCTTTCGTACAGCGTTTTCCAGGCAGATTCCAAAATAAACAGGATACTTGATATTTTACAGAAGGTGCCGGGCAGCAGTATTGTGTATTGCAAGAGTCGCCGTCGCACCAGGGAGATCAGCGAGCTGCTGAATATGAATGGGATCAAATCAGATTTTTATCACGCCGGTCTTGCAAAGGAAGAGCGTAACAGCAAGCAGGAAGCCTGGATAAAAAACCAAATACGTGCTATTGTGTGTACCAATGCCTTTGGTATGGGTATAGATAAACCCGACGTACGGTTGGTGTTGCATGTCGACGTGCCGGAAAGCACAGAAAACTATTACCAGGAAGCAGGCCGTGCTGGTCGGGATGGTAAAAAATCATACGCCGTATTGTTGTATGATGATCGTAGCATGGAAGAGTTGAAAAAACAAGTTGGCGTCCGCTTTCCTTCCCTTCCCGACATACAGATGGTATACCAGGCGTTAATGAATTATCTGCAGATACCGACCGGGGGAGGAGAGGGGATTTATTATGATTTCGATATAAACGATTTTGTAAAAAAGTTTAAGATTGAAAGCCGGCTGGTAGTCTACTCTATTAAAGCTATGGAGCAGGAAGGATGGCTTACTTTCAGTGAGAACATTTTTCTGCCGGCAAAAGTGCACTTCATTACTGACAAAGAATGGCTGTACCAATTCGAAAGTATTTACCCGGCGCTGGAGCCGCTTGTAAAGGCACTGTTGCGTACGTACGAAGGCATCTTTGATCAGGCTGTAAACATCCACGAAAAGACACTTGCCGGCATTTTACGCAAGGAGGAGCAGGATATAATAGGTGATCTTAAAAAGCTACAGGGATACAACATTATAGAGTATGAGCCTATGAAGGATACGCCGCAGCTTTTCATGCTTATGAACAGGGTAATGGCGGAAGACCTCAGAATAAAGAGGGTCGACTTTGAAAAACGTAAAAAGCAATATATAGAACGCATTGGTTCGCAGCTTAAATATGTATATGAAAGAAACGAATGCCGCAGCCAATATCTTGCTTCTTATTTTGGTGACAAAACTACCAGGCCCTGCGGTATTTGCGACAACTGCCTGGAGCTCAAAAAAAAGAACATTACTACTGTAGAGTTTGACCAAATACATCAGCATATTATGACGGCTGTGGATTCTCAGCCCATGGCTGCTAAAGAGCTGTTGCAGAAATTTCCCGGCGTGCAAAAAGATAAGCTATGGGAGGTGCTGGAGTTTTTACAAGCTGAAAATAAAATACAGGTAAATGAGAAAGGCGAAGTAAGGTCTTTGTACGCGCGGGGTATACCCCGCGCTGACGAGAACAGGTAGTCAGTTCGAATATGCAAAATTTCCCTAATTTTACGGTTCAATAACTGCTGATATAGATTGTCTACAGGTGTCATACATAATGAGACATTACTGCTAAAACAAATTTCTGAAGGCAATGACGCAGCCTTTAGGGAGATTTTTGATTTGTACCGGGATCGTTTTTACGGCGTTGCTCTCAAAATGTCTGCTTCTGCTTATATAGCAGAAGAGATGGTGCAGGAGGCGTTTGTTGCTTTATGGAAAAATCGCTCGCTGGTGGCCCATGTTGAAAAACCTTCTTCTTACCTTTTTTCTATTTTTTACCGGTGCCTGTATCAGCATTATAAGCGGGAAGCTATAGAGCAGAAGTTAAAGAGAGAACTGGCTGAGCTGGGAGTTGAAAATGGGGAAGGTGTCCTCCAGGAAAAATCTGGTAAGGAAGATCAGTATCAATTACTGGAAAAAGCGCTTCAGATACTCCCTCCGCAGCAGGCTATGGTATATCGCTTAAGCAAACAGCAGGGGCTTTCGCGCGAACAGGTTGCTGCTCAAATGGGTATTTCACCCAATACCGTACGTAACCACCTGGCTGAAGCCATGCGGGCATTGAAGGATTTTGTGCGAAACGCCGGTATTATAGTTATTATCCTGGGATATTATCTTTTAATTAAATTTTAGCACTTCCACTAGTACATTTACCACCATTTTTTTCTCTGCTTATCCAAGAAAGTTGTTGATATGGCATTTAACCCGGAGAGAATTTTACTTTTATTAAAGACATATACTGATCGTAAGGCAACGCCTGAGGAAGAGCGTGAACTGATGGATTGGCTGGCTGACCATGAAGATGACGGTTCTTTCCAGGCCCATATTCAGCAGATGCTTAATGATTATCCGGCGGAAAGAAAAGCCGAAGGAGTTGATTGGGAAAGGATTTATTCGGCGATACTTGAAAAAAGGGGTGCAGCTTCTTCTACCGTTCACCGCGTTCATTTTCTTAAGACAAGCTGGTTTCGCTATGCGGCTGCTATTGCAATTATAGCAGGCGCTACTGTAGTTGGTGTACTCAGCAGCAGGCATGACGAGGTAGCGACAACAAATGGTAATAAGCATTTAAAAACGGATATAACAGCCGGCGGTGACAAGGCCGTTTTGACCCTAGCCAACGGGCAGCAAATCATTCTTGACAATGCTCGAAATGGAAACCTTGCGCAGCAGGGGAGCACAAAGATCATCAAACTTACCAGCGGCCAACTGGCCTACTCCCCCTTACAAAGGGGGCAGGGGGGATTAGTTGCCGGATCGGCTCTCTACAACACGATCAGCACTCCCCGCGGCGGCCAATACCAGATCGTTCTTCCGGACGGAACTAAGGTGTGGCTAAACGCCGCTTCCTCCATACGATTCCCTACGGTATTTGCCGGTGATAGTCGCGCTGTGGAAATGACAGGCGAAGCGTATATGGAAATAGCGAAGAATTCTAAGCAATCATTTATAATAAAGGCAAACGGGGCTGAAATTCAGGTACTTGGTACCAGTTTCAATGTCAATGCTTATTCGGATGAAGAAGCGGTAAAAACGACGCTTATAGAGGGCGCTGTGAAGGTTTTAAAAGATGGCAAAGCTGCCATACTGAAACCAGGACAGCAGGCTGTCGTTGTTGTGTCTTCTGATCAACAGAATATTAGGGTTCAGACAGCCGACATAGAGCAAACTTTAGCCTGGAAAAACGGGCTATTTAACTTTAATAACCTTTCGCTTCAGCAGATACTTCGGCAAATATCCAGATGGTACGATATTGAGATTGTGTACCAACAACAAGTCCCTTCTAAAAATTTCAGTGGCGAAATTCAGCGCGACCTCAATTTATCCGAGGTGCTGGATGTCTTAAAGGACGCTGGCGTGCATTTTACATTTGAAGGCAGGAAGTTAATAGTATTGCCTTAAGATTTTATCATGCTCTTGTTGCGTCTTCTGACCAACAAGTTCGACGGGTAATCTATGAAGACTATTCTTATAGGTAAATAGTAATGATCAGTAAGATCTTCCCATATTTCTTCTAATCTGTTCCCATAGCCGACCACTAGCGTGCCGGCTATGGGATTTTCTTTTGCCCGCCCGGAAGCCTCCGGGCTCCTGCAAAAGGACCTTTAATATTTCCGTATGTTTAAAACAGATTGCCTGGTTACAGTTCTGCCATTGCCGGGTCTTCTGACCGGCAATTAGTATCTGGAACAGATACTGCTTCTCCTAAGACTGTTAAAGTGCAGGGTGTTGTGTACAATGAGGCCGGACAGCCTCTGTCTGGGGCTAATGTTACTATTAAACAGACAGGAAAAGGTACTATTGCTAATGCTAAGGGAGAATTCGTATTACCATCTGTACCGGTAAATAGCATTCTGTTAATAAGCTTTATTGGATATGCGCCACAGGAGGTAAAAGTAATCGATGGGAAAACTGTTCAGGTTTATTTAAATGTGGCAACTAACGAATTGGATGAAGCTGTTGTTCAGGCTTATGGAACTACTACACACCGTTTAGCAACTAGTAATATTGCTACAGTAACTGCTGCTGAAATAGAACGACAACCAGTAATGAACCCAATATTAGCCTTGCAAGGTAAAGTAGCTGGTTTGGATATTGAGCAAACCAGTGGGTTTGCGAGCGCGCCAATTAAAGTGGAATTGTGAGGTCGAAGTGCTATTGGTGTCGACCTCAGTCATACTTTCCCTCCAGATCCTTTATATATTATTATAGATGGAGTGCCTTTGAATGTAGTGGAGATAAGTGTTGTAATTAACATTTCTATTTGTTTTTTTACATTAGATTATGTTCTTGTTTTGGCCCTGCAGGTGGTCAAAGCCCGCTTTTTAGTATGAATCCTGCGGATATAGAAAGCATTGATGATTACCAAGTTGCCGGTCGGAAGACACGGCAACGATACGCCTGCTTTCTTTTTTTCATTTTTGGTTTGTATATTTGGTAAAATCTTGAATAGTATGGGAATGGTGTATGCGGATATTGAATTAATTAATGAAGATGATATTGCTTTGGCTCGCCGGCATATCATAGGTGAGGAAGAAGTCCGGCGGTTGCGGGTTAGTATGATGGTGGATACCGGAGCCTATATGATGGCTATAAATGATACCATTCAATCTCAACTTGAATTGCCTTTAGTAGACAGACGTAAGGTCCAGTTGGCAAGTGGCGAAGTGGTAGAATATAATGTGGTCGGTCCTATTTTTGTCAAATTTGCTAACCGAACTGCTATCTGCAATGCTTTTGTTCTTCCAGGCGATGCTGAACCTTTACTTGGTGCTATTCCTATGGAGGAAATGGATGTACTGGTTCATCCTCAGCGCCAGGAACTAGTCGTTAATCCTATGCATCCTAATTATGCCGTTTTAAAGATGAAAGGCTATAAATGATTCTATTATGCCCAGATGACATTAAAAGGATTACTTATAATTCTCGGCCCTGTTAGTATTTTACCCTCTCTAACTGCTTATAAGTTCTTATAATTAATTTCCCGGACGCTTCAAACATTAAAGAAATCAATTCAAACATTCACGCGAAGACTCCAAACATTGAAGAAATCGACTCAAACATTGGTGCGGAGGCTCAAGCAGTGACGAAATTGCAGTTGACATTCAAGAAATTGGGTGAAACAGTGGCTCTAAGAAGGGAAACAGTCAATAAGTTGACTCAAACATTGACGCGGATGGAGGAAACAATCGAGAAATCGATTGAAACAATCGAGAAATTCGATGAAGCGGTTGAGTGTAAGGGGGAAACAATGGCGCTAAACAGTGAAATTTTGAAGAAATCAGCCGTAAAAGTGCCGAAATGGCAGAAAAATACCCCGTTAAGACTAACGGGGTCACAAACCTTATCCTATGGAAAAAAGACTTGATGTGTCTAAACTTAATAAACACACCCAGTCAATAGAGCTTCAAAGGAAGGAAGAAGTTTTCATTCCTAAAATTTCTAAAAAACATATTTCTTAGGCGAAATACGGGACTTTATCCGCTGTCGTGTCTTCTGACGGCAACTTAATCTGGAACAGATTATAAAGTTCGACGAGACTGAGAAAGACAAGAAATAATCAAAACGTTGTTACTATCCGTTGTCGTGTCTTCTGACTGACAACCTACACTCATATCGCAGGTATGAGTGTTCGATCTGGCACAAAAAAACTATCAAAACGTTGTTACTATCCGTTTTAGCCTTAGTTGTGTCTTAGATTAATTCGTGACCAACAAAGTCGACTGACAACCTACCTTCAGTATCGAAGATGCTGAATGGGAACGATACCGAAGGTGTCGTACTAACTTACCTGGAACATGCTAGTTGTGATGATCTGGAACAGATCTTCTGACTGACAACTTATCACCCAACATCGCAGATGCTGGGTGTTCACGCCCTTGCAGGTGTTCTGTCGTCTATTAAATGGTTGATGATTGAAAGCTCCTTAATTGGGGCTTTTTTTGTTTTGCGTCGTCTTCGACGCCGCAGTTGTGTCTTCTGACCAACGGCAAATCTGGGGGGTGATTACGTTGCCCTTAATTACAAGCTGCTCATTACCGGAGTGGCTTTTTTGTTTTACGGAATTTGAAAGTGATGTGTGTGTTGTTGTTTTGATTTTAAGAGAAAACGCGTTGGTCTTCCGGAAAGTGAATCAACTTAGCGGTTTGTTTGATTTGGCCCAGATTACTCCGGAGTTTTTAGGAATAACAGCGCAGGTGTTCGGGAGTGTGAGTTATTCATTAATTAGGTGAATGCGGTTGGTCTTCTGCAATTTTATATAAGTCTGCAGTTGGCTCAAATTGACCGGATTTCCAATAATAATAGCATTGGTGTTAGGTGGGAAATAATTTGCACACATTATTTGATGTTTATTAAATTGGATTGTATTATTACTTTCGTTTCTTTTGTGAAATGCAGGTAAATTCTTACTCACATATTGTCACTTCTGAAGAGATTAATAAAATTCTACTGCTTGGATATCAAATTTTGGGTATTGATGATGATTCTGAGCATGATTTTATCAATAGACATTTTCCTAATTTTGATTTGTTTAAGTTATTAGAAGATATCAATACTATATTAACTCCATTTTGGAGTACTTCCATTGAAAAAACTGTTTATCTTAAAGATTCGCAACCACCAGAAATTATAATTGCTTTTCTTACCTATGATTATTCTTATGAAAGTACAGGCCTGGTACTTGTAAGAACTTTTACATGGGAGCAAGATCATCTAATTGTTAAACATGATTTTTTTAGAATTCCCGTCAAATTTCGTCGATTGGGTATTGCCAAGAACGTTTTTAAAGTTTTTTTGCAGCAATATGTCAACATGGGAGTTCAGAAGATTAAGGTTTTAGCTAGTTTAGCTGATGGAGGTTATGTTTGGGCTTTGAATTATTTTACTGCCACTAATAAACGCGAAGTTGAGGTTATTTTAGAAAGTGCACAAACCAGACTTAGTCCTTCTGAATATGGTGATGTTGAGCAGATCTTTAATAATTATTATACTAATAATCCTCACGGAACAGCTTTCCCTATACAGAAATGGGCCGAATTGCCCTTTATGGTTGATATTTTACGGGGCAGTTCCTGGAATGGAGCTATAGATTTGAATAATTCAGAACAATTCAGTAATTTTATGTCCTATGTTTTTAGATAAACTTCGAAATCTTGGTAATCTTTCAGAATCTGCTCATATAGGTGAGGAATTGCTGGAAGATAGTGCTGTTTCTGCATTGGAGAGGAAATGTCTCGTTGTTAAACAAGTTGTACAAGATGGAGATTTTCCATTAGAGAAGGCCTTGAGTCTATATCAAGTTTCCTTGAAAGATTTTGAGCAGTTCATGGCAAAGCATTTAGCTTCTGAATTGAAATTATCCTTGTCTACTGATATTTCTAATAAGATATTAATGGTTGTAACCATTGACGTAGTTGCCGAAATGTACAAGCATTTAGTTTCAACAATTGATAAAGATTCTGGAAAAATAATAGAACATTTTAATACTTTATCTAAAAGTGTTAATGAAGGTAGGATTGCTGTTTAATTACATTTATTTTATTTATATCTAGAACCCTGGCAGAAATGCTGGGTTTTTTTATTTCCTGCCTATCTACGTCGTCGGTGTTCACCGGCTTTAATAGAGTGTTAAATAAGATTTAACGGTATTCGTCCCTGAAATTCATAATTTCTAAAACAGGGACGAACTTCACTAAACGATTTCTATATTTCCTCTAAAAGTGAAAATATATTTGGAAACGGCCTGTTAGAAATCGTATTATTGTCTATCAGTTCTTTTTAATCAGGCGGGTTCCAAAAGATAAATCCTGATTGAAGCCCCACCGAAAAAACGGGCCGGTAATTCTTAAATTGTTCGATTAAAACTGCGAACGAACAAGAAGCGAATTCAAAGCGAATTCAAAACGAACACATTTTGTTGCTCCAAATCGTGAAGCAACCTAAGAGCAATGTGAAAGCAAGGAGAAACTGATGACTATATTTATCCACTGCAGGTCTTCCTTGCATGTCATCTTCAGAGCCACCCTCTCCTGTGGCTTTTTTGTTTTCCACCACCACCACCATCTTCTTTTTTCACTTATTTCTTTTTTTCTCTTTGCTTTTTTCATCCCACGCGCCTTTGTTGTGTCTCCTGACCAACAATCAATTTCTCTTGTTTCTGCTGTTTTCTCTTTTAAGTCTGAATAATCCACCCCATCGTTAAAGCTACTCGGTAAGAGTAGCTTTTTGTTTTAGGGCCCTGTTTGATAAACGGTGCTGGTCTTCAGTAATTGATAACGGCGGGTCTCTTCAACATCGCTATTTTCAATCGCTCCATCTAGTTTCCCGCCGATGACTATTATTTGAAAAGCCTCAAAAGATAACGCTTGGTCTTCAATAAAAAGGTCGTAGCAGAGACGCTATGACTTTTTTATTGTTCATATACAATATAAGCTTTACTTCTGCGGGCAATTGACCATACCTGCTTGATTCTTTTACTTCACCATAATGTTGAAAGCTGGTTGAAGACTATCGAATACCAAATTGCAATTTGCATGAATGACCGGTGTTCCGGTTTAATATGTATTCAATAATTTTCAATAGTCTTATGAAACCTCTCTTTTTAACCCTTTTGCTCTTCACTGCGATTTGCTCCTTCGCGCAATTTACTGATACTACCCAATTAAATGCTTTTATACGCGATACCATTACGGATCGTAGGCCTAATAAAATTACCGCCGCACAATTGCAGAAAGGACTTCTGGGCATCTTACATTTTATGCCACTTAATACCCCTTTAAATAATTCACAAGTAGGTTATGGTAGCAGCAATAATGCGCTTACAGGTAATTCGACCTTCACTTTTAATGATACTACTAACACATTGCAAGTACAATCCTTACAGGTCAATGGCGGTGCAAGCTTTGGCAGTGCTGCCATCACGAGTGGAGGTAGTCTTATAAACACCAATGCCATCCTTTCCAGACACTTTATCCCCCGATTTCACGGATATCATGATGCAAGCCCTTATATTTCCAAGCTGGATGATGTCATCTATAATTTCAGCAGCCGGCTGAACACTACTTCAACGCTAAATGACGATAACAGCTATATGATCGATATTCTTTTTCCTCCAGATGAAGTGGCTCCTTCAGGTATCACCTATTCACAAGGCTCTATGTTTTTTGCTTTCTGGCCCAACGGAATGCCAGGAGCCATTTCCGTTATGGGAAGAAATGCACTGGACAGTAACTGGTATGGTCCCTATACAGCCGATGTAAACAATAATCTGAATCCGGGAGGTGGCGGCTTATTTGAAGTTCCTATTGGCATGGGTAATTGGCTGATAGAGCTCAAGATTACCATTGCACCATTGCCGGGCGGATTTGTAAACCTGCAGGATATGGCGTATGTGCTGAATACTGATAATGAAGGACTGTATAATCCATATCCTTACGTCAGTAAGTATAGTGATGAACATATTTACAATTACTTTTATCTTAAGAACGGTGGCGTGGATAACATCCGGCTGTCCCCATATTTGTATATTCCTAATTATTTTTTAAATAATGTTCTCATTGGATCGTCTGCGCCGAACGGCACTGCCAGTCTGCAGGTTACGGGCGATGTTACTGCCTCGGGAAATCTGGGACTCGGCACTATTGCACCTACTGCACAACTGCATACTACAGGCTCTGTCCGTCTCGCCGGCCTTACGCCAGATAACACACAAAACAGGATACTGGTAAGTGATGCCGATGGCGATCTCTTCTACCGGGATGCATCGTCTCTCGCCTTGAATGGAGGAGCCGCGGGCCAACTTGCTTATTGGAGTACAGATAATAACCTTTACCATGTTCCCATTGTTTATGATTCCACAGGAGGTATTGGCTCCGGACAATTTACCTTTAACAAACCCATTAGTATTGCATCGGGTCTGCGTCAGTCTCTAACCTTTAACGTTGGAGAGGGAGATGCAACGGGTATATTAATGTTTGGTTTTACTGCTGGAACTCCCTACACAATGTTTAATACTAATATCTCTGCGGCAGGGGGGCTTGCTGCTAATATTGCTAATACGTCTACCAGCTCAAATGCTGTTTCTAAGTTGTTTATTCAAACCGGTGGAAGTCAAAATGCATTTACCCGATATAGCCAGGGAGCATTTTCGCCATCGGAAAACTTTGATGAGGGTAGTACAGTGATTTCAGGAAGTGCCCGCTGGTTTTTAGATTACTCTGCAAACTCAATGGCTACCCACCTTTTGAATATTGATTCCCTGGGTAGGATATATGTACTACAGACTCCCCAGACTGGAAGTGAAAGTGACGGAGTATTAGTGTTATCCTCTGATGGAGAAATAAAAACTATTTCTCAGAGTGGATTGGGGGGGAGTAGTGGCAGCGGTTTAGCTGATCCGGGAAGCAATGGTATTTTAAAAAGGACCGCGTCAAATACTACTGCGATTGCTTCTGCCGGAGATTTTCCAACCCTTAATCAGAATACAACGGGTACAGCAGCTAACCTGTCAGGTACTCCCGCTTTACCTAATGGTACTGCAGCTACGACACAGACTACCGGAGATAACAGCACCAAATTGGCTACGACTGCTTTCGTGCAAAATCAATTGACTACTTTAGGTACTATTGCAGCCGGTTCATACACACCAACAGTTACAGATATTGGAAGTTCTACAACAAGCAGATCGGGAGGTATTTGCAGGTACATGCGTATAGATAACTTGTGTACCGTTACCGGCTACGTTAGATGCACGCCGTCGGCGGTTAATACAGGCGTTGCTGTTTACGTTTCGCTTCCTATTTCGTCTACCATTTCTTTAACGGGAGATGTGCAAGGCGTGGCTAACTGTCAAAACAATACGGGTTCCCCCCAATTTGAACCCGGCAACGTAAGTGTGGGAGCTTCTAATAACATAGAGTTAAGAGCCTTGACTACAGGTGGACCAACTGCTGGTGATGTTATAATACAATTTGTATTCACCTATATTATTCAATAAAAATATAATGCGGTTTATAGCATAAAACATCCCGGATATACCCCGTGGGTGCGGTAGTTATACTCTACTGAGACCGAAGAATACAAAGATGTGGATAATAATTAGCTGCTTCATTTTTTTACTTATACACATATCCCCGTTCGAATTAATCCTATAGCATATTTTAGTTGATTCTTACTTGACTATCAATATTAAAACTCATGCCAATGGAATTAACTAAAGAACAATATGATATTATTCATTCAAACGGGGATGTCAAAATAAATGCCGTAGCCGGTAGCGGTAAAACTACTACGCTTATATCGTATGCAAAAAGCAGGGATCCGAAAAGTAAAATTTTGTACCTGGCACTCAATAATACTGTTAAAACAAAAGCTTTACAGAAGTTTGCTGCGGCCGGTATCAACGATATAAAGATTGAAACGGCACATTCACTTGCTTTAGAAAATATCAATAAGCATCGCCATTTCAAAATTACTCCTAATTATAAAAATTATGATTGGTGTGATATATTAGGAATTAATACCGGTGATCGTATGACTGATCTCATTGTAGCAAATCATGTAACTAAATTTCTCAGCTATTTCTGTAATAGTCGTGCGCTAAAAATTGCCGATTTAAATTATGCTGACACTATTACAGAGCCAACAGCGAGACTCCTTGTTACTAAATCATACGATCTTATTGAAAAATATACACGTGAAGCGCTCGCTAAAATGGATAAATCTGAAATAGCTATTACGCATGATTTCTATTTAAAAAAATTTCAGCTTTCTCAACCTTTATTGCCCTACGATTATGTGTTGTTCGATGAAGGTCAGGATGCCAGCGCAGTTATGCTATCTCTTTTTTTGCAACAGCGTGCTACTAAAATAATTGTAGGGGATATTAATCAGCAGATTTATGGCTGCCGATATGCTAATAGTTTACAGCAGATAGATTTTCCTGAATACAACCTGAGTAACAGCTTCCGGTTTAATGATGAAATTGCTTTGCTGGCTAATAAAATATTGGGATGGAAGAAATATCTGAATCTTCCTGACCCCCTGCATATTACCGGCGTTCGAAATAATACTGACATTATTGAAACGAAGGCTACAATTGGCAGAACTAATCTGGGAGTGTTGCTTAGTGCTATTTCTCAATGGAAGCAAGATAAACTGCGGACGCTCTACTTTGAAGGTAATATCAATAAGTATACATTTATCGATGAAGGTACCTCCTTATATGATGTACTGGCCCTATCTAATGGTAGAAAAGGAATAATAAAGGATAAGCTCATTGCTGCAATGAATAGTCTGGCTGACCTGAAAAAATATATCAGGAAAACAGAAAATCCTGGCTTAGCCATGATGGTTGATATCGTAAAAGAATTTGGGAACGATTTGCCTACCCTTATTGATGAATTGAGAGCAAACCAGTCTTCTGTTAAAGAAGATGCTGATATGATCTTTGGTACTGTTCACCGGTGCAAGTGGATGGAATACGACAGTGTTACCCTATTGAATGACTTTATTACTGAGAAAAAATTGAAAAAGAGTATTGTACAATCGGGCCTCGATGAGATGACTGAAACGGTGAAGAATTATATTACCGAAGAGATAAATATTCTATATGTAGCTGCAACGCGTGCCAAAAATAAGTTGATCATCCCCCCTGAGATCAGTCCTCTCAGGAGTCTTGAGTTCGTGTCACAGATGTCGGTGCCAGCAAGTGTACCATTAGAAAAAAATATTCTCGATGACAATTACTCGGCCCGGATTATTAATAACGAACAGGGAGAATATAAATCCAGGCAGTTTAATAAGCCCGATAATCATGGCAATCCATGGACCGACGAGGAAGTCGCTAAACTTCGGGAAATGTATAACACCCATCATCCCATTGATGAAATTGCAAAACAACTGCAAAGGGGTGAAACAGCTGTCCGGCTTAAATTATACTTTACAGGGTTGATACGTGTGCAGGATATGTTATGATGCCTTTTATAAAAAGTAGCATCCCATAATTCTTTCGTATGACTGAGCAGTAACCCTAAACTTACAACGACGTTATTCACTTGTTAGCTTGCTTACTATTTTGTGTCAATTATTTTTTGAAAATCTTCCTGTTGAATTCCACTTTGGAATCATAGTTAAATTGTGATCTCATCAGCTCTAATTCTGTTTCATCCGGATCGATATTAAAATAGCTTAAGACATGGGAAAGATTCTCTGGCGTCACTGCTAAATGATCAATCTGCGTGAGTCTGACATAGGGGATACCCGCAGCTTTAGTAAGAAACCCCTGCACTTTTTCTTCCAGGTCATCTTCGGCCTTCAGCCATCCCGGCGGTTCCTTGCGGAAAGAGGCCACGATCTCTGCTTTATCCCGGCTTAAAAATATCGCCGGTACATCCGGAAAAGCTGCATGAATTAGGTCGAAAGAATGAATATTATGCGATGTGAATTTGATAAATGCTCTTGTATGTGTTTGCACTCTGTGTTTGCACATCGCCAAAACCAGGTTGCGGTACATGCGTTTGTCTCTGCCGGTAATTAATTCTGCGCCTCCATTGAGCAGAGGCAGTATTTGACTGAGAGCAGTAGCCTCGCTGAGCACCAGGTTTTTCCTTGAGCGTGCCAGTGATTTTGACAGCGCTGTCGATCTGCAGTGCCCGGCATGAAAAATGAAACCCGCCGGATAGATAAAGTCACTTACAATCCGGTCATCTTCAAGGATGTCAAGACTGGTAGTGAATGACACTATATCTACTTTCAGGGAGCTATAAACGTGCAGAGATTTACTAAAAAATCCTTCATAGAAATGATACATTCCAAGATCAGTCCAGATTAGCTTCTGCTTCTCCGGATCGATCGAAACCGGTATAAGACCTTTTCGCTGCTGCAACTCATTCAGCAGTTCATCGTTTGCGAGATGATCCGGCTCATTTATCATCATATAGCAAAGTAAAATAGAAAACGATGGCTTTACAGATAAACTTGGAAAGAACCTTAATAAATTTATATTTGACATTGAAATACCTAATATATCATGACAGATTTGGCACTTCCTGTTGGGATAACTATTTCAAACGATGTTCTGTTTCAAAATATGGGCGACGAATATGTGCTGCTTAATACACAGACAGAGCGGTATTTTAGCCTTAATTATGTTGGTGCCAGATTCTGGGAATTATTGTCTGGGGGATTAAATATCCCTTCCGCAATAGAAAAACTGCTGGCTGAATATGAAGTTGACAGGGAAACGCTGGAGAAAGATCTCTATGCTCTGCTGAAAAAATTGGAAAACGACCAATTGGTCATCCTCTAAAATGATATAGTAAATATGAATAAAGACAATCTGGAAATACCTGCTTCAAACACCGGAATAACAGAAACGACTAAGAAAGTTTACACTCCACCCACCATTGTTGAACTTGGAAATATCAATGACCTGGTGAAAGCTGGTTTTAACCGCAAATTTGACAAGTTTGGTAATCCTCTTAGCAACGATGACGTCAGTTTCAGCTAATTGAAATAATCAACATGAATTTTGCTCACCTGGTATACCCCTGCACAGTTGAAGAGTTCTTTCGGAGTCATTATGAAAAAGCTTTTCTATTCAATCAGAGAAATCAACCGGGCTATTATGATGATGTACTGAATGATTCAGATCTTGACTTGTTTTTTGCGCAACAAAATTTGAATCCTGCCGGAATAAGACTGGTGAAGGATGGTGTGGCAATACCTGTAGAGCAATGGACAAAGGAGGTTGAACGAACGGGCGGGCCATTGAAAACGTTTATTTGCCCCGAACAGATTTTTAGACATTACTATGAGGGTGCAACGATCATTATCAACGCAGCCGAAAAGAGTATTCCAGGCTTTGCAAAAGCCTGTTCAGCTATAGAGCAGGAGACACGCTTAGTTCTACAAGCCAATGTGTATATCACACCGCCTAATTCCCAGGGTTTCCGTATGCATTATGATGACCATGATATCTTCTCCCTTCAAATAAAAGGTCCAAAAAGATGGAGGCTTTATGATACGAGAGAAGAGTTGCCTACCTCTAAAGGGCCTTTCAGAAACGCACTGGTATTGATATCAGAAATAGAGCTTCATGCGGGCGATCTGCTTTATATGCCGCGTGGAATTGTTCATGAAGCTTTTGCAACAGATGTTTCTACCATCCACGTTAATTTTTCCTGTGGAGGTATTTATGGTTTCCATCTCGTGCAAAGCCTTGTTAAACTGGCTGAAGAAGAAGATGTATTTTTTAGAAAAATGATTCCTCATGGATTAAGTTCGGAGGAAGAGATCAGCAATTATAAGTCTCTTTTTACAGAGAAGCTGGTAGCGCTTATCGGAAAGTATGGCGTGGAGACTTTACTGCAAAGACAAAATGAGAAATTTGTTGAGAGACAGGTAATTGACTTTAAAGGAAGATTAAGTGATGCCCTGGCGCTTGAGAAGCTGAATATAAACTCGCTGCTGATTAAGCGAAAGGCATTGGCCTTCGACCTGCAAAAAACAGCCGACGGTACTATAATAAGTTTCAGGGGGCAGACGATCAGCGTCTCAAGAATTTTTGATATAGCCATTTTCTTACAAGATCAGCCGTTTAAGGTTGCTGATATCGAAGGCCTGATCACCAACAACGGAAAACTAGCTATGGTGCGTGAGTTTGTTGAAACTGGTTTTTTGCAGATTATAAAGAACTGATGGCTTTACAGTGTTTTGAAATGAATTTATCAGACTAGTACATTTTCCTCTTTTTGTTCTCTTCATATAAGCGTTGGTTATAAATATTTATAGATTTTAACTACTTTATGAAGCATTTTTGTTTTACTGTGTGTCTGATTACTGTTTCTTTTATTTCTTTTTCCCAAAGACCTGGTTGGCAGCATTTGGACTTCCAAAAAGATAGCGTTTTCGGAATCAGCACGGAACGGGCCTATAACGAGTTATTAAAAGGTAAAGAATCGGTAACCGTGATTGTTGGAATTATTGATACCGGTATTGACACGCTTCACGAAGACTTAAAGCCTTTGATCTGGCAGGATAAGAAGACCGGTTTGAGGGGTTGGAACTACATTGCTGCCGAAACCGGGCAGGAGGATATCACCAGGCTCGTTGGTGATAAGAAAGATTTTTACGATAGCCTCTCTTTCACAATAGTCCCGGAAACATATAGAGCCGGTTATCAAAAGCATAGAAAACTGGAACCAGCCCTGGATGCAAAGATCAAAGCAATGAGACAGTTGGTAGAAGAACTGGAGACGATCCAAAAGATAACTGACCATATTGTTCAATCGTTGGGTAAAAGTAACCCTACTGCTGAGGACTTTCAAAACTATCCGGCTGATGAAAGTGATAACCCCTTGATTAAAAATGTTCTCAAAAGACTCACGCTTTACCCTGACTGGAAGAGTTTTAAGTATAACGAGATTGACCACATTTTAGAACTGGCTAAGTACCATTTGGATCACGGGTTAAATCTCAAAAACAACGAAAAGGATACTGCTTTGGGTGATGCTGACATTACTCCTGATAAATTGGGTCCTGTCCGTGAGTCTAATGTTGGTGGCGCTTATCACGGAACGCATGTCGCCGGTATTATTGGTGCAGTGAGAGGCAATGATATCGGGATGGACGGTGTTGCTGACAATGTCCGGATCCTTATGCTGAAAGAGAATGGAACTTTGAGAGAGATGAGAGATGAGGCCCTGGCAAGGGCCATTCGTTTTGCTGTTGATCATGGCGCTAAGGTGGTTAATCTTAGCTTTGGAAAGCCTTACACTTGGAATAAAAAATTAGTAGACGAGGCCGTGAAATATGCCATGGAGCATGATGTTCTGCTTGTGCATGCAGCCGGCAATACTGGTAGTAATCTGGACGCTGAAGAGCATTATCCTAATCCTGTTTATTTGGATAAAACTGGCACTGCCAATGCCTGGTTAGAAGTAGGTGCGTCTGATTCGAAGGGAAATCCGGCTGATTTCTCCAACTATGGTCAGAAGGATGTTGATGTTTTCGCTCCCGGAGTTGCTATTTACTCCACGCTTCCTTATAATCAATACCAGGCCTGGAACGGTACTTCTATGGCGACCCCGATGGTTGTTGGACTTGCTGCTTTGATTCGGGAATATTATCCCAAGCTCACTGCCGTGCAGGTTCGGGATATTATTATGAAATCGGTTGTTAAAAGAGATATACTGAAAGATAAATGTGTGAGTGGTGGAGTATTGAATGCCTATAATGCATTGACACTGGCAGCGACTTATAAATAAGAGGGAAAAACAACTTCTTTTGTTCCCGGCTAATAAACATCCTCGATCATAAGTACCTCCTGTACTCTTCCCTGTTTCCAAACAACAGTAAGCACGTCTATTTGCATAGTAGCCCATTCAGGATATAAGTTGAGATATTCTTCTATTCCATTTTTTAGCGAAAGCAGCTTTTTAGGATTTATAGCTGCTTCTGGATAACCGTATTTAACGGTACTTCGGCTTTTTACCTCCACAATGTGCAGCTTCTTTTCTTTACTGGCTATAATATCTATTTCCCAGTGCTTATGCCGCCAGTTGCGTTCTATAACAGTATAACCTCTCTTCTCTAGCCATTTAGTAGCCGCTTCTTCTGCTTTTTCACCTATCGTTTGATTGCAGCTCATACAATTACGCTGTATTTGTGGAGATTTTTTGTTCCTTAATATACAAAATTTATTCGATAAAAATTGTATTTTGGAAAAAACCATTCTATGAACAGAAAAGACTTTGTGAAGGACTATCTGCAATTTACCTACAAGGAGCGTATTGCTGTCATTGCGCTGGTTGTAATAATAGTTTTTCTGATCATTCTGCCGCATCTTTTTCCGGTAGCGTCTGCTGCACGTACTATAAAGGCAGATACCTCCTGGATGGCGGCAGCAAACAAAGTGATGCAGAAGAAGGCGGATACCGTTTATCGTACTAGATATATTTCTGCCGTTGTCGCGTCTTCTGACCGACAACCAGGAAATTATCGGTATTCTTCTTTCTACCGGCATTCCTATTATAATGATAGCAGTTATAGACATCCATATAAATATGCTAATTATCATTATACTAACAGCTCTCCATTTCATGACAGCTTTCCAAGGCACCCTTATTATACCAGGCCTATTAAGAAGATTGAGAATGTAGAAATAAATACCGCTGATTCAACTGCTCTGGATGCTTTGCCCGGCATCGGTCCCTATTTTGCCCGACATATTGTTATGTATCGCAATAAGTTGGGTGGTTTTTATTCTATAGAGCAGGTTAAGGAGGTATATGGTCTCTCTGATTCTACTTTTCAGGAGATAAAACCTTACCTGACGATTAAGGCAGGTAATATTCATACAATAAATGTTAATACCGCTACCAAAGAGCAGTTGAAAGCGCATCCTTATATCAGGTGGCAACTGGCCAACATGATAGTGGACTATAGAAACCAGCATGGAAAATTTGCTGCTATAGATGATCTGAAGAAAATACAGTTGATAACCGATGAAGTGTTCGCTAAGATTAAGCCTTATCTTAGTTTATAATCCTACCTCATAATGCCTTTCCGGTATCTCTATATCTACAAAGCCTTTTTTCAGGAGACGATCTCTAAATGCTTGCTGTACAGGATACTCTCCATGTACTAAAAAGAGTTTTTGTACCTGGCGGACATCCTGGCTAGCAAGCCACTGGCTCAGGTCTTCATAATCGCCATGGGCGCTCATGCTGCGTACAGACCCTACTTCTGCATGTACCTCATGACGTACGCCAAAGATGCCTACTTCTTTTGCACCTGCCATTAGCCTGCCGCCCAGCGAATTAGGTTCGCAATAGCCAGTAAGCAAAATGCTGTTGCGGCTATTTTCTATGTTATTGCTGATGTGATGCTTTACTCTTCCTGCCTCTGCCATGCCACTGGCAGAAATGATCACACACGGCTCGTTGCGGTAGTTAAGCAGCTTCGATTCTTCCACCGTTCTTACAAACCGCAGACCGCTGAATAAAAAGGGATCCTTGTCTGTTTGTAGTATCTTCTGAATATTTCTGTTAAAGTATTGCGGAAAGCGTTTAACCAACTCTGTGGCTTTTATACTTAGCGGACTATCTAAGAAATAATCCAGCTTTGGCAGACGATTCTCTAACTCTAGCTGGTTAAGATAGTACAATATTTCCTGCGTGCGTCCTACGCTGAAAGCCGGTATGATCAGCTTGCCTTTTTTCTGCAGGCAGGTTTTTTCTATCCATTGCAGTAATTGTTCCGGTGTAGTAGTTACCTCATCATGCAGGCTGTTACCATAAGTTGATTCTATTAATATAAAATCTGCCTGCGGAAATTCCTGCGGTGATTTTAAGATGACATCCCGGTAGCGGCCGACATCACCGCTAAAGGTTAAATGTCTTGGCTTGCCGCCGTTCTCCTGTATTTTCAGGTGCACGCAGGCGCTGCCTATAATATGGCCTGCATCGGTAAACAATGCTTCCACTCCATCCGTAACGGAAAACCAATTACCGTATTCCACCTGCTGGAAATTGTGCATGGCATTCAATGCATCCTGCACGGTGTACAGAGGATCTACATAAACGCCGCCTTCTGCTGCTCTTTTTTTGTTAATGTATTTTACTTCGTCCTCCTGTATGTTGCCAGAGTCTTCCAGCAATATAGCAGTAAGGTCTTTGGTGGCTGGAGTGCAGAATATTTTTCCCTGAAAACCTTCTTTCACCAGCTTTGGAATAAGTCCACTATGATCTATATGCGCATGCGAAAGGATCATTACATCCACTTCCTGTGGATTGAACCCAAACTCACGGTTCAGGGTATCCGTTTCTTTACCCATACCCTGAAACATACCGCAGTCGAGTAATATCTTTTTTCCATTCTTTAGTGTAAGTAGATGTTTGGATCCTGTAACCGTTCTGGCGGCTCCGTGAAAAGCTATCTTCATTTGTAGGCTTAAATTTAGTATGAAGGTATAAGATTTTCGTCAGCGCGGGGTATACCCCGCGCGAACAAGATGTTAAAACTGTATGATCCCCCCGCCAATGACATCGTCTCCTTCGTAAAACACAGCACTTTGTCCCAGCGCAATGCCTTTTACATTTTCATAAAAGCGCACTTGTAAGCTGCCATCTTCTTGTGGATAGAGATTGCTCAAAGCGCCACTGTCTTTATAACGTATCTTAGTTACCGCTTCCATGCCGGGAGTAATAGTGTCGTACTTTATCATATTTATTCTGCCCACTTTCATGTCATTGCGCTCCAGGTCGGCTTCGTCGCCTAGGACGACAGTATTCGTTTCAGGATTGATACCTGTAACATAAGCAGGCTTGCCCATAGCTATATCCAGTCCTTTGCGCTGACCAATGGTATAGAAAGGATAGCCTTTGTGTTGTCCTAATATTTTTCCACTTTTGTCAACGAAATTGCCTCCGGCTACTCTCTCTTCCAGTCCCGGCACTTTATGCTTCAGAAAACCGCGGTAATCATTATCCGGTACGAAGCATATTTCATAGCTCTCCGCTTTTTTCGCCAGCTCAGGATAGCCAAAATCGCGTGCCATTTCGCGTATAGCTGTTTTATGATAAGTACCCAACGGTAAAATAGTGCGGCTCAGCAGATCCTGCTGCAAGCCCCATAGCACATAGCTCTGATCTTTAGTGGCATCTATACCTTTGCTCGTGACATAGCGTCCGTTGTCGTGTTGCCGTATACTGGCATAGTGACCTGTAGCTATATATTCGCAACCCAGCGCGTCGGCTCTTTTCAGCAATGCCCTCCATTTGATATGTGTGTTACACATTACGCAGGGATTAGGCGTGCGGCCCGCCAGGTATTCGTCTACAAAGTTCTCAATCACAAAATCGCCGAACTCTTCTCTTATATCCAGTATAAAATGAGGGAAGCCATGCTGCACTGCTGCCATGCGGGCATCATTAAAGCTGTCCACGTTGCAGCAGCCCGTTTCTTTCTTGCTACTGCCAGCCGTGGCATAATCCCATGTTTTCATGGTAATGCCCACCACCTCGTACCCTTCCTGGTGGAGCATCAGGGCGGCAACGGTACTATCTATACCGCCGCTCATTGCTACCAACACCTTTCCTTTCCGACTCATTAAAATGCTTTTTGAACAGGCAAAGGTACGAAATAGTTCCTTGATGGTTTCTTCTCTGTTGTTTGGGTTGTCTTTGTGTTTCTGGGTGTTTCTTTCTGTATTATAGCGGCGTTTTTTGCTGATAGTAGCAGCGTCTCCGATAGTTCGTCGCTGTTTTTCCTTGGTGCGCCGGTGGGGTGTTCGTTTGGGCGGGCGGTTTTTGTCGGCGCGGGTTTGTTTGAGGCTTATGCCCGAATCTCTATACCAGTGTTCCGTATCTGCTCCATAAGGATGCCGTCACGCTGATGCCGTTCTGTCGGATAGGCATGTACCTCAATGTCAGGGAAATGAATATTGACTGTGGCAATTAAGTCCAAGTTATCCAATATGTTATTCGTGAACGAGGAAGAAAACAAGGCAAGGTCAATGTCAGAATCTTCCGAATTACGTCCGGTTGCCATAGAGCCAAACAGTATCGTCTTGTCTATATGTATCGGCAGTCTTGTGCGGCACTCCGCCAGAAATAATTTCACCTGTTCTATGGCAGCATTTGTTGTAAGCATTGGGTGATTATTTTAATCGTTGCAATATATTCAGTCGTCAGT
>Ga0207017_1004_pt2 | contig 24431 bp, 25 predicted proteins | sample Alteio_BWMinCont_51_FD_153472 | JGI IMG/M metagenome (GOLD analysis project Ga0207017, IMG submission 153472) | Enriched cells from forest soil in Barre Woods Harvard Forest LTER site, Petersham, Massachusetts, United States -... | ecosystem: Environmental > Terrestrial > Soil > Temperate forest >...
GAGTGGAAGGTTTGCTATTTAAAATTGGTTGCGCTTAGTAAAACTATTTTTAATGATCATGCTCTAAAGAAGAAAATTATGCAGATGAATGATCATTTAAATGGTGAAAACAAATACGGACTATATTTACTTGATGAGGTGATATCAGCAGCAAAATTAACTATCGGATTAGCGGAGGGTTCACATAAGCCAAAATCACTATTAACTAATTACCTCACCGGTGAAAATGAGCTTATCGTTATTTTTGATGATTATGCGATTGCTACCTTATTTACTGAAAGGAGTAAAGAGGCTCTTTTTCCTGAAAGCAACGCGGTAACTTATTTTCCCAACATGATTGCTCGCTATTAAGTTCCAGATAACCTCTCAACTGATAGTACACCTGGTGATCTCATCAAGCACTGGGACGAGAGTACTTTCTAACGCTTTATGGGTAACATCAACAACAGGACTCTCTTCCCATTCACCTATTCTAATAGGAGTATTGGAAGCATGAACATTACCAAATTCTTTACTAAACGCATCACCAAAATCTTGACAATTATTTAAAATAAGATTGTATCTGTGGCTATAACAATCCCTCATCCAATTATAAACCTCACCCATTGTCACGTTATCTGGTTGAAAAACTGATTTGTTAGAAATGCTTGGACTATCATTTTCCCGTCTTGCACATTCCAAGCCGTCTTTTGTTACGCCCCCGAGAGAACCATGACGAGTTAATTCTAAATGTGGTTTATTAAATTGGGCACAAAACCAGATATCACTATTGGTGGTTTCTATTTCAACCCACCAATGTGTCACTGGATTTCCCGTAGCGGACCCCGAAAATAAAGAAGCGGGTGCAGCCAAAGACCCGTGACATAACCAAACTGACCTTACTCTTACTTCTTTTATTTTGAGATTAGAATTATCTCCACCGGGTTTGCAGCTTGAATCGAGGTTAAGCATATTTGCAACGTACCTTTTTGCTGTTAAAAAATGCTGATTATTTTCAGCTGATTCAAAATCAGAATAAGAGGCTTTGGGGGAGTCTTCGATCTTCTAATTTCTCCAATTCTATGCGTAGTTTTGTCATTTTCTGTCTAAGTTTTTTCACTTCTTTATGCTCAGCTTTTGCTTGAGCTGAAATAGGTTTCATTGAACGATCTTTTGCCTCTTTAGGCAGTTCCTGATATCGACTATAAGCTTCATCAGTTTCAATAACATTTAGGTTTACACGATAAGCTACATCTAAACAATGACGGTTATTAAAGAAAGTGGATTTATTACGATTCAACATTTATTAGCTCCTGTTTTAGTTGTTTTTTGCGCTTTTGTCAGAGGCTGCACGATAATATCTTATTGCCTGCCAATTGTGAAGCCCTCTGGGCCAAGGACTACGAATACATAATGACGAACAAAAAAATATTTTATACCGATATACATGCTTCTTTGAGCTGGTATAATCCTGCCGGATAAATAATTTTAACGATATATAAAAAATATTAATGTAGAAAAAATAAATGAAAGTTAAGCTACGTAAGAATCATAAATTCCTCAGCTCGGCAGGATATATAAAGCAAATTTGCCAGCCATTAGAAATTTTTAAGATACATTTGTTTACCTATTTTAAAAAATGTAATGATGGTGGTCAAATCTATTTATCCAGCGATCCTGAATGGATTCATGATTATTATGACTTATCTCTTTTTCAAACCAGTGAATATGAATCGCTGTCGTCACTTCGCAGTACAGGACTGCAATTGTGGCCAGCTGATAGTGGATTGTTAGTCTTTCAACATGGCCGAGAATATTACAACAGTAATTATGGGTTCACTATTTGTCATCAGCAATCAGATGGATATGAATTTTATTTTTTTTCATTTTCCCCAGAAAATTATCCTATGCTCAATATATGTATAAGTAATTTAGATTTAATTGAGCAATTTATTTTATATTTTAAAGAGAAAGCATTTTCCATTATCAAGGAATGTCATCCACATAGAGTTTTCACACAAGATAATGTATCGTCCCAAAAAATTGAAATTAATAGTCATTTGTCTTATGACTCTAAAGATATCCGTTCTAAATTCATGCAGGCAATCAATGCAAACCCACTGGCCAGATGGTTGAATCATTATGAGCCTTTATCTAAGAGAGAGCATGAATGCTTAAACTTATTGCTTACTGCGCCTACTGTTAATGAGTTATCACGTATATTAAAGATATCAAAAAGAACAGCAGAAACACACATTGAAAGAATTAAAAGTAAGCTACAGTGCAAATCAAAACAAGAGTTATTAATTAAATTAGGCCAACTCCTGGAACCGACAATGGTGATAAAAAATGCGTAATTTAGTCCGTACTATTACGGATGTTTCCAACCATTGACAAGTTAACATTAATGTAATGAATGTAAATAAATTAAATGGAGTATACATATGTTAAGTCAGCAAAAAACGCCACTAAATACAGGTAGAATGAATAGTAATCTTGTTGAGTATCTGCAAAGTGATTTTCAAGCATTTTTTAGACTAGATTATCAAACGTTCATTAAGGTAATACAAGAAACCATTCCTGAGTCGCTGTATTTAAAAGGTAAGGCTAATGTATCTCCCGAAGGCGTTTCTGATGGAAAGGTGACCAAGAATGTATATGGATTAACAGAAGATGAAGAAATAAGAGCTTTTTCTGGGTTGCTACGTTTTAAGGATGTCATTAATGGAACAGAAGAAGACTATAATAATTTCGTTGCCTGTCAAATTGAAATGAAAAAGCCTGTTCTTTCCCGCGAATCATTTGAAAAAATGCGACAATATATTGACAAAACATTATCCTCCCCGGAAGAATATGCCGCAGCAATGTGGTCTATTCTCTGTAATGATCTTGGCAAAGTACATTCTATGATTGAGGCCTACGACCAGTTACCAAACAAAAAGAAAGTCGGCCATAATGTATTACTGGCTGAACTATTGAAAGAAAAGCCTGAACTTTTTCCTGGATTTATTAATCTTACCGAAGAGCATAGAAAGCAAATTATTTTAGGTTACGCTTCTGGGTGCGACATTTCTGAATTAGAACAGTTGGAATTACCCACCGTTTCATTGAGAACACTTAAAAAACTTGATGAAAATTCCCTGAAACTTTATATGCTGCATACCATTTTCGATGTTGCTGGTGCTGCTGCACATTTCAAACCAAATGGATCATTAACATTACACGAGGAAACTTGGTCATTTTTCAATGCAACAAGAGAGGCATTAGACAAGTTGCATCAACCGGAAAATAATTCTATTGAGGAGGCATATGCCACTTACCTAACGTTTCGTGGAAATTGCGTCGGAATTTACAATGTATCAAGTGAAGCAACAGCACTAATTAGAATAGCAGGTCTGGCAAGGTTAGCTACACCAGAACAAGGAAAAATGCTGGAATCTGTTTGGGCAAATTTACCTATTGAAACTAAAGAAATATTAACTCGTGAGCTAAGTCTGCATGGTGGGGAAGGATTACGTGCGATATTTATAGGTTATGGAGTAGCGATGTTATTAAATTCTCAAGGCGCATTACAAAAAGAATTAAGTGAAGCGGCTAAAACCTTAGGATTGCAAGTGGGATCAGAGCAAAGAAAGCTTGCAAACATGGAAGGGCTTAAAATTGGTCTTATCAATATGGGAAAAGTGTTTCAACATACTCGTGATTTAATTGGGCATGATGCGAAGAGTGAAATTTTTGTAGCAGAATGTAATGAAATTGCAAGATTTTTGAGTAAAGAGCCAAGAAAATCATTGGATATGGATTTTCAATTTGAAAAAACTAGTGCTCGTCGAATAGATTTTAAATTAGTCCCACGTCCATCACTGCAAAATGAAAAAGAAAATATTGATGTACCTGTGTTAAAAATTAAAAAAGATGTTAAATTGGTTGATCCAGCGAATCCTGGTAATACACTAAGTATTTTTAAAACAGACATCGCTCCTGCTGCTGAACTTTCTCAACTACAAATATCAAATAAACTGTAGTATCGTGAAAGAATGTGCGCTTATAAGAGCGCACATTCTTTATAAGAACAAGTATATCCATTTTAATTAAAGGATAAAAAAATGTTTAGGCTGCAACGTGTCGAACTATTCAAGCAAGCAACAGCAGCGTTTTTACAGGACCGTGCTCCGCTATTTTTCGATAATGTCAGGATTTTTCGCATTGCGCAGGAAGATGGAAAAGAGTTTGTCGTTTTTGGTGTGAAACGTGAAGACCAACACAGGATTAATTTCGAAGAGTTGCGGATAGAAATGGCCAGGGTAATGGGATTTACTAAACCTAAGCAGTATATCCAATTCATTGGCGATTCCGCTTTATATAGTAAAGAAGGAACGTTGCATGCCAAACATAAAATCGATCAGATATTATCACATGATAAAGATAGTATTGTTCTCTATGGATATACGGGATCCAAACAAAAAGAAGGTGCGGAACGTCGTGATATCAATCAATTATTATCAGACTGGGTGGATGAAGATACAAGCCGCGCAAGTAGAGTTGTGGCAAATATTGTAGATGAACATACTATTACAGCTATCAATAAATGGGACTGCACTGTTTCAGAAAATGTGCATAATTTCTTTCTTGTTTACTCTGATACGAAAGAACCATCAGTAAAATTTGGCGATGATATTATGTCGTCAGATGGCCTTACGAATTTGAAAGCGTATTCATTCGAGGGTGGAATACAATCATTACGTCAAATTGTGTATATGTTAAAACGTGATGTAGCTATCCATGGCATTTCAAACTTACGTGATTTAAGTGACTCAACTAATCCACGATATTTTGATCCTGTTTCTAAAAAATCTTATCTTTCAGCGGTTGAATTTCTCCAGTCTATAAAAGAAAGTTCGGATGGATTTGTTAAAGCATCTGAAGATTATCTAGCTACGCATGCGCTTTATAATAAAAGTAAAGGCGATGCGTCTACTAAAGACGCATTATGGGTCGCAGCATATGCAGATCTAGTAAGCGGTGTATGGAAAAAATTATCTCGATTTACGTGTGAATCGAGTCCAAAAATAATGGCTGAAAATGTCAGCGCTGCTGCATTAGTTGCGAGATTACAGCAACAAACAAGAAGCATATCTGTTATATCAATACCTGAGACAACAGTAAAAGCCAAGTTATAATAAATTGTATATGCAGATTATTCCATCTTCCTGAAAATAAGTCTATCCATGCCTTTGTACCTAAATTTATCCGTATTAATACGGATGTTAACTAATACATAATAAAATAGCATTGGCAAAATTGATAATTCAAAACACATGACACTCTGTAAAACTGGGGTGAGAGGAGTTTCTATGTTCAGACGTAATACTTTATCCATAGCTAAACGATTAGCATCCATACATCATCATGTAGCGCCAACATCTGTTTTGCAATCACGATTTATTTCAACAAGAAGAGAATCTGTTAAAAAAACGAATTTTATTACCAAAACAGGCTTGGCTGTATCAGGTGTAGCACTGACTAGTTATACCATTTTACAAACGCTAAATAACAAAACGGATAACAACTCACTACAAGTGAATTCACCATCTAAGCCATTCAAAAAAGAAATCCCATGTCCTTTACCAAGGATAATGCACCGCATATGGTTTGGATCTTTTTTACGAGATCAGTATCAAAAATACATATTAAATTTTAAAAAAAATAACCCACATTTCCGAATTATTATTTGGACAGATTTTAAAGGATTAAATCTACAAGAGATTAATGAATTTAAACGATTTTGTTCGGAAAACAACATATACTTAGAAAATATACGCGAGCATTCTCATTTATTAAATTATTCATTAATTGAGAAAGAATTAGATGATGGATTAACTCATGATGCTCAAAACTCACGAGTACATTTTGTGAGGGCCTCAGATTTAGCCAGAATTAGTATTCTATTTAGGATGGGTGGGCTTTACACAGATACTGATACAGATTGTTGGGACTCACTACCAGAAATTTACTTGCCCTTGGGCTTGATAATCAAATCGGCAAAAAAAATGAACCCGATAGAGAATAATGAGTTGGATTCTGAACTAGTTTATTATGATTTTATTGGTGCATTGCCTGGCAATAAAATACTCGCGCTTTGTGCTGATATTTCTAAATTAGATTACCGTGTGTATTCCATGTCTACTCATCTAGAATGGAGATCATCAAAAATGCACCATATTCACCAAGCCTCAACAATTACATTGACTGGTACACCTCTTATGGTTGCTTTGAAGTACATCATTAAAAATAATCCACAACACATAAATGAGCTTAAAAATATATTTTTTGACTCAGAACCATATATGCCAACTTTTTACCATAAAAGCTGGCTTGATCATTTAAACGAATTTATACCTGACATACTTGAGATGAGCGAAGAAAAAAGGATGTCAGAGCAAAAAAGCTTGGAGAGTTTTTTGCAAGAAATTGAATCCTATCGTGCCAATTATTTAAGTCAACTTAATGTGCCCTGTATACATAAGAATGCTGCTAAAATAAAATTTTATTTAGCGAATGATTCAGGGCGCGATGTTAAAAAATGTAATGAAGAAGACAAAAAAGATAAGAATGATTCGGCTTATCGAAAGTAATCGTTGTTTTTGAAATAGTAGTAAGCATCATGTACTATGCTGCGGTAAGTGCATCACAAGCAAAAAAAATCAGCCAATTTATTGGTATCATTCTGGCTGATCTGAAAATGGTTGATGACAATCCGCAATTCATTGTTGATGGCGTAAATGTTCTTGACAAAGCAAACATAGGTAAATTGCGTGGCTTTAATGCAACCTTAATTACGTTTTACCCCAAGGATATGTTAGCTATGCTTTCAGATATCATCGCGGCCAAATCAGTTTATGAGCGTAATGAAATGAGTTTTGCTGGTACGCAACTCTCGGTATTTGCTCCCCCAGTCCAAAGCAATAATGATGCAGTCTCACTGGACATTGAAGCAAGAAAGACTTTTGTTAACTGAGAGATTACTTGGACAACAGGTTGTTGCCCGATTGCTTAGTTAATTCATATTTTTTTTACAGAAATTACATTAGAATTGGCCCACATCCATTCTTTAAGATGCGCATTGAAATAATGGACTGTGTTCTTGGAGGGATCATACTGGCTTTGTGGCGATATTACGCATCAAATGGTACGGGATTTTCAATTGGATTTAATCAGAATTTTCAAAAGATAAACCCTAACGGTGGAGGCGGATTATCTTTGCATATGTAATGTTACATATGGTGAAAATGAATCAAAGGCTGAAGTAAATAAATTTATTGGAAATGTCTAGAGACCTTGAATGGAGCAGGAGTTAACTCAAGAAATGATATGAAATTTTTGCATGAGTTGGCGGCAATATTGATTAGTCAATTTATCCCCCTCCTTCCAGTTTTTAAAGACGAGTCATATGAAGATGAAGTGAGACTTGTCCATACCGAGGGCTCTATATTGATCGATCGTAATACAGGAAAACCATATTTCGTAGAAGATAATCTATCAGCTCTTCTTGTTTTTTTACTTTTCGAAATTGCTTTCGACAGGTTCAATGATTAAAATAGTCCACACTACTAATATTGCTTGAGTCAGGTTGTTTTTTCTGCTGACTTTCCTGTTGTGCAGACGATGCAGAAAGAGAACGCTGATGGATACGATTCTTTGTAGGAGGTGCTGCCATTGATGGATTAGATCCAAAAAAATCACTTTCACAGCAGAAAAAAGCTAAAATATGCTATGAAGAAGATGATTCAATATACCGGTAGAGATCAATCATGGTGTAATACTTATTTTTAGAACGAACAATGGTCATGATTATGTTTTAGGCAAAGCACGAGTAAATCCTGCCGCAGATAACCCTACTGAGTTACAAGCCTCGCTCGGCGATACAGGAGATGGCTTAACCAAAATTGATTTTTCCAACCCGTTGTTACATACGCTGCAGAACAATATTTCTAAAAAAACAAATCACGGGATTTCATTGTCTGATTTTACACTCTCATCCGTATATGTTTGTCATCGAGTGCGAGAGTGGAAGGTTTGCTATTTAAAATTGGTTGCGCTTAGTAAAACTATTTTTAATGATCATGCTCTAAAGAAGAAAATTATGCAGATGAATGATCATTTAAATGGTGAAAACAAATACGGACTATATTTACTTGATGAGGTGATATCAGCAGCAAAATTAACTATCGGATTAGCGGAGGGTTCACATAAGCCAAAATCACTATTAACTAATTACCTCACCGGTGAAAATGAGCTTATCGTTATTTTTGATGATTATGCGATTGCTACCTTATTTACTGAAAGGAGTAAAGAGGCTCTTTTTCCTGAAAGCAAGACGGCAACTTATTTTTCCAACATGACTGCTCGCTACTAGCTCCGGATAGCCTCTCAACTGATAGAACACCTCATAATGTGCTTTATTTAGCTCCGATCTAATCTGATACTTGAAAAAGATAATCGAAGGTTCGGGAAAATTCTTGCTTTCCCTCTACATTATTTTACACATGATGGTCACCCCACCATCAATCGTGCGGGAAAATCCGGGTGTATTAAAGGCTCGTCGATGATCACTTATGATTTCATCTGAGTTTATTGTGGCAAATTCAGCATATAATCGAGAAGTAAGAGTTTGACAATTATTTGTTACCATATTGTATTTTTCATCAAAGTTACAAACAAAATTAATCACATCTTCAAGCGTTCTGTTATAAATTTTTCTTTCTTCTTGAACGGGATGGTAACTTTTGGCGCCTACTATATTCATCCCAGCTTTATTGGCTGCTTCTTGACTGGAATGTGAGGTTAGCGCTACTTCCGCTTTTGATTGGTCTGATCCAGAAAATTGTATGCAATAGACAGATCCTCTAGTGGTAGTAAGCACCACCCATTCATGACGGAATTTATGGGGTGTGAAAAAAGCCATCGGTGCTGCGGCGAGTTGACCAGTGTATTCACCACCAAACCATGCGCCGTTGATTTCTATAGACGATAGTTTATCTTCTTTTTCACGTTTTGCTTGTTCACTAATTCTCATAACTGTTGATCCTTTACTAGTCCAATAAACTGCGCGATTTTATCTCTTTTACATAATTATTCAACTCAAATTTTTAAGATCGCAATTTGTCGGGTAACAAGGCTGCGACAACGCAGCCGTTGCCCTCAATTATCTCAAAACTTTCAAACAAATCTGAAGGATTGGTAATATTGTCTTTCACATCCGCCTTATGACAACTCAAAAAATCTTCCACTGTCCGGCATGATTCTAATTTATTCAGTGTCTTTTCAAACCATTCAATTAAATCTTAGTTTCTGCTAAGACCACACTTTGTGCTCTGTTCTACATACATATTAAATAATTATAGTTTTGCTTGCAGCTTAATGTCCTATACAGATATCTTTTCTGCTTTATGTGGGGTTAGATGGTGAGCTTGCATTGAGATATTTACCCTTAAATAATGATTATTCTAAAAGCTATTTTGGTATTTTAGGTGTAATGGTGGTTAATTTACGAGGGAGGTAGAGGAAATGTCTGCAGTGCCGGTAGAATATACTGATCGTGCCCCGAATTTAGTGTCTACAAAATTCGGGGCACGATCATAATCTCCTGGCCTTTAAAACGTAATATTTTTAAATTATCTTCCATTATTTATTCACCTGACTTAGCCAATCTTGCAAATTGTAATAATTAGTTACACGTGAAATTTTATTATTTTCGACACGAAAAAAAGCGCCGACGGGTAACCGATAATGTTGTTGCACGGCTTCTGGTAACCCTTTGTCTGTAACAAGATAAGTGCCTTCAATAATAAATTCAGCAGCAGCATGAGTGCCATCTTCGTTTACCATGATAACTAGATCAGTTGCTTTTTCTTTATAGCAATGGTTCATGTGCTCCATAAATTTGGAAAAAACGTCTTTGCCTGTTTGACGACCTCCTTGATTGATATCATGAATTACGTCTTCGCTAAGACAATTTAAAAAAATTTTCATATCTTGTCGATTGAAAGCATCATAATATTGTTTAATGAGATCTTTTGTTGTTTGCATTGGTGCTCCTTAATAATCGTGTCTTTACAGCAAAGCGGCATAATACCTTAATATTCACACCTCCCTCAACTCATCTTATTTTGATTACAATCAATATGCTATTCAAAATAAGATGAGTTGAGGGAGGTGTGAATATTAAGGTATTATGCCGCCCGTACAGAAAAGACGCAAAGGAACATAAATGAAAAATAAAATACTGTTATTTGCTGATTAGCATTTTTCCAATTCCATTAGGTAAAATCGGTGAGGATGGTAACGTATCTCATTTTATGGAAGCAAGATATTTAACTTTGAAATTTTAACCACTTAAATTACCATATGCAGGGAAAAATTTAGGGATTATTTGCATCTGTAGATCAGGTAACAAAAACCCTCGTTTTTGTTACTAGTTAACTTATGAACAAAGTGAGATTTATATGTGGGCACGTAATAATTCAGACCATCCTCGCAGAGTGACATCTGTTTGTAGTTTTTATTTTGTTAGACATGGTCAAACAGATTGGGGACCGGATGATATTCTAAAAGGCCCCCAGGATTTAGCATTGAATGCAGTTGGTCTACAACAAGCATGTGAAGCGGGTCGAGTTTTGAAAAATATACTAAGTGATTCTTCAAATGCAAACATGGTTTCAAGTTCTTTAAGAAGAGCCCTCGAAACAGCCAATGAGATTGAAAAAGTAACAGGTATTTCAATTAGTACACAAGCAGATGGGCTTAAAGAGCGTTATTATGGAGATTATCGATTAGTATCTGATCCATCGGAAATACCCTCTGATGCTGAAACTACAAAAGAATTTCAAGAAAGAGTACAGGAAGCTTTATTCAAGATATTATCAAAATATAAGCAGGCCCATCCTTTAATTATTGTTTCTCACCAGAAGGTTTTTGAATATGTAGCTGAGCTTTTAGCAAAACGTTCAGAAAAATTATCTCAAGGTGGAGTTGCGCACTTTATACTTAAAGAAAGTGAAACTTGGGAATTAAAAATTTTTAACATTAAAGAAAAGTTTGAATACAGTACTGATAAACAAGTCGAACAAAAAAATGAAATAACAATTTCAGAAAAATTTCCTACATTATTCATGACAAATTTATTTCCTAAAGCTAAAGCGCAAAATAAACTTAAAAGTAATCAGCATTCAACACATAAACGATCTTATAGTTGTGGCTGGTGAAATACATAAATGGCAAGCCAAATGAGTTTGGCTAATAACGATAGTTTCATTTGATACAAGTTAGAAATACGAGGTAAATTATGTTTCGTCCCTTAAATTCAAAAAACGTAGATATTCACGGCATTGATAAATCTAAATTACTAATTGAGTTGTTTAATAACGCAAAGAAGAGTAAATGGACAAAGGCAACAATAGGAAATGAAATGTGCCCAGATGAATTTGTTCAAGATATGTTGGCTCATATATACCAACCACAAATACAAGAAAAAATAAACCAATTACATCTAAGCGAAGAAAGATCAAAGTCTCTTCTAGAATCCAGCGGATACGTGGATTATATTGGTCCTGTTGCTATTAAGATTGATTTTTCCAAAGACACTATAGATGTAGCACAATACGACGAACTACATAAACAGAGTAATATTTCATCAGCAAAAGATTTAGTCAACTCATTGAAGCCGGAGCCATTGTTAAAGAATAGACTTTAAAAAATGAGGATTTGGCAAAAATGATGCGTAGTTCTTTTTTTAGCTATCGTAAAGAAACTAAAATAAATCAAGAAACATCTAAAGCATTTGATATTTTTAGCGATGAAAATGCTAATGCCGTAATCATGCAATCTAAATTTATTTTAGAGTTAATTGATTCTGAAAATGCAATTATTCTTGCACCGGGTCGCTCCCCATACTTTCATTCACTTGCTTTAAAACACCTCGGTGTTGAATCTATTAATTTTGCTTTTTCAGGGCATGCATACTCACACTATTTAGAAAGCACTCCATCCAGAGCACAATTAAATTCGTATAGGGAATACTTAACTAAGTTAGGAATAACGCCTGATAAATTATATAATTTGAAAAAGAAGATCATTATCCTTGATGTTATTGTATCAGGAGGCTCAATTAAAAGTTTATTATATCTCCTCTCCCATTGGCAGTATGAACAAAGTACCGGTACAGAATTATCTGCTGAGGCATGGTGTAAAAATGGCGAATCTTCCTTGGAGTATCAATACCTAGCAGATCACGCAATGGCTTTTAGATTACCAAATTGCATCTTCGTCGAAAAAAAGTATCCTTGCCGCATAGTAAACTTAGATTTCTTAGTTGATAGATCAAATACCATATCATTTCTTGCACAAAATAGATTTCCGGTATTAATTCCACAATATTTTGTTCGCGATTGGAATTCAAATAAACTTGCAGAATTCAGGAAGGAGAATTCTGCATATATTTTAGAAGCAACACGTACAATAGATTTAATGCATGAAAAACTCATAGATAATAAAAAAGGCTGCGTGCTTTAATAGAAAAATGGCGGATGGTCGGAGCCTCGCTAATACTGGGCATTTTTGGAAGACGGCCTAACCCTGATTGAGCACTTTTGGGGGTTCTTCCACAGGACCCGTAGCGAGGAGAAGTAAAATGTACGATGAAGACTATGTTAGCAGTAACCCATCTCTAGTGTTTATTGAAAATTGTCTGAACATGCACTCATGGCCATTTTTCATTAATACAAAATCAAGAGACATGAACCAATACGTAAGCAATGTTGTTGGTAAACTCGAATATTACAACAATCATAATAAAATATTCCCAATCTTAGTTAATGATAAAAATGATGATTGTTGGCTCGCATCAATATATCTATGTAAAGTATCTTGCATAAAAGATATTATCAATCGTCTTCCAAATCTAAATTGGATATCCATTTTTTTTATAAAATTATCAGTTTTTGCAAGATAGCTCTTGGCGCAGATAGCTGATGTCGATCATGTTTTGTTTTTTAACCATAATCTTACATCTACTAATTTATGGGCTGATGACATTACAAATATTTCTGAAATAATTAAATCTCTAGTAATTAAATATCCCAATCGTGCCATTGTATTCAGATCATTAAACTATGAGCACAATGAGTTACTCATTCAACAATTAAAGAATGCTGGATGTAGGTTATTTAGATTTAGAAATGTCGTTTGTTTCAAACCCTGAAAAATACTAGCACCAAAACAAAGAAAGAATTTAAGAATCGATCTCAATAAGCACAAAAATAGTGGCTACCGTATATTGAGGAAAAAAGATTTGAACGTGGAGAACATATCAAGAATATTTTCCTTATATCAAAAATTATATAGGGAAAAATACACACTAAATGTTAATTACACCGAATTATTTTTTAAAGACATTTTAAACGATTCAAATTTTCACATTCTTGCTTTAAAAAAGGAAAAAATAGATGCATTTGCAATTTATGAAAAAAATGGACGATTTATGCAGGCACCCTGCGTTGGGTATGACATTACATTACCACGTGAATTAGCTTTATATCGACAAATTGCTACTTTACTCATAGAAACAGCAAGAACAAACAATTTATCATTTAATGCCAGTTCTGGTGTTGCCCAATTTAAAATTAATCGTGGGGGATATCTAATTCCTGAATTTTATGCAGTATACAGCCACCATCTCCCTTTTTATAAAAGAGTATCTTGGAAACTATTTGTATCTTTGTTACAACGAACTTGGACGATTGTTGAAGAAAAAATTATTAAGTACTCCCATTTTACTTTAAAGGAATAAGAGGTTGTATCTTGCTGATAGTGAATGGTTTAAGTTTTGAGATAGCATCCGACCAATCCTTCTTCCGAAAGCTTGCTGTAAACCTAAACTTCATCTAATGTTATTGGGTTTTGCTGCATAACCTTGTCTTAAGTAAAATATTAAGGTGGTTAGATTAATGAATAACTGAGGGAGTTGTCACACATGCCTGCCGTAAGCTCAGGATTATTCATATCCAATATGAATCACTACTTCATTATCTTTATATTCTTCAAAAGTAGTTACAAAATTTGGTTGTAATATATTAGAGTCTATTTGCCAGATCGTTTTCCAGACATCTACTATATCTTCTGGTTTTTGGCTTTTAGATTTAAAAGTTTTGTACTTTCCTGGTGGAATAGTGATCGTAGTTAATCCATTCGGAATATTAATAACATCATTAACTGCATAACCAATTGTGATCTTGTATTTACCTTCGCATCCACTTTCGTAATCAGAATATACTGCGAAAATACTTGAAGATGAAGCGTCAACTAACTTTTCTTTAATAGGAGTTTTTAAAAATTCATCCCAAAGCTTACCAATCGTATTTTGGATTTGAGCAGCTTCGTTAGAAGTAATTGTGCTTATACCCACAATTTTGATGGGTTTAACTATTTTATTCATGATTTTTCCTCTTAAATGAATTTAATAAATTAATAGCTTTTTTAGCCTTTTCCTTGAGAATTATTTTTTGGCATTATGCATTTTCAGTAATTACAGACGTTTTATTTAACGATAAATTCATTCCTATAAAACTTAAAATACTAATCAATCCTATAATTCCACAAAAATACCAAACTAAATTAGGCTGTCTAGCATACAGGAAACTCCCAAAAATTGGCGCCAGCATACTGGCTAAGGAGAACATAGATTGATAGACACCTATATATTTTCCTTTGTTTGATTCATTTGCACGATCAAGAATAAGAGCGATCATAGTCGAAAACAATAAAATTTCACCTATTGTCAAAACCAAACACGATAAAATAGCAAAGGTAAGATTATTGCCAAATGGTAATATAAACATACCAAGACAAATGAATAAAGAACCCAGACTCGCAATTATAACTTGATTAATATGTTTGACTGAATTCAATATTGGCACTTCAAAAAATACAATCATTAGACAATTTAAAAGAAATAAATAGCCGTAACCTCTGGCATTAATATGATATTGCTCATTCAAGAATAGTGGGTATGTTGTTCTAATCTGGAAAAATACTAAGCAATTTATCAGCAACAACACGCACAACCATATAAATTTTTTATCAAAAAATTTGGTGTTAAAACTTTTTGAGATTGTATTATTTTTTACTGAAGGAACAGATGATCGGTAAACATAAAATAAAATAATCGCGGCAATCCAGGATGTTAATCCATCAAACCAGAACACTGCTGAAAAATGAAAGGAAACTATTAATCCACCAATTAGACTTGCGGCTCCCATACCTAGATTCGCGGCAACCCTGTATAACCCATTAATTCGCGCTCTATCTGTGTTATGTGATTCGCTTAGAAGATTTAAGGTGTTAGCCGGTTTAAATGAGCCGTAAAATAACCCCGCCAAACCCACAACCCCCAATAGAGGCAAGAAATGCGAAAATAATGGAATCAGAGATGTCATCGTTCCGCTAGCAAGAAGCATTAATACAGAGATTTTATGGTAACTAAATCTATCGCATAGAAAACCGCCCAAGTAGGAGCCACCAAACGCTCCTACTCCAAAAGTAGAAATGATGAACCCGACCTGCTCAACCGGCATTTTTAGTATGATTGATAAATACAACGCTAAAAATATCGCTATGGAAGTTCCAATTGAATCTATGAATGTGGCAAAAATAATTACCCAAGTTCTTGGCGAGAAACCGCGATAACCTGCTATGAAGTGATTGAAGATATTTTTAGTTTTCATATAGTTTTCAGCTTCGATTTAATAACAATAATCACAGGCAATTCACAAGGCTCACAAACATCCTCTATAACAAAGCCATTTTTGATTAGACTATTGATCAACGTTTCAATAGTTCTATGGTATTTAACTACTTTGGCCCCATGCCAATCGACGTTACGCCGACCAATCCGTTTATATTTTTTTAGAGCATCCATTTTTGATTCGTTTTTATCTGGATAACAAGTAACGAACGGATGTTCTGTCGAAAATAGCAGTGTTCCATTAACAGCTACAAGAGTACTAATTTTGCTCAATAACTCTTCATAATTGTCAATATAATGGAATGCAAGAGAACTTACTATTAAATCAAATTTATGACCATCATTAAAAAAATCTTCGATAGCTATGCAATTAAAATCTAGTTTTCCAGGAATATGAACTGATTGGGCAAGCCTAATTTGCTTTGAAGAAATATCAATACCCAATACATGATTGGCCCCCATTTCGGCGATTTTAAGAGCTAATGTCCCACTGCCACAGCCCACATCTAAAACATTGAGACCCCTTACATCAGGCAATAAACCTTCCATACAAGGAATTTCATACAAGGTATTATAAGATGTTGATTGGGATCTAGCATTTAAATACCTTGAAAAAAAATCCTCATTATCATAAATATTTTGTTTCATAGTAATCTCCTAAAGAAGCCTTCCACCCATTTAAAATGGGCAGAAGGCTTACAACTTACTTAACTTCTAAAATGATATCGTGTTCAGTCATGTCATTCTCCAAAATGGTTAATAAATCCATAACTGATTATCCTATCGTCATGGATGCGGTTATAGGATGGCTTCCCAGCTCTCCCAAAAGTAATGAAATCGGCTTGATACCCTGATGGATTAGTATTGTTATCTAAAAATAAAAGACCCTTGCTATAATCAGCCTTATCTCCTGATTGATGCAGAACCTCTCCGGTTTCATAATCACATAGATATAAGAATCGAGTGTAAGAAAGAATTACTAAGTATCGCTTGTGTGCATCCCACGCAAAATCTTCGACAGTATTTTGGAATGCGCAAACTAATTTCTTTTTATTTGAACCTACTTTGATTTCAAAAAGCGCTGAACCACCGCCAAACCAAAGTGTGTCTTCATTTTTCCATTTCATCCTTTTTACAAAACTAAATTGCTCATTCCATACTACAACTTCACCTGTATTGATATTTAGCAAGTAAAGTTGATCAATGCGATTGGCAAATGCGATTAATTGTTTTGTTTCATTTATAGCTAAAGCCCAAATAGGTTGATTGGATTTATATACTTCCTCTGGCTGCAGTTCGTTAATATTAACTTTATATAAACTTCCATTTTCACAAGCAACGTAGACGGTATTATCATCAAAGAATGCTAAGTCTCTGATCGCTCCACCCAACTGACAAGATTTATTTAACCCCTCACGGTTTCTAACAATTAGCTCCCCGGAAGTTCTACCAAATACAACATGGCCGTTTCTGGCTGCTAGTCGTTTGGTATAAGTATATTCATCGTTGGTAATTGATAAGAAATTAATCGAAAAATTCGTCGTTAAAAATTGATTATCCGTTCCAGTTGGCGAATAAACTTGCGCATGTTGACCCTCACCGGCAACAATAACTTGCTTATCATTAATTGCGGCTGTCCATTGAGCGAATGGGGTTTCTCTAATTATCGATAAGACTTGGCCTTCGTTAATACTTACTTTATACAATGCTCCATTTCTACATTGCACGATAATGATATTGGGATCAGTTTCTAAGGTTTTTATCCAACGACATTTAAATGGGGCTTTCCAAGCTAATTTAACTCTTTCGCATGTTTTTGGATCGATTTCTAATATATTCCTATCAAAAGCTGATGTGTAGGCTTTGTTTGTACTTTTATTGTAAGTCACATGCTCCAGATGATCTATTGAGATATTAGGACCATCAAAATTTTCTTTATCATTATTAAAGTTCATATACAAAACTTTCATTGCATCACTAGCGGCGAGAAATACTCCATCACTTATCCGCTCATACCAATGGATAGCATTTAAGTGATACCATTTATGCAAAATTTTACCGTTTTCAGAAAGCGCCGTGCCTCCTCCACTATTACTCCCTGAAAGCAACTTATCGCCTTCTCCCAAGTAGCAAACTGTAAATGGATCATGGTTATCATGCGCTCTAATACAATGTAGTATTTCATAGTGAGTATCGCTAAATTCCAGTTCAAAAATACCCGCGCTCCCGCCGCGGCTGGCAATTCGCAATTTTTCAGGATGGAAAGCAACGGCTTGCGAAGTAGACGGGCCTTTTTTGAAGAAATCAAATTCGGGCTTAATATCACGAATTTTGACCATATGCAGCAATTTAACATCTGTCCCAATAACTTTAGAGATAGATAAATAACCATCATTACCTAATGTAGTCAGATAATTAAATTTTGGATGAATGGCTATCGCATTCGCTGACCCATTGTGTATTTGAACTCGGTTAATGATACTAAAAGTCGAAATGTCAACAACCAGTATTTCGCCTACCTTATTAATGGCATATAAATATTTTTCATTTGAATCTATACAAAATGAATCTATGTTTTTTTCTGACATACCATACTCCCCTATATTGTTTCAGCTAATCGAAACCCAATTACATAAATCTCTTTGTTATAAAAACCATGTCGCCGCCTACATCTAGCCAGATCCACATAACGCGTAAAACTACCTCCTCTTGCAACACGATAGTCACCTGATTTATTAAGATCATCATCAATTGTTTCGCTAGAGGGATAGGCAAAATAATTATTTTCAACAAATTCTTCGACATTCCCTGCCATGTCCAGACAACCAAAAGGTGATACGCCTGCTGGAAAGATACCGACAGGAGTAGTTGAGTATATTTTAGATTCAAGTGTGTTGGTTAAATCGGATGAAAATACATTGCCCCAAGGAAATTCACGGCCATCATCTCCCGCCGCCGCATATTCCCATTCATACTCGGTTGGTAATTTAAATTTTCTGTTGGTTTTTTTACTTAACCAAATTACATAAGCATCTGCGTCTTGGGGTGTAATTCCATAAACTGGATGATTGGATTTTAAAGGATCATACACGCCGAATTTCCACGATGAAGGTATACCTTCATAAGCAGTATCTTTCAAAAAAAATAAATACTCGTAGTTTGTTACTGGATATTTGCCAATCTTGAATGAAGGAATAAAGACTTTATGTTTTGGATATTCTTTCAATAGCCACTCTTTTTTGACGCCTACTTTTTCATAAATAATATAAGCATTATTAATTTCATGTTGATCAGAACCAATATAAATTTCAGCCTGAGGTATATCCATCATCGATGGATTTAATATGTTAATGCGTTCATCACCTGATAAGCCGAGAATTGTGCCGGCAGCCCATCTATTAGATAAATCCGATTTTGTTGAATAGATAATTTCTAGTAATTCTTTTTTTGTAAGATTCAAATATTCCAAGCGTAAGTCTTCAATAACACTTGCTTGATAACTTTTTGGCAAAGCCATAGCTTCACGTGATGTCATCTCATTAATATTTTTCATTCTGGCATCTCATTAACCGAATAAACATTGCCATCATAAGAAGCAGCTAAAAACTTACCATTTATACTATCAAAACAAATTGACGAGATACCTGCCGCGGAAATTTTCTGAGTTAGCCAGTATGAAGTATCTCTATCATATACGGATATAACGCCATTATATGAACCCATTGCTACGTACCTAAAACCAGGATCAGTCGTAATACATTTTATGGAATGTGTAAATGGGGTGTTAATTTCTAAAAAAAGAGATTCATCTTTCCATATACGAAGTTTTAGATCCCGACTTATACTAGCAAATACGTTATTTTCAAGCGCCACACATCCATTAGAAATTTTTGAATGCGCATCACTAATAACATTCAGAACTTTATTATTTTTTAAATTATACCAAGCCGCTGATCCTGTCGCGCAAACCGAAAATAAGATGTCATTATTAATAGCTAAACCTTTTATAGCATTCTCATGCAGAGGAATTGTTTTAATAAAAATTAGCACTCCATTTATATCTTGTTGCAAAACAATTCCTTCTCCTGTGTATGTGCCAATAACAACATAATTAAATCCTTCAAATTCAAAACAAGCTGCACAGTTTAAAGGGGATTTATGTCTATAAATAACCTTTCCAGTCATGCCATCAAAAACCTCTCCGGTTTGACCGCCTGTTAATATCATCTCACCGCAATTAATAATAAAATTGCATAAACTTGGTAATCGCATAATTTTTTTTTGATTACGTTTTAGTACCCCTGCATCTCCCACAGTCCATATATCAGCATTTTTTGCAAGAATAGCATTAACACCTCTCGTATCCTTAATATGAGAAAGCTCCCATTGATGATCTTTTAAATCATAAATAGCATAAGAATCGCCAAATGTTGCAAAAACAATTTTAGTATCGGCATGAAAAGCACATGATCTAGGCCAGACAATATGTGGCAAATTAAATTCGGCATCCAACTTCAAACTCTCGTTTGAAATTACACTCCACAGACATGCTTTTCTGTCATAGCCAACGCTGATTATTTTTTTTAATTGATCATTGTAAACTAGCTTTTTAATGCCAGCTTGATGAGCTGGTATCGTTATCTTTGTCGTTTTAGAGATTAAATGTATATGGCCCGAATCATCGCCAGCAAAAGCAGCGCCATCTTTTGTTATAGCAAGCGCGTCCGTTTGAATACCGCTATTATTCAACTGTGTTATTTCAATTTCTTTTTCTATATCCCAAACACGTATTGTTCCATCATCAGAACTGCTAAGCAGTATATTAGAATCACCGCTCCATTGGACTGAAATAACATCAGCTTTGTGACCTTCTAATACTTTTAGTAACTGCCCAGTAAAATCAAAAATTCTGACTTTATTATCGCGCGATGCTGTCGCTATAAGATGCTTTGCAGGATGAATAGCCGTGCTTTCAACATCGTCCTGATGTGCTGATAAGACAGCCAGCAGCTTCATTTCCGGCACACTCCAAACTCTAGCGGTATGATCACTACTGGCGGTAACTAAATATTTACCACAACTACTAAATTCACACTGATTAGCTAGATGATCATGATGGCCAACCGCGATAGGTGTTTTAGTTTTTGCGCACCAAAGAATAGCACGATTATCATAACCCGCTGTCGCGATCAATTTATCGGAATAACTAGCAATACCGCTAATAGGTGAAGTATGTCTAAGCATTGCCTTTACCTCGCTTGCAAATTTAGTAAATTATGGTGGAAAAAATGCCCTGCTTTTTCAACTTTTGATTGTAGATATTTTTTATTCTCATTTTTAATAAACAATCCAGTACTAATCTGCTCTTTAATATGAATGCCATAATGCTGGATTTGCTGATATTTATCCGGGTTATTTGAAAGTAGTTTTATATTTTTTACATCTAGCGCTATTAGCATATCTGCCGCAACTTTAAAACTGCGCATATCATCTGGAAAATTCAGCTGAGTATTTGCCTGAAAAGTATCAAACCCTTTTTCCTGCAATGCGTAAGCATCCAATTTATTGTATAAACCAATACCTCGTCCTTCCTGGCGTAAATAAAGAAGTATTCCACCGCTCTTGCTGAAAAGCTTTAATGCTTCATGTAATTGATCCCCGCAATCGCACTTAAATGATCCAAATAAATCTCCCGTAATGCACTCGGAATGAACCCTAACAATTGGAAATTTATGGTTGTCGGCATTTTTAAATACAATTGCAAAATGTTCCTTGTCTTCCTCAATGTCGGTGAAGGTTATAAATGAACTCTTTCCGTATTTGGTTGCAATTTCAACTTTATTTCGTATTTTCGCCATAACCCACCTCGTTTCTTTTACATCCCATAAGGGTATTTTGAATTATTTACAACTTCATGCATGCGGATCGTCTTAAAAGATTCGGCGTAAATTTGCAGCAAAGATAAGGTATGCTCTATACGATCACGAATATATTTATCAGCATCGCTCAATAACGCGTCACTATCATTTAAAACATTGTTTACATCCCTGATAATTAAATGTTCTGGGATATAACAGATTTTAGTATTTTTAAAACTATTCATTCTTAATTCTGCAACGGGATAAGCTCCGCCATGATTTGATGAAACTGAAACAATCAAACCGGGTTTATGTGATAGCTCTTTATGTGAACATAATTGAAAGAAATTCATTAACTGCGGAGGCGCCATTCCATTCCACTCAGGAGCGATAATTATTATTGCATCTGATTTTGTAAGTTTTTTAGATATATCTGACCATGTTGAATGCCAATCAATACCTTGGGACCAAATTGATTCATCCCATAAAGGAAATTTTTCTTCCGCGAGATCTATTAATTGTATTCTCTCATTTTGTGTCTGTTGTGCTAAAGACTTAGATATGAAATTTGCTACTTTGCGTGATTGAGAATTTTGTCTTGTACTTCCACTTATTATTGCATAATTTGTGTTTTTCATTTTATTACCTTAACTTTACTTAATTTTTTATTCCTATTTATTCAGGTTAACAATTCATCATTCCACGCTGCTTTAATACATAATCGGCATCGGAGCGTAAAATATTTAATGCTTCGGTCAAATTGCTTATAGCAGAGATAAAAAAACCAATCTGATTTAAATCTTCAATTACTTTTTCTTTGGTTTGGCCCGCGATACCTATAAGCTGCCCAACATCTTGCAAACCCTGTAATAGGGTATCAATCGCATTATGAACATGTTGTTTTATTATGCTTTGTTCGTCAGTCTCATAAGCAAGCTCAGTCAAACCCATCTGCAACCTTTCATAACGCTTAAGCAATGAAAATAGCTCTGTAAATGAACTGTCATTGTTTCTAATTTTTTTAATAGTCATTGCTCATTCCCTCTAACATACTAACCACCACAAAAGTACAATGCCTCACTGATAAAACCCATATTTGCTTGCTCAGTAGTTGGCGTTTTAACTTGATCTTTTAAGGCAATATTGTTAACTTCCTGAACAATCTTACTAATCACAAAAATATAGTATTATCCATTTTGGATAATGTCAAATAATTTATATTTATTTTGGATAATGGAGTTAAGCTTATGAATGAACGTTTGAAAAGAGGGTCGGACAAAATTAATGAACTACTTTCAGGTGCTGATCAGGCTGTTTTAAAAGGTTTAGGTAAAACTGCTCCCGACCTTGCAAACTACGTTTTAGAGTTTATTTTTGGTGATTTATACAGCCGGCCAGGCTTAGAACTAAAAACCAAACAAATGCTAACTATCACTATCCTTGCCACACTTGGAAATGCCAAGCCTCAACTCGCCTATCATATCAACTGTGGGCTTAACATTGGTATTACACGAGGTGAGATTATTGACATAATGACTCACATTTCTGGTTATGCTGGGTTTCCCGCCGCATTAAATGGGGTTGCTACGGCAAAAGAAGTTTTTGCTGATCGAGATGAGAAAGGTCTGGATAAAAATTAAATGAGTCAGTTAAGAGATAAAATCAGTAGTGGATTAGGTTGCATATTTGAATGGTACGATTTTGCATTGTATGGTTTTTTTGCTCCTGTCTTTGCAAGGCTTTATTTTCCTAACGACTCTACTACTATCGGTTTTATTAAAACTTTAGGAGTTTTTGCGGTTGGTTTTTTTGCAAGACCTATTGGTGCTTTAATTTTTGGTTATATTAGTGATAGGTATGGTAGAGCATCTTGCTTAAAAGTAACTCCTTTGCTCATTACCATACCGACTTTTTGCATTGCTATCCTTCCCACTTATCAACAAATTGGTGTATTTGCCCCTCTTTTTCTTATGCTTACTCGTATATTGCAAGGTTTATGCATAGGTGGAGAATTTTCTAATAATATAATTTATTTCTGCGAAACATCCTCAATACAACGACGCTACTTTTTTGGTAGTATTGGCGCATTTACTGGTAGTATAGGCATATTGTTGGCTTCATATATTGCATCTTTGTCATACTTTATTTTTCACGAGGAAGCTTTATTATCGTACGGATGGCGCATAGGATTTGGAATTTCTGCAATTCTAGGATTAGGAATTTATTTCATGCGCAGAAACTTGGATGAGACGATTGTTTATAAAAAACTTCGCTTAGAAACCAATATTTCAAAAAACCCCCTTATTGAATCTTATCAAAATCAATTGGGCGATTATATTAAAGCAATTGGATTAATTTATTTTCCGGCAACAGCTTTTTATTTTATTTTTATGTTTATTCCAAACTATCTGAATAGTGTTTCGACTGATAATGCGGGAAAAATTCTTGGCGATAACTCGGTTTCATTATTAAGTCGTTTATTAATTATACCCATCATTGGTATCATCGCCGACCAATGGTCTGGCATAAAAATGGCGCGATTGTCGTGTTTTTTATTTCTCTTGCTAAGCATCCCGCTTTTTTATTTACTCATTCATGATTCCTCAAAAGCTTTATTTTGTTTAATAGCATTTGGTTTGTTGTCTACTTTAAACTCAGCTACCACACCTGGCTTATTAGTTACGATACTAAAACCTTATACCCGCTCGACCATTTTTTCATTCACATTTAATTTTTGTTTTGGCGTCTTTGGTGGTGTCGTTCCCACCCTTGGATTCTTATTAATCAAGTGGACC
>Ga0207017_1034_pt1 | contig 23051 bp, 15 predicted proteins | sample Alteio_BWMinCont_51_FD_153472 | JGI IMG/M metagenome (GOLD analysis project Ga0207017, IMG submission 153472) | Enriched cells from forest soil in Barre Woods Harvard Forest LTER site, Petersham, Massachusetts, United States -... | ecosystem: Environmental > Terrestrial > Soil > Temperate forest >...
CACGGAAAAATTTCTCTCAGTTATTACACCTCACAGCCAATTATCCCGCATTCAAAAGGGTGCTGGCGAGAGAAGCAAACAAAGAAAAGATTGTGAAACATATTCTTGATAACACGATGCTTAGCCAAGTACTTAAGAATATTGTAAATGCAGTAAAAGAAAGTACAGGAACAAATATAAACGATCAACTCGAGAAATTAGGACTTAGCAAACAAGATACAACTGAGCAAGACATCAAAGACATCCGTACTGAAATCATACGTAACCAAGCTCCCGAGAGAGTGGCTAAAGCTAGCGAGAAAAAAAACCAGTCACCCGCCAACAAAACCGAATCAGAGATTGATATCGCAACCATAGAAGAGATGTTTACTCCTTTAATGACCCCTCAAGCTCAAACAACGATTGTTGATACTTCACCACTCAGTGCCAAAATGACTAGGCCCGTTAGCGACCTGCTTGATAAGGATTTTCTTGCCAAACTAAAACTAACAGAAGCAGAAATCAAGAAACTGAATGCCACAGTAACAGCAAAGTCTAGTCGAGATGAAATACAGGATTGTGTATCCAAATTTTCTGAATTTACCAAAACAACCGCCACAACCTCAACAAGTGCTATTAAACCAGAAACTGCTGCTGCAAAAATTATTTTTGCAGAAGTGCAATTCAAGAATCTTTATGAGTGGGCTGCTAACAATAATGTTGCATTAAGAACTGCATTAAGAATTACTGAAAATATTAGCAAAGTCAAAGATAAATTGCAGGAGTTGGAATATCCACTAGAAGTCGAAATGATAGAAAATCGGATTGAGATTTCCATCGGTGCTGAACAAGTAGAGATGCAACTCGAAAAGCTCGGTATCAATAATCCTGACCATGCCGAGGCTATTTTTGAGGAGGCTATTATTCGGCGAACAGAGCCACTGGGAATAGACATTCCCATGCACACTCCCTCGCCTCCTAAGGATACAAGTATCATTGGAGAATTGTCTTCTGACACAGATTCGACCGGAAAAGAACATAAAGAACCTGTGGTAAAAAAAGAAGTTACCCCTCCCAGTAAGACTCTTGACAAAACTGTTGCGCAGGGGAAACCCGAAGAACAAATGCTTGCAGAGGCACTTCGCACGACAAACGCGTTCATGCAAACATATAAAACGTTAGCAGCTGCAAATAACACCGGAAGATCCATAAACGCGACTCTCAACGATCTTAAGAGTCACCTGCACGATAACAGCCCTCTCATCCATACAATTGACAATTTTCTAAAGAATACTAACGATGACAATTATAAAAATCTTAAAAATGCTGTAAGCGATCTGCAAAAATATGGAGAAGAATTCACAACAAAGCAAGGCAGATTCTTTGACAAAAAGACGAACACTATAAGTGCCAATGTCAATAAAGTCATATACACTGTTCAGGACAAATTAAAACCAGGAATCAGTGAGCAAGAAAAAAATGCACTGAGAAATGAATGCCTGAAAGAAATCGAAAAAATCGACGTAGTCATAGGACAATTGTCACGTTCCCCTGACATCCATCAAAATGATATCGATCATTTTAGAATGCAGAAATTTCATCTGACGGATCTCATGGAAACAATTAAGAGTAAAGCATTAAACGTACGCACATACAGCGATAGACCTTCGCAGTATGCGGATCTGAAAGGAAAAAACACTCAAGAAAAATTAAATAATGCACTGCACTACTTACAAATAAATGTTTCCGATAAAAGCAAAATTGAAGGCGGAAATCTCATCACTCTCGCAGCCAAAAATCCGCTTGAAGCATTTAGAAAAGAGCAACCGCTTAATCAAAGACCTGATACCATTCGATTTGAGGAAGCAAGAACTTATTATCTGCAAGATCCCGTAAAAATAAGTGAATTCAACACAGCCATGGGATCAGGAGCAGTAATGAGCAATGTTCCACAAATCATATCATTTGAAGAAAGATCAGGTGTTGCCCGCATAGATAATACTTATATGGGCATCATTAATTATGGGGATGCGCCTCAATATTTGACTGATGAAACCCTGCTGGAAATGGCTGGCGTATTCTTGCTGAAAACATATGATGGACGACAAATTGAAGATTATGGAAAAGAATTCGTGCTAAGCAAGGGAGTGCACCCGAGATTTGCAATAGCCATTTGCGCTTTCTGCGATCTTTGTGACTATCCAAGACCCATTACTTCTGTGGACACGAGTTCTATCAATCAAACATATCTGCAAAAAATGGATGCACACCTGAAGAAGCCTGCAACAAAAAGAAGTATAGGAGAGTCAGAAAATGCCATTCTTTCCCAATCTGAAAAAAAAGAAAATGCGAGTTTAATAAATATACCAACAAGGCCAACGATCAAACCCACTTCAACTCCAACGTTTAAACCAAAATAAATTGTTTGTGAACCGTTAAGCAAACCTTAAGCCTGCTCAGGTAAATTGAATCCCCACAGGTATCAATTATCGCGTCATTTGAAATGAGGGAGATAACTATCATGCCAGGGACCCGTCCAGAAATACTGAAACATATTGACCCCAGATTAAAACCATTACTTGAAAATGGCAGCCTATTTGAAAATATGGTGCTTGGACAATTAGGCTATGAGCCTTATTCAGAATCTTTGATCATCGTTTCACAGGATGAGCAAAAGTCAAAAGAATGGGCTGAATATTTTAATCAGGTTATTATTGATCTTTATTTCCATGATAATGATCCGAGTGGCATAGAACAAATGTTATGGAGTCTTCCGCAGAACCCAGAAGCCAGAACAGGATTATTTCTTGTCAGCGACTTTGCTGCTGATACAGAAAATGACAGTATTCAATTGATAGATTCCACCTCATTGGATAATCATCTTAAACTGTTTAAAGAAGAATTAGATAGGATAGCCCCTCTTTTCGATATCACTGAATCCGTTGTGCGAAACACCTTGATTGATTTTGCTGTAAAAAATGCTGGTGTCGAAACTGACGAAGGTTACAAATTAACAACCAGGATGACTGAAACGACTGTGAGCAATATCAATAACGAGATTGCTATTCAGGAGAAATTAAATGGGAAGATACTGAGTCATATCATTCAGAAAAATCTTCAATGCAACGTGCCTCGCACTACCTTCATCCAGTATGCCAATAAAAATAAAATTAATATTGATGATCAGCACCAAAAATATCGCATTCTCAACACTATTCCGCAACCTGGCTTGCGTAATGCATTAATAGACCATCTTAACAAGCATTTCGATTACCATCCCTCTCAGGAAAATATCAACAACCTCGTGCAAACATTAAATGCTTTCGGCGGAAATGCCACTGCCCAGGATTATATAAATGCCATTACTATTTGTCTTGCTCAAGATGGCTTTCATGACCCTGACTTCATTAACAATCATCCTGAAATCATTCAGGAAAATATTGCTATCATTCAAAGCAGAGCGAAAAGGCAACAATGCATAGACCATCTTTATGAAATCACCGAAGTCATTCCCCGACATATTTTGATTGAACTTGCATTGCAGCATAAACCGTTTATGGATGACCTTATACGAAAAAACCAAGGAAATTTCTTGCAAATTGCCATAGCAACTATCAATCAACGCCTTGCCAGTACAAGACAGTTAGATGCCACTGTCTTGTGTAATATCGTTGAAGATTCTCTTCAATGCAGTTTTGGTACGAATATTTTTCACAATTATTTGATTGCAAATAAACAAGATCCCGCCATTATCGATATCCAGCACCAGGAATATTTCGCAGTGCGCTCAACCATAGCAACAACGGAAACGGAAGCAATAGAAAATATAGCAGCTGAAATACATCAACCAGAACAAGACACGAGCGCGAATGAAATAACTGATTTCAACAAGATCAAAAGTGAGCAACAGTTAGCTGCAATAACAGCTGCGGAAACAGGAAAGATAATCGGCGAGGAACTCATAATACTCAATAAGCTCATGGAAAAATATGAGTCGTGGTTTAGTAACAAACAGGAAACCGGCGGCAGTCTCCGAAAACTCATCACAAATCAACTACTCCCCAATTTGCGTATTGAACATCCCTTATATCAACCACTGACAAATCTTGTAAACATGCTCAGTAGCAATTCTCCGGATAAAATCAATCTAGCTTTAAATGAAGTCAAACAACTCTCTCGCCCTCAGGAAAAAATAGCCAGCAAATTTTTACATAAAGATAAAGATTCCCCCATGATCTTCTTCGAAAGAGCAGAAGCCTATCGTCTCGATGCATGCAAACAAATGGGCATTGCCTCAAAAAATGAAACTGCTTTAGATAAGATACGTACAGAATGTCTTGAATTACTGGATCAGGCAAATATCACTCAAGGTGTATTGAATCGTAAAATCCATGCTTATTCAGGTCATTTGTTTACCTCAAACGAAAGTTTGGCAAAATACAAAAAAGATTTATATGACAATATTGTGCCTATAAAAGATGCGAGAAAAATTCTGGCTGAAACCATATGTGAAATTGATGCATACAAAAAAATACCTGCAGCGCACAGAAAGGTCTATGTTTATGGTGATCAAGTTGCAATAGAAAATAATATCAAAACCCAGAATGACATTAATACGAAATTTGATGCGATAACAAAGGTAAGAGCAATACAGGATATTGATCACATCGGTGCTGTGGCAAACATTAAGGAAAAGCCAGAACAAACTTTTCCACTGGATCCTTCTAAAAATCAATTTAAATTCTATGTTTCCACTTATCAATCTCTCGATGAAGATGCTGAAACAATACAAGCCACCGTGATAACTGCAAAAGGATCATTAAATGGCGTGTATCAATCACAATTACGCGGCGATCTCAAAAGCGTCAATTATATGCCTATCAATGAATTGACGAGACTTGCGAGAGACACGATTGAAAAACATTGCATTGACAATCCTGACCCGGGAGCAAGAATATCTTTCACGCCTGCCATGCCTGTCAGGCTTTGTTTTGCCATAGAATACTATCGGGATTTAATGAACTCTAACGATTCACCTTACCCAAAAATCGCATGGACTCCACCGATGCCTCCTGCACATCTTAACGAACAAGATAAAAAAATATTTGTGAAAAATCAGGAAATGGAAAGAATGGAAATAAGAAAGAAAATGGACGAATTTTTCAGCAACCAAGAACAGGCAAGAGGGCGATTTACAGGATCAAAAGCAATTATCACACCGCAAAAAATGAAAGAGAGTATGGATAAGGACTTGGACAGGGATGTGTATAGACCAAGATACAACTAATTGCTTTCAAGAATCCTGGCACAGCAAACCGATGAAACAATTACCGAAGTAATTATTGTCGTTCTCAACGCATGTTCTATTTGCGCACGCAACTCTCCCAAAAGCGGCCTACACTAAAATTTCCTGATTCCATAATTTATCAAGAAATAATTTCCACGGCAGACATTCAACATCATTGGCTAATATTTTCGGTTCAGTTTCAAATGAAATCAGCAGCAATCTTTTGACTCCATGTTCTTCCTGCAATATTTTTAATGCCCTTGTATCACTTTCATGTATTCTCCTTGACGTTTTTAATTCAATCGCAACTTCCATTTCTCCAAGGATAAAATCAACTTCGATACCAGTGGAAGTACGCCAGTAATGCAATAACAACTCTGGATATTTATAGGCTTTATATGCCATGAGTTCGAGCAAGATATAATGCTCAAAAGATTTGCCAAATTCTGGTGTACCATATTGTGGCTTGCGTTGAGCAAGATAATTTGCAAGCCCCACATCAAATAAATAAAATTTTTCTGTCTCGATCAAACGCCTGTTTTTTACCTTGCGCCAGGGTTGCAACCGAAAACCCAGTAAAGTATCTTCGAGTATTTGAAAATAGCTGCGAATAACCTTGGCGCTGACACCTGTTTCCCGCGCTATATTGGCATAATTCAATAACTCGCCTGATGTGATAGCAGCAATTCGCAGGAATTCAGAAAAAGCAGGAATATTTTGCACAGCTGCCTCTGCAAGGATTTCTTCCCTGAGATAATCTGCTACATAAGCACGAAGTTCCTGTATGGGATCAGGTGAAAGCAAATGAGGTGGCAAAAGACCACAAATCATGAGCTTGTCGATTTCCAAATGACCAATTTCCGGATAACAAAGTGGAGCCATGGTATAGCGCCAGGCTCTGCCACCAAGCAAATTGGCATGTTTTTTTCTAAGCTTTCTGGCACTGGAACCTGTCAACAGAAAGGAACAATTTTTATTTTCAATCAGCCAGTGCACCTCATTCAGAATGTCTGGCACCATTTGCACTTCATCAATAATAATTCTCTGCTGGGTATGACCATATCGTTCACGCAATAATGATGGCCTTGAAGCATATTCAGCAAAAACATCTGTTTTAAGCAAGTCAATCAAAACACATTGTTTTAAATGATGTCTTATCCAGAAACTTTTACCCACCTTTCTCGGGCCCCATAGAAAAGCGGACTTATTCGCTGGCAGATCAATATGTAAAATTCTGTCTTTTATGTCCATCTAGGTAATTTAATCCGGATTATCTTCCCTGACAAGTAATTTTATCCAAAAAAACTGTATATTGATCAAAAAATTACAATCAAATTGAGTAATTTAAGCTAATTTTAATACAAATAATCATTGATGCTGCTAGACTACACACGTTTCCAAGACCCGGAAAACACCATTAAAAAAACTTAATAGCGAGGAAAAACCCATGCAGGTTCGTGAAAACCATCATTATCTGGAAACTGCGCTGCGAGCAGCCATCAGGAAAAAAGACAATATTGACTTCACTGGATTATGCGATCTCATCCATAAAAAATCATCAGGTGCTTCCTTCCTCAGTCTGGATGAGCAAGGCAAAAGTTTTTTGTTTCTTGCCATAGAATCTGGAACGCAAACAATGGTGAATGAATTGCTCACACTGCAAGGTGAAAATGAAAAAATATTGTTTGCAAAAGATCAGAAAAATTCAACACTGCTCGATATGGCAATATTGCGAGGCAGTTATAGTGTGTGTGAACAATTAATTCAATTAGCTGAAAAACAGGGAAGGCTTGAAGAATATTTTTCAGCGGACAGCACGGGTTATACTGTTTTACATCATGCTGCCAATAATCCTTGTTCTGATCAGGGCAATATAATTGAGTTATTACTGGAAAAAATTTCCATATATAAAAATCTGCAAGAATTCGTTAATTATGTAAATGAAGATGGAGATACGGCACTTCATCTCGCATTAAAAAACACGACGGCAACCGCCACCAATTCCCTGATGAGAGCTGGCGCAAACTGGTTTTTGCATAATAACGAAGGCAATACACCATTTGACTTATTTACTGTCAGCCAGGAAAAATCAACTGAGATATTTCGCTTGCTGGATAAGGATAATCAAAAAATTCTTTTGAAATTGTACAGGGAATTTTTAATTGAAAAAATGCAGGCAGGTAATGCGAATGCAAATGAAATTGACCAAATCAAAAATAATTTATTTTTACTCGCAGGCATTCATAGTTTGAAATCACTTCTTTTACTACAGTATGAATTTGGTAAATTTCATGGAAATAGCCAGTTTTTTCCCAACGATTTTTCAGAATCAGATATCTTAAAGGACAAGGAATTAATTAATGATTTTATGACATTGGAATATGGTGCAAGACCAACAGAAGATACAAATGCAGATCATGCAGTGATGGATAAGCAGAGAATGCAAGTAGTCAAATTAATTAAAATGTTTGAAGATTACCAAGAAGTTTTAAATAACATGCGACCTTATTCGTTTGGAGCGATAGTGATTTCTGTGGCAAGTTTTTTCTTATATTTACCGGTCTATGCGGGAATCCTGGGTTGGCTTGACCATATAAAAGGCCAATACCCTACTGAAAATCCAGATGGATCAACTAATTGGACTCTTAATAATGCAAATTCTAAACCCCATCTTAACGCCAGGATAAACGAACTCAACTTTGGCGCGTTTGCATTCATCTTTCCTTTTTCCGCTTTAGCAATGGGACTATATTTCGCCTGCAAGACAGAACAATATATTTTACCCAGAGAATGGGAAGCTATCATTCATTCATTAAAATCAGATGTTCTTTCGAATTTACAAGATCTGGAACAGACTGATCCGAACTATTTATATACTCAACCACAAAATATTCGTGATCTGGAAAATTACATCTCTTTACTGGAAACACAATGGATATTGCCAGTAATTGGCAGCGAGCATACGCCTTGGCAAAAGCTTACTGACATGAAAAACATTATCATGCAGATACTCGTTACCCTAAAAACGATACAGAAAGAAATGAATTTGTTTCAGCCCTCTCTGCCTAAAACGCCTATATTGTTATTTAACGCTGCACAGGAAAACACGAATCCTCAGGTAGTAATTGATCTCGATGATGATGGCAAGGAGCATGTCAATGCTTCAATTAAATATTCTGAGAGTTCTGAGAGTGATTCTGAATGCGATTCGGGGGTAGAGTTGTTAAGGCAGTTAAAACAGTAAATTCTTGCCTTATTTCATTCGCAATGCATGTTCTATTTGCGTACGCAACTCTCCCAATTGGCCATGAAAATAATGACCAGCCTCAGGAAATCGTATGATAATAGGCGGCGGATTTCTTGATTCCGCCCATTCCAATACTTCCTTCGGTGGCACAACATCATCACGTTCGCCTTGCACCAATACCCAGGGACAAGTAATAGGCGGCAAATCCTGCATGGGAAAATGCTGAACGGGCGGGGCTACGGTTACCAGTTTCTGAATGGGAATTTGTGTCGCTGCCAATGCGGCAATGTAGGAACCAAATGAAAAACCAGCGAGCCATATTTCCTTTTTCATTCTATCTTTCTGTATCCAGTCAATGACTGCCAGCAAATCTTCCATCTCACCAATGCCATCATCAAAGCGGCCTTCACTTTCCATCACACCGCGAAAATTAAACCTGACAGTCGTCGCACCCATGCCCTGAAACGTTTTCGCAAGCGTAGTCACAATCTTGTTATGCATGGTCCCGCCGTAAAGGGGATGCGGATGACAAATCACACCCAATGCATTACGGTCTTCACCGATGGGCTCACCCACTGATACTTCCAGTTTTCCCGCAGGGCCATTAATGAGCTGGGTAATTTCCTTGGTGCGAGTGGTAATCATGAGGTCTCTTATCTTGATAATAGATTCCAGAAATTATAGGTATGGGATTAGGTCAAGTCTAGTCAGAATTTCTTTTCATACCGGTGACAATACGGCTGCTTTCCTGTCTTTGCATAATAATCCTGATGATAATTTTCTGCCCGCCAAAATGGGCTGACCGGCAATAATTGTGTGGCAATGCGAAATCCCAGATTTTCCAGTTGTTTTATTAAGTTTTGTGCGATTTTCTTTTGCTCGTCATCATAATAAAAAATCACGGAGAGATATTGCTCGCCAAGGTCAGGTCCCTGACCATTCGTTTGTGTGGGATCATGAATTTCAAAAAAATATTTTGTTAATTGTTCGTAATGAATTTTTTCAGGATCATACAATACGCGTATCGCTTCATAATGACCCGTTGATCCTGTACACAGATCTTCATACGATGGATTTTTTTTCTGGCCGCCCGTATATCCCGCTTCTGTTTTCAGCACACCCGGCAATTTTTTCAAATAATATTCCACACCCCAAAAACAGCCTGCTGCAAAAATGGCTTCTTCAGTCTCCTTTACATTCAAATCAGAAACAAAATCGAGACTGAGGGAATTAACACAATGACGTGTATTTTTTAGTGTGAAATGTTCGCCGGCAAATACATGACCCAAATGTGCCTCGCATCTTTTGCATAAAATTTCAGTCCGCATGCCATCAGCATCCATTTTGCGCCTGACATTTCCCGGAATTTCCTCATCAAAACTCGGCCAGCCGCAACCTGAATGAAACTTGTCTTGCGAACGAAACAATGGCAAGCCGCATTGACGACAAAGATAAGTGCCTGATGCTCCAAAATCATCATATTCACCCGAAAATGGCGGCTCGGTTCCCTTGTTTTTAACAACTGTGAGGATAATGTCTGGCAGGCTGGCGGTTTTTAACATATGAAAATTTTCCTTTATTCCGGCATGATTTTGGATATTATACGTATTATTTTTTATTGTCCGCATATAACGGAAGTTCATCATGCCAGAACATGGATTCATCCTGCAAAATGACAATCTGCTTCTGCTGCATGGACGCACATTGCCATCGGGCACCAGCCTCAAATCGCATTTCATCCGCCACTATCCAATGGGCGAATTTAATTCCATCTCTTGTTACTGTGCAGAAATTTCTGTTGATGCCAAACTTCCAGAAGATCTGCAACCTGCCCCCTTCAGAAAAGCCCTCGAAATCCTTGGCAAGAACTGGTTTACCGCTGCCACAAAAGCCATTTCCATTATTGCCTGGGATAAGAATCATCAATTCTGCGGGCGTTGCAGTGAGAAAACCATTTACAAATCCAGTGCATTTGAACGTGTTTGCACACATTGCGGATTATCCTTTTACCCCCGTATTTCACCTTCCATTATTGTGCTCATCAAAAAAGACGACAGCATCCTGATGTCAAGAAGTCATCATTTTGTAAAGGGCGCCTGGGGATTAATTGCAGGATTTGTTGAAGTGGGTGAAAGCATGGAAGATGCGGTGCATCGTGAAGTCAGTGAGGAAGTCGGCATCAGGATTAAAAATCTTCGCTATTTTGGTTCGCAATTCTGGCCATTTCCAGATTCAATGATGATTGCATTTACTGCAGATTATGCTTCCGGGGAACTCAGGATTGATAGCAGTGAACTGGAATCTGCAGACTGGTATCGCCATGATAATTTGCCAGGCGGCCCATCGTATAGCCTGTCGATTGCAAAAAAATTAATTGATCATTTTATTGCGGAACAGAAACAGTCCTCCTAAAGAACTTCTCTGTTATTTTTTATTTCGTATAGATTGATAGCAATGAGAAACAACTGGAATGGAATCAGTGTTCGCAATGGATTGGTTTTCCTTATTGTCTTCCCTCAATTGTTGCTTGCTCAAATTAAATGGGGCTCTAAGGCCTGCCCGCATGGCAAATTGGCTATCGAAGTGCGGCTTTTGTTCACTTTGCATATTGAATCTGAATGCTATATCAACATTAGATGTACTAATGTCATATAAAGTAGTTCTGCCTAATTGCGTATATCCTGTTGTTACCTGACTCGAATCCTTGATTTCCACCATATCGACCTTCGTATGCAGTTCAAATATTTCATCAGGATTTTCATTAATCACTTCCATAAATGGATTTTCAACCAAAAGCATTTGGCTATTGCTCTCAGAACTGGCAGCAACAATATTCTTTTCAGTTTGCAGATTATACTGAGGCAGAAGGACACATTGCTGAAACTGTTTACCAATTCCATGCGTCAACTCTGCATTCTTAAGTAAACCAAGTGAGCTATCCTTGGCTGTTCCATGCATGACAGATTTTTGACTTGGCACAGATTTGAAGAGAGATCTTCTGCTATTTTGTTTGGGTTTTCCCTGCAGGAAAACAGTTTGTTCCTTGTGTGAAAGAACATTCGTCTTAATCTGTTGATAGGCTTTTGATGTTAGCAAGGGATGGTCGGCGGATACACTCTCCACCACTTTATTGAATTCATTATCTGGATTTTTATTAATATAGGTACGAATGGATGTGTCTTCCGAGTTATCTGGGAACCCCATATAAACATTGGTACTGCCTTTAGTGGGACTGAGAATCTTTACTTTTACAGGCGAACCATATTCATTACGCTCTACAATTTCAACAATACTTCCGAAAGAGGCTGACTTGCCCAATTTCATTTCACGCGTAAACTCAGCATTTAATTTTCTCGGGGATGGCGTCTCACCGTTAATGCCTATTTTGGATAAATTCAGCATGGCTGTCGTTCTGATAGGATCACCATTTTCGTTATGCGTACTGGTATCGCAACGTATACGTAATAAACCATCGCCATGGTTAAATGAACCACTCCGAAGTTTCTTATTGGGATGGTAAGTAGGATCGCTATTGCGCTTAATCTTGCGTTTTTTGACTACAGGCTTATCCAAAGCTTGTATTATGCGTGGTGTCGTCATGAAACTGCCTCGTATTTGTTAGAATATTGAATATTGTACTTATTTTGACCTATTTTTGCAACCCTTAAAACGCCTCCAAGTATCAATCATCTAGCCTGCCTTTTCCAGCAAAATAGAGTAAACTCGTCGTTTTAATGTCCCTGGCTGAAAATCATGAGCAAAAACCTGGTCAAATCGACTTCTGTCGTCATCAGCATGACCATGATTTCCCGTGTTTTCGGGTTTATTCGCGATATGGTAACAGCCGCACTTTTTGGCGCTTCCGCACAATTCGATGCCTTTTCCATAGCCTTTAGAATCCCCAATCTGATGCGGCGCCTATTTGCAGAAGGTTCATTTTCACAGGCATTCGTTCCTATTTTGTCAGAGTATAAAAAACAAAAATCCGCGGAAGAAACAAAACGCTTTATTAATGCCATCTCAGGCACACTCGCTTTCTCACTCCTGATTGTGACTGTGCTCGGCATCATGGGTGCACCATGGATAATCCGTCTATTTGCACCGGGTTTTGCCACTTCTGGCGATCGCTTTGATTTGGCAGTCACTATGCTTCGCATCAACTTCCCCTATCTCATGCTGATTTCACTCACTGCCTTCTCCGGTGCAATATTAAATACGCATAGCCGTTTTTGGGTTGGCGCATTTACACCTGTCCTTTTAAATATCGTCATGATAGGCGCAGCCCTTTGGTTATCACCGCATTTTGTCCAGCCAATTATTGGCCTTGCATGGGGTGTCATGATAGCGGGTATTTTGCAGCTGGTTTTTCAGTGGCCCTTTCTGAAAAATATCAACATGCTTCCCCGCCCAACCATCAATTTCCGTGATCCGGGTGTGAAACGCGTACTCAAAATGATGGTGCCTGCCTTGTTTGGTGTTTCAGTCGGCCAGATTAATTTGATGGTGGATAGCCTGTTTGCTTCCTTGCTTATGATAGGCAGTGTTTCCTGGCTTTATTATTCAGACCGCTTAATGGAATTTCCCCTGGGAGTGTTTGGTGTCGCCATTTCAACCGTCATACTGCCGCATTTATCTCGTCATCACTCAGCACAATCTGAGGAATCCTTTTCATTGACACTGGATTGGGCTTTGCGTGCAGTATTGCTTGTCGGCCTGCCAGCTGGTGTTGTGCTTGCCATTCTCTCTGGCCCCATGTTATCCACGCTTTTTCAGTACGGCCGTTTTGACGGTCACTCCGTCATCATGGCACAAAAAAGTTTAACCATGTTTGCGATTGGCATAGCACCTTTTATGCTGGTAAAAATTCTCGCTGCGGGATTTTATGCAAAGCAAGACATGCGTACGCCTGTGCGCATTGCGGTCATTGCGATGGTTTCGAATATCATACTGAATATTATTCTCATCTGGCCGCTCGCGCATGCAGGCATAGCACTTTCAACTTCACTTTCGGCATTGGTTAATACGGGATTTTTATTTTATTTTTTACGCAAACGGAGTTTTTACACTCCACGTGAGGGCTGGATGGGTTTTGCATTACGCCTATTGTTTGCAAATATCGCAGTTGCAATTTGGTTATGGATGGGAGCGGGCGATGTGAATACCTGGATTACCAGTCATGCAATGTGGCGCATTACTCATCTTGGGTTTTTACTGACGACTTCAGTCTTGCTTTATTTTGCGATGCTATGGTTATCGGGAATACGTTTGCAACATTTGTTGATGCCAGAGATACGCCCTAGTGCAACGTTTCAGTGATTTTGTCCTTTTGCCGCCAAGTAATCGGGGTCCTGTCATGGTGGTTTCCATTTTACGTGCTCGCAGGCTGCGCGCGTAAAATGGAAACCACCATGCCACCCCTCTGGCAACCTTTGTAAAGGACAAAATCACTGAAACGCTCTAGCGCTGTTTCAATTTGCAATAGTTCGAAGATGCCCGCAGACGGCGTTTCATGAACGGAGCCTCAGCTGTTATCACGCCACTCTTGGCTTGAGATAAATCGGGGCGAAGGGCGCAGCTTGCACAAAATCAATTAAACTCTGCTTAAGCAATTCGAGCATCGCGAGAAAAGTCACAACCACCCCAAGTCGTCCTTCCCTGAGATCAAAAAGACCGGTAAAAAGAAAGTGCTCATTCTCTTGCACAGTCGAAAGAATCAACGTCATTTTTTCACGAACTGATAAGACATCCATTTGTATGTGATGATTGGTCTTATGTTCAGCACGCTTTAACACATCCATCAGTGCTGACATCAATTCATTCAGGGCGACAGTAGGCAGCGGTTTTTCAACGGATATCAGGCTTCCATCTGCCTGTACTACAAAAAGATCCCGTTCTTGCCGCGGCAATTTATCCAGATCTTCTGCAGCTTGCTTGTAGCGTTCATATTCCTGAAGGCGGCGCATCAATTCTGCACGCGGATCTTCTTCTCCATTTTCCGCATCAACTGGTCGGGGCAATAGCATCCGCGATTTGATTTCAGCAAGAATCGCCGCCATCACAAGATATTCAGCAGCAAGCTCCAGAGATAATTCCTGCATTAACTCAATATATTCCATGTATTGGTGGGTAACCGCAGCGATGGGAATATCGAGAATGTCGATATTTTGTTTGCGAATCAGATAAAGCAAGAAATCGAGAGGACCTTCGAAAGCTTCCAGGAATACTTTCATTGCATCAGGCGGGATATATAAATCCTTGGGTAAATCAATAATAGCCTGGCCCTTTACTGTCGCAATCGGTGCGGCAGTAATGGATGCATCTATTGATTCTGATGATTCTGCTTCGTCATTCTCGGATTTTGTCATGATTGCTATGTTAACGATCATTCGTGCAAAATGCTATGATTCCAGCAATTCTGAGTAGCCGCATGACAACAGCAAACATCACAAAAGCAGCAGCCATACTTGATCAAGGCGGGTTAGTCGCCTTTCCAACAGAAACTGTTTATGGTCTCGGTGCGGATGCCAGAAATGAAGCGGCCATCAGGAAAATTTTTGCTGCCAAGGAAAGGCCTTATGACCATCCCCTGATTGTTCACCTTGCAGATATGACTCAACTCTCTGATTGGGCAAGGGATATTTCAGAACGAGCCCTGCTGCTTGCAAATACTTTCTGGCCGGGCCCCCTCACTCTGATATTAAAAAAACAGCCCTCTGTACTCGATATCGTCACTGGCAATCAGGATAGCATTGGCTTGCGAATACCCAATCACCCCATCGCTCAAGCATTATTACGCGAATTTGGCAGCGGCATCGCTGCACCTTCTGCCAATAAATTTACGCATATTAGCCCAACAACTGCAGATGCCGTGCGTGAGGAGTTAGGGGATAAGGTCGACCTTATCCTCGATGGAGGAAATTGTATGGTCGGCCTTGAATCCACCATTCTTGATCTCAGTGGAAAATCGCCGGTTATTTTACGACCAGGCATGATTACTGCGAATAGACTGGAAAAGGTGATAGGCATGCCGGTTCTTTCCTCTGAACATAATACGCTGGCCATCAGAACACCAGGCTCACATCACTTGCATTACGCACCCACAACTGCAACCGTGGTGCTTGAAAGGAAGAACATTCCTGATTTTTTACTCTCCCTGCGGGCAGATGATTTGCCTGCAGCACTGATCACCCACAATCAAATGGAATTGCCTGCATTAAAAAAAATTCAGCATGTGCAATTGCAACACGATGCCTCATCCTATGCGCATGATATTTATCACACCTTGCGAACACTGGATAATCAGCATTTGCAATGCATAATCATCGAAGCAGTGCCCGCAAAACCGGAATGGGATGCGATTCGGGATAGATTGAATAAGGCAAGTGGGAGGCGGGTGTAAAATTAGTTATTATCAGCGATCCTGAATGCCCTCGCCATTTGCTCTTGCTCTTTCGCAAGAATACCAAGCGAAGTTGCTTCATGACGCCAATGCTTAACACTATGAGTCACTTCTTTAATTATTTCATCCGCCCTGCCATGTTTTATCCGAAAAAATTCGGCCACTTCTTTGGCAAGCTCCAAATCCTGTGAATTATCAGATTCTGAAATATTTAGTTTTAAGCCATCACCGAGTGCAACAGGATTGACATCAAAAGCAGGTGATAATGTCCAGCCAGCAGGTTGCAGAATAAAACCATGATTTCTTAAATGATCATCGACATTGGAAATACATATATAAAAAACTATTCTGCGCCACAATTGCTCCAGATCTTGCATTGCCTGCGAACCTTGACGAATAATAAATTCTGCAAGTTCCAGATAACTCGCTCCATTAGATGCATCATCGCCATCAGAACGCTGCAGTAATGTCATTGCAGAAGCAAAGTGGATTCGTTCAAGCGTGCTGGTTCTATCAAAACGCTTGCTAAGAAAGGTATGATGCCCGCTATTGAACTTTGCTATTTTCGCTTCAGCCATCGTAATTTTGGCACGATGAGCTAACTTGCAAACAACCATTTCCCAAGCCCCAATATTAAATTCATCATGGTTAGCTGGAAATTTTGCAATCCATAAATGCTTATGCTCATCCATTACACTTGCTTTCGGACGCGCACCACCTAAAGACCCGCCTGGCGCAATCAGCATCTGTAACCATTTTGCATAATCCTTATTTTTCTCAGCACCATTTTTTTCTATTTCAAGACTTGCATATTCCAATTCACGCAAGCATGTCCAAGGTGGTGAAGCTCGCTTCTTGTTATTATCCAAAAACGGGCCTTCTGGATCAGTACGAAAACGTAGCCCACCTATTCGCTGCTCATCACAAACTCCCAGCAGATAATCAGATTCCAGGAGTTTACGCTCTTCCCGTTTTTCTTCACGAGCAAGTTCTGCTTCTCTGCGCTTCATGAGAAATCGTCCCCAGCGATCTGGTGAAGAATCGAGAAAAATTCCAAAATTTTCTTGTCCATGAGGAGTGTAGTGAATGCCCTGAAATAATTGCAATGATGGATCCAAAGCATGGGCTTGACTGCCTCTCAACCAATCATGCTCATATTCAAATGAAAAAATTTCCTTGCCGCGCACTGGTGTGGCATGAAGAATACCCACCAACACTGGTTGGAGCAGACCAACCCAATGGGCGAATACTTCAATAGACACCTGTTTTGCCTTACTCATGTTTTTTCTTCTTCGTGAAATGTTTACTGATGACACGAGGCGCTCGTGCTTTTGTGGGGAGACCAGCATCCTGAAGTTTGCGGCCTAACTCATCATCATGAGCAAGTAATCCGAGGTCTTTTTCAAGACCCAGTGAATGCAGAACATTCGCATAAGCACCAAATGTTACACTTGGGTCACCTCGCTCTATAGCACGCAATGTATTGCGAGCAATACCCGAACGTTCCGCCACCATGGTGGCAGGAAATTTGCGACGTAACCGCGCCAAACGAATATTTCCGCCGACTTCGCTTAATAAGCGTTGCAATGATGGAAACAGGATGTTTTTCTCTCTTCCCATAATAGTCAATACCTTGAGCATTAAATAGAGTTAATGTTCATAGTATTAACCATTATATGGATATTTGCAAGCTTTGTCAGTAAGAAAATATATAACTTTCCGTGTTAGTGACTCATGATCTGTCCGGATCTGTAGCACATGATTTGTCCGGTTTCATAAACTATTGAGTGAACTCTTAAAATGGAGGCCACTCAAGGATGAAACCGGACAAATCATGTGCTACAGATCCGGACAGATCATGAGTCACTAACAGTGCCATCAGCGTTTGACAACCATCCCAAAAGCGGGCATATTACGGGCTCTTTTTGAAACACACCTGTTAATACAAGATTTTGGAGAAGACCCTTGGCTAATACAAAGCAAGCAAAAAAGCGCGTTCGCCAGTCCGAAAAACACCGTCAACTTAATGCCAGCATGCGTTCCATGTTTCGCACCTATCTTAAAAAAGTAACAGCAGCCATTGCCTCTGGTAACCAGCAGGTAGCCGCAGCTTCCCTAAAGGAGGCCACGCCTATTATTGACCGCATGGCGAGCAAAGGCATTATTCATAAAAACAAGGCTGCACGTCATAAAAGCAGATTAACGCAACATATTAAAAAAATGGGTGAAAAAACAGGTACCGCAGCTTAGGGGTTTTTTGTTGCATAAATGCCTCTCCGCAACGATGAGGCAAACTGTAGGCTGGGTTAGCGCGGAGCGCGTAACCCAACAATTATCTGATGCAGACCAGAATTGTAGTTTGACTGTTGGGTTACGCGCTCCGCGCTAACCCAACCTACAGTTTGCTGCCAACACCAAATGCCAATTATTATTTTCCCCACTTAAGATTTCCTTAATCATTCCAGCTTTTAATTGTATTAACGTATTCCATTCTCCAATAGACAAACCGTCTACAGGACCTGCTATGCAAAATGGAATTATGCTAGATCGTTATGATTTTTTATGCGGAAGTGATTCCAGCATCATAAAAATCGCACTCAACAATGATGATTATCATACTATTCGGATACAGTCTGAATCAGCAAAAGTCATCGATTTTACTGGCGGTGTTAAAAATCTGAATGAAGTCATCATTAATCGATGTTTGCATTTCACTCGTGTTTTCTGGCCAGAAAATGTCGGAAGTATCAGACGACTCAAAATAGGCAACTGTCCTGAATTAACCACATTGGACTTAACCACACTCACTAGCCTTGAAGAACTCAATATCGTTGATTGCCATCAATTAGGCGAAATAAAAATTTTAAGCGAACAATTACGATTCATTAATATTCAAGGCTGTCTTTTGGATAATCTCGATATTCAAAAATCGCTAAAAATTGAATCCTTGATTTTATCCACATCCTGCTCGCATCTTCATCTTCCATTAGCCAATCGTCATGCCCTTAGAGTTGCCATCATTAATCTGGGTGACACCATCAAAAATGAAAAAAGGGCAAACAATCATCCAAATGAAATACAGAAAATAAACTGGCTTGAATGTGATTTTTCAGATTGCACGCAGCTTGATAATCTATTTATTAAATCACTCAACAGTCCTGCCATTATTAACCTGACAGGATGCGCTAAATTAGAAACACCCATCTTTTCATTCCAGCAAAAAGCAGAAATTATTGGCTATTCATCCCATCCTGCCAATGAAAAAAAATCAATTCAACAATTTGAACAGATAGAAAAACACAGGTTTGCCAATAAAAAATATGCGATAAAAATGCCGGTCAATCCAGATGATACTGAAACCGTCGTACAGGAAAACGGGGCACTGCGTAAAAAAAACAAGGCCTGTGTCGTAAAAATCAACTTGCTGATGGGGCCTAAACCAGAGAACGTTATTTATCAGAATAGTTTATATAAATTCCTTAATCGCAAAAATGAAATAATCAACACTCGATATAATCGCTTACACTTAACCAGCAACATTACCTGGCAAAAAGAATCTTTTACCCGTGAGCAATGGCAATTACCCACTCAAAAATATAATCGATTTATTCCAGTGAAAAACTACCGCGAACAGATAATAGCAACTAAAAAACCCATACAGGCAAGAGCTGCATTTATTTCCAAAAACTTTGCCAAGACATTTTTAGTGGCGCCTATTCAATATCTCATCAAGCTAAATGCATTCAAGCCATTTGTACAAAATATCAAGAAAAAAAATAGTATTCTCCCTGCACGTTTGCATGACAAAAAATTAGAGTTATTCCGTATTTGGCGACAGACTAAATATCTTGCTCCAATGCAATATCATAACGAGGAAACTGGCAACACAAAACAACTGGGAGAGCGGGATGCACTCAAGGACACTCCCGCTCATCTGGCAGTTTGCATCACACCGGAAAAACATTATTTCTTTGATCGTGACAAACAGCAAAATCCCAATCTTGCTGCAATTAACTTTTACAACTATCTGGGCAGGTCATCTGCTGTCACTGACAAGCAACCATTGGCTGCGAGCAATCCGTTTAAAGAAAATCCTTCCCTGATTTTTGACAGTGGGCAAGATGCAAGCCTCACTGCAATTAACCTATCCCAGGATAAGGACAACGTACCTGCTGCACCCGACAAGCAATCCTTGGCTTACGGCAGCTTGTCTTGCGATTATCCTTCCCTGATTTCTGACAGCGAGCAAAATGGCAATCTCGCTGCAATGAACATTTCCGAATATAACCCCAAGCCGCTTGCTGCAGCTGAAAAAACATCAGTTGCTGAACACAACATGCTTAAAGAAAATCTTTCATTGAGTTTTGACAGTAAGCAAGACAGCAATCTCGTTGCAATGAACATTTCCGAAAATCTGGACAGGCTGCTTGCTACCGCTGAAAAGACAGTATTCGCTGACGGCAGCATGCTTAAAGAAAATCCCTCCCTGATTTCTGACAGCGAGCAAGACAGTAATCTTGCTGCAATTAATATTTCCGAAAATCTGCTCGAAGAAAGCCCCGCATTACATGGATTTTTGAATATTGATACTGAAGAAAAAGAAAAATCAATCGGGATTGAAAATAAAAAAATAAAACTCCTGCTATCCAAACAGCTTGCCTCACTCCACCTTTCTGAACTGTCCTCTACCCTGGCAGCCAAACATTCGCATAAGATTAATGATCTTAGCAATAATATTTCGCAAGTCCTGAAAAATTTTAATGAATTCTTTTCTTTGATAAATTCGGATTATAAAAATAGTCATAAAAATAGTGTTACACTTTTTATCAAAAATAAAAAAAATGCCTCAAGTCATCATTTTTTAACTATAGCAAGTGCATTTAATGAAGCAATGCAAGTATTAAGACAGATATTAAGTAATTATTCCCTTGATGCGGAACAAACACAGTATCTTGCAAAGAATCAGAAAAATGATTTGATGGATAATCCAGATAAAACAAGCCTGTCACTTTACTCACTTCTTGCACCCACCCCGAAACTTTGCCCGCAAGACACATCGACGAACTATGCAAAGATAGATACTGATAACCAGAACAAGCGCGGTACGTGATGGAGACAGTTTGGTTGTTGGGTTACGCGCAAAAATCGCGCTAACCCAACCTACGCTTGCTGAATAGTTACCTATATTTTTATAAATGCAAATTCTGGATGGTTTCTGGAAGTGATGTGAATATACGCCCGCCATCTATCCAGTCATCCAGTTTGATTTTTTCCAGTTTTTTACTGACTTTGCTATTGGCTTCGCAAAGATAAACCTGTACGCCGCGTTTATGGAATTCTTCTATGATTTCACGAAACGTTTGCAAGCCTGTCATGTCCATGAAAGGCACATTTTTTAAACGAAAAATAATAATTTTTGGATCAGAATGCGTAATTGCAAATGCGTGTTCAATTTTTTCTGCTACACCAAAAAAGAAAGGACCTTGTATGGAATAAATAATCACATCATCTGGAATCCTTAAACCTTTTTCACTTAATTCTTCATTCAAGGTGTCATGACTTTCCTTTTCTATCGCCACAAATTGACTCATGCGGCGAATAAAAAGCAGCATGGCAAGAATGACACCAATGTTGACGGCAACTACAAGATTCGTAAATATCGTCAGGAAAAATGTCGTAAATAAAACCAGGACATCATTACGAGGTGCGTGCGTTACCATGTAGATGAAATGAGGCAGGTCACTCATGTTATAAGCCACAACAAAAAGAATTGCAGCCAATGCGGAAAGCGGAATATTTTTTGCAAGCGGTGAAAGTATCAGGATAACCAGAAGTAAAAAAATCGAATGTACTATGGCTGCAATTGGACTATTGCCGCCATTGCGGATATTCGTTGCAGTTCTCGCAATTGCGCCTGTTGCGGCAAAACCACCAAAAAGCGGTGTCAGTATATTTGCAAATCCCTGCCCGATTAATTCCTGATTGGAATGATGCCGCGTCCTTGCCATGCCATCAGCTGCTGTGGCGGATAACAGGGATTCAATCGCGCCCAACAGGGCAATGGTGAAAGCAGGCCCCACCAAATTTAATGTGCGATTCAAATCCAGCAGTGGCAAATGAAATGACGGCAGCACTGATGGAATTCCACCAAATGTACTGCCAATGGTCGCAACCGTCCTGAATTGAAAATGTGATTGCAAAAGAGTGGCGACAACCATGGCAATCAGCGGGCCAGGAATGCGTTTTACAATTTTTGGGGTAAGCCATATTAAAAACAGGCTTAACATGGCCAATCCTGTGGTTGAGAGATCCAGATCAGGAAATGCCTTTATCAAAGTAAATAACTTATCAGGAAATTTTGCATCAAGCGTCAAGTGAAGCGGTAACCCAAAAAAATCTTTCCATTCACTGACAAAAATAATCACGCCTATTCCAGCTGTAAAACCAACGATGACAGGATCAGGAATAAATTTTATGACATTGCCCAGCTTGATCATGCCCATAAAAACAAGGATGAATCCTGCAAATAATGTCGCAACCTGCAGGCCTTCTACACCATATTGCGCAGTGATGCCCGCAAGAATCACAATAAAAGCACCAGTGGGCCCGGCAATTTGCACACGACTGCCGCCAAATATTCCAACAATAAACCCGGCAATAATCGCTGTATACAAACCTTGTTCCGGCGGTACGCCTGAGGCGATGGCAAATGCCATTGCCAACGGTAATGCCACTATCCCTGTGATTAAACCGGCAATCAAATTGGGAAACCAGTTTTTTGATTTAAGTAGTCCAGCTCGATAAGCTTCAAGAATTGCAATCATTTTTCAATTATTTCCCGGGCATGCCTGTTACAATCAGCCACATCTAAATAGATGTGGCAATTTATACCATCCTATGCCAATGATTTCAAACCAGTTGTAATAATCCTGCATTATTGTGCAGTATTCACGTTATAATTACAGATACAAAACGAGGCTTTATTTATGCAAGAACGCCATGAATTTCTCAAAGAGTTATCAATATTTCACGACGAAGTATTAATATATCTGCATACAGCAATACATCTTATCAAATATGAAAATATCAATATCATTCCTTATATCGAAATAAGTTATTTGAAATCGTTAATCGAAATG
>Ga0207017_1035_pt1 | contig 22776 bp, 18 predicted proteins | sample Alteio_BWMinCont_51_FD_153472 | JGI IMG/M metagenome (GOLD analysis project Ga0207017, IMG submission 153472) | Enriched cells from forest soil in Barre Woods Harvard Forest LTER site, Petersham, Massachusetts, United States -... | ecosystem: Environmental > Terrestrial > Soil > Temperate forest >...
GGTGAAGATGCCTTGACGAAAGGCGTTTTGCCGGGGCGTTGACGAAGCAGCAGTGATTTCCACATTGCGGATGCGGATCATACGGATGCCCAACCATACCAAATAGGCCGCGCCCGCGTATTTTACGGTGTGAAAGGCCACCGCTGAAGCCGCGAGAATTGCGGACACGCCGAGGGCGGAAGCGAAAACGTGAAAGAGACCTCCCACAAAAGTTCCCACAGAAGAGTGAACACCTTCGCGGCGACCGCCGGCCAAGCTGCGAGCAAGCACATAGAAAATGCCGGGACCGGGAGTCACCGCCAGAAGGACAGCGGCAGCTAGAAAAATGAGAAAACGGTGAGCGTCAAACATAAACGGATTGTAAGGATTCGCACAGGGAGCGTCAACGATGCGCGAGGGTAAGGGAAATTGGAGGCGAGTCTGCATAGTTTGGACTAGAATTCAGGCCGAGGAACTTGGCAATGGCTTTGGCGCTGGATTTTGATGCGAGGAGTTTAGAAACTGTGCGTGGTGGAGATTGACGGTGATTGAAGATCTGTCCAAATATCATCAACCGGTGGGGAAGCTGTTTACGCGGGCGGGCGCGGCGGAAGAGTGGGAGAAGTATCGGTTGAGCGAGGAGCAGGTGGAGTTTTTTCGGGAGAGCGGGTATTTGGCGGGAGTGCGGATTTTTACGGATGAGCAGGTGGAGGCTTTGCGCGGGGAGTTGGAGAAGTTGATGGATCCGGCGCATGAGGGGCGAGAGCTTTTTCACGAATATCATTCGAATGAGTCGACGGATCCGAACCGCGTGGTGTTTCATGCGCTGGGAGCATGGCGCGTGATGCCGGGATTTCATGATTTGCTTTGGAATCCGGCGTTTCTGGTGCCGGCGTCGCAACTGCTTGGTGGAGCGGTGCGATTCTGGCACGACCAATTATTTTGCAAGCCGGCGCGGCATGGAGGAGTGGTGGCGTGGCACCAGGATTATTCGTATTGGACGAGGACGACGCCACTGGCGCATTTGACTTGCTGGATCGGGCTGGACGATTCGACGCGGGAGAATGGGTGTTTGAATTATGTGCCGGGGAGCCACTTGTGGCCGGATTTGCCGAAGCCGGTGCTGACGGGGGAGATGGACGGGATTCGCGCGAGCTTGCCGGAGGAGTTGAAAGACAAATTCAAGCCGGTGGCGGTGGAATTGAAGAAGGGCGAGAGCGCGTTTCATCATGCGCGGACGATGCATGGATCGGGGGCGAACGATACGCCGAGGCCGCGGCGGGCGACGGTGATCAATGTGTTTCGCGATGGCGTGATGTCGAATGCGGATGAGGCGCTGCTGGCGGGGGTGCCGGTGATTCCGCGCGGGGAGAAGATGGGCGGGCAGTTTTTTCCGTTGTTGTTCGATGCGGAGGCGAAGAGAAAAGCAGATCCCTCGCTACGCTCGGGAAGACAAATTCTGAATTTATTGCTGGGAAGACAAATTCTGAATTTATTGCTGGGCTGTTGACTCTTTCTGTGTTCTTGACGACTATGAGCTGCAAATTGGCCTATCATTGGCGCTCGCGGGAGAGCGCTTCTCTATGGAAGAACAACTAAGCCTGGAATTTTTGCGCGTGGTGGAGAACGGCGCGGTGGCGGCGGCGCGGACGATGGGGTTCGGCGACCGTCACAAGGCCGATGAAGTCGCGGTGGAAGCGATGCGGAAGACGATGGATGCCGTGCCGATGGACGGGACGATCGTTATCGGCGAGGGCGAACGCGACGAAGCGCCCATGCTTTATATCGGCGAGAAAGTGGGACTGGCGACGCATGCGCCCAAGGCGCTTTTTCCGGAAGTGGATATTGCCGTCGATCCGCTGGAAGGGACGAATCTGTGCGCGACGGGAGCGCCGAATTCAATTGCGGTGCTGGCGGCGAGCGAACGCGGCGGATTGCTGCACGCGCCGGATTTGTACATGGAAAAAATCGTAGTGGGACCGTCGTGCAAGGGCGCGGTGGAGCTGGATGCACCGGTTGCGGATAATCTGAAGTCGATCGCGAAGAGGCTGGACCGCGACGTGGAAGACCTGGTGGTGATCGTGCTGGACCGGCCGAGGCATGAAAAACTGATCGAAGAGATTCGCAAAGCGGGGGCGCGGATTCGTTTGATTGGGGATGGGGATTTGTCGGCGGGGATTTCGGCGGCGGTGGTGGGCACGGGAGTGCATGCGGTGATGGGAACCGGAGGCGCACCGGAGGGCGTGCTAACGGCAGCAGCGCTGCGCTGCTTGAACGGACAGATCCTGGCGCGGCTGGTGATCGGCAAGCCGGAAGACCAGATACGGCTTGAAAAAATGGGCGTGAAGGATACGAAGCGGATTTACGACACGGAAGATCTGGCGCCGGGCAAGAAAATGATTTTTGCGTGCACGGGAGTGACAGACGGCAACATTTTGAAGGGCGTGCGATTTTTTGGAGAAGGCGTGCGGACTTCGTCGATGATACTGACGTTGGATGACCGGCAAGTTCGGTTTGTGGATTCGGTGCATTTGGATAAGAGGCCGGACGTCAAGGTGCGGTTCAACTGAAGAAGTGACTGGTGACTGGTGACTCGTGACTCGCAGGAAAGGCCCGACGCACAGTAGTAGTTTTGCGGCCGGGAGCCGCGTTCAACCCTGCACATTCAATCTTCCACAAAAGGCAAGAAACCGCGAAGAAGGCGGGGCAAGCCCCGCCCCTACAGGGCAAAACGCGGGCCTGAACGCAGGAACAGGAACGCTTAGAGCACATCTGGGCGGTTTTCCGGTGGTTTCAGCGATAGCTCTGCCAGACTGAATGTTGGGCGAATCGGGCCCGCTGGGGAGAATACGCTATGGCTGAGGGTTCTGTATCGGGCAATTCGTCGTCGTCCAAGTCGTTGATGTGGATGATGATCGGCCTGTTTATAGGCCTTGCCATGCTGTTGGCGGGAGGCTTGTTTTTGGCGAGCCGCGTGGTGCGCTCGATGGGGCTTTCGGCGGCTAGCGCCAGGGATACGGTGCGAACCAAGGGCGGAAGCTTCCGCCTGGAAAAAGAAACCGATGTCGGGCCGGGATTGCCGGTGTATCCGCGGTCTTCGCTGGTGGTGCCGGACGACGACTCGGCCGCAGCAGCCATCAAACAAGCACAAAATGGAATTCAGACTTCGACTTATCACACGACCGATACGCGGGATTTTGTGGATGAGTGGTACAGCAAGCATTTGAGTCCGGAGTTTACGCGGCGAGATGCGGGGGACAAGCAGGCGCCGACGATTTTCGGCGACGCGCAGGTTTTGGATAGCGACATCGCGTTTGTGGCGGAGCGCGAACAGATGGTACGCATCGTGTCGCTCTCGCTGGATTCCGGCGGCACAAAAATTTCGCTCATTCGGTTCAGCAAATCCTCGCCTGCATCGGCGCAAGCGCCGGCTGCGGCCCAATAAGTTTCATCTGCCAAGCACACGCCGAGGCTCAGCACGCTGAGCCTCGGCGATTTTTTTTGGTGATGCTTGCTATTGGTGGAGCTTATTGCGGGTTTTTTGTGAGGGCGAGGAAGACGCCGTCATCCACAGCCACAGAGCGCGTGAAGAGAGTTGCCGTGCCTCCACCCGCAAGCGCAATGTGATTGGCGCTTCCACTGATGGCTGGGCCCGCCGGCTTGTTCGGTCCCGAGCCCGAGCCGTCGCCGGGTTGCAGAGAGATGCGCGTCGTCTTCGGAGTGCAATTGGCCGCGCCGAGGCAAGTGTCTCGAACAAAAACCTGGCTGTAGCCGCTGTTGGTGGCGCTGGAACTTGATTTGTCCGTGGACGGAGACGCGGAGTGCGAGGGCGTCACGGCCAAAAACGCAACGAACCTGCCCGAGGAACTCAGAGAAGGCAAGATACCTTCCGCCCCACTAAGCGCTCCGTTGGGATCCGTGGAAACCAATTGAGTGGAGGGGGTACAAGATCCGCTCACTCCAAAACAGGTATCGCGCAGGTAGACCTGGCGGCCTGCGCCCATCTCTGTAACGAGATTTGCGGCTGCCGAGCTAAACGCCACGTAGCGGCCATCGGAGCTCATGGAAGGAGAATGGCTGTCGTCGCTCGCGGCGGTGCCATCGAGCGCAGAAGAAACGAGAATGGTGCTGGGCTGGCAGGAGGCGTCCGCGCCCTGACAGGTGTCGCGGGCGAAAATCTGGGAGTGGCCGTTCTGCAAAGCGGCGTACGCCACATAGCGGCCATCTGCGCTGACGGCAGGCGTTTCTTCCGTCACCAGCGCGGCGTTCGCACTGGCGGCTGCTCCGCCGGGGCCGGTGATCGTGAATGTCGCGGCGTTGCTTGTCCCGCCGCCTCCGGGGCCAGCGCAGCCGACTTGGCATGGCGGCGTAGGAAGCGGGGGCGTTGGGCCATTGAAGACAGTCACTGTCGCTGTGCCAGCGCTGGCCAGCAAGGTGACAGGGACCGTTGCCTGGATTTGTGTAGAAGTGATGTTCGTTATCGTGAGGTTCGATTGCGCCGTGGTGTTCCAGCGAACTTGCGAGCCACCGGCCGGGCTTGTGGAGGTGGGATCAGAAAGAAAATTTGTACCCGTGATGGTCACGGGCACCGCAGCGCTGCCAGCTGTTGCAGTGTTGGGGCTGATGCTCGTAATCGTGGGTATGGGATTGGCCGGGGGATACACTTCAAAAGCCACGGGATTGGAAAGGCCGTTAGTACCCGAGCCGGAGTGAGGCTGAATGGTTTGGACGAAGTGCGTGCCGGACTTGGCGGTCAGCGCGGCAGGGACGACGGCGGACACCGAAACTACGCTTCCGGTGTCATTCGAGGGGGCGCACACGCCCGCCGCAGTGGTCGTGACGACGCATGTTTTGAGCTTTTGCTGATCCCAAGTGACAGTGGTTTGAACCACAAAGGCGCTGTTTCCTGCAGCAGCCGTCAAAGTGATGGTCAGATCCGGCCCGCCGGCAGTTATGTTGGCAGGTGAAATAAACGCCAAGAATACGCCGGTGTTGCCTTGAAAGGTGTTGCCGTAATCGTTGCAACCGGTTGCAGCGCAAATGGCCGCAAAAACGACAGCTGTGGCTCTCCAAAACCGCATTATCGAGACTCCTTCATCGTCACTGGTTACCCCAAGTCGATCGGGTGCAACCGGACTGGTCAAACGGCGGGGAACCCCCGGTGCCAGTATGCTTTTCGGGTGAGATGCGCAAATCGCGCGGCGCGTTGACCCCAGACTGACCGGGGCCACGCAAATCTTGTCCGGCTCGTGTGGCGTTTATCTACAGCCACATGCCCTGTTCTGACGAGCCCGGTCAACCCTACATGATTACCATTGTCCTTGAACAAAGGTCAATGCGCAATTCTGGCCGCTGCCTGGGCACGACTTCGCCCGGAAGCCTACCATTTTCAGTGTGTCGCGGAAGAATCGGCAACACCTTGAGCGGCCAGCGATGCGCGCGCTAATTCCTGAATACGAACGCGGCATTCGCCACTCTGAACCGGCACAGCAGCGGCGGCATGGTAGCAAGCCAGGGCCTGCTCCTTGCGGCCTAATTTGGCGTAGAGATCGCCCCGCGCCAACTGGAAAAGCGGATTGGAGGGGTACTTCTCCACCAAGGGACCGATGACGGCCAAGGCTCTTTCGTATTGCTGGTCATAACGGTGCAGGTCCAGCGCGAGGTAAAAGCGCGCAGCCGCTGGGGTGAGCAGACCTTGGGCGATGTCATGTTCGAGTTGCCTGATGCCCTCTTGTTTGTTGCCGCCGGGGATGCCCATGAAGAAGCCCAGCAGTTTCGCGATGGCGCTGAGCGTATCAGCATAATAATTGTAGAGGCCCAGGCCAAACTCGGCGTCCACCAATTCTGGGTTGAGCTGAATGGCACGGAGAAAATGTTCGCGGGCGTGGACTCCGGCGCGAGCGGTGGCGCGATTCTCTCCGCGAAGACCGTACAGGCGAGCGGCGAACGCATCTCCCATGCCGGCATAGAATTGCATTTCGGCGGTTTCCTGATTCTTTAGTCCTGCAAGGGCAATCGAGGAAGCCTTTGCCGACAGATCAAAATAATGCTGATCGATAGCGAGTTTGGGGCGGTGCCGCGCGTCGGTCATGCCGTATTTGAATTCCGCCGACGTGCAAAAAATCTTCCACCACAAGGCTTCGGCTTCGAGCAAGTAGCCGAGGGGGTGCCTGGGCTGTTCGATCTGCAGGCGTTTGGCGTCTGCAATGGCTCCCTCCGTATCGAAGGAATAGATTTTGTCGATCGTGGCGGCGGTTCCGGGTGGCAAAGACAGCTTCTCTGCATGAGCCTTAGCCGCGGAAATGACCGTGGGCAAGGCCAAAAGGCAGAGCATCGCGCAAAGCCGTACCGCGCTCGTTCCAAGAGCGAAGAGACGCTCGAAACGTCCGATGGGTGAGACTGAGGCGAAGGATCGATCCGTCATGGAAGCGCGGATTCGTACCGCGCTCGAAGAGTTTAAGCCGTCCGGCGGTGGTTGCAAAACGAAATGGTTATGGCCACCTGGAGAAATCCTGGAACTGGCTGGAAAAATGCGCGTTAGCCGCAACGCGATGCATTTGCTATTCTCGGCGACGTGCTGACAGACGGCGACAGAGTTACTCCCGGTGTGCCCGAGGGTATTGCGGCAGAGCAACCCTCGGGCCTCGAGCGCGGTTTGGGCCTGAAAGAGGCCGTCGCACTCAACATGATCGAGATTGTGGGCATCGGCCCGTTCGTCGTCACGTCGCTGGTCATTAAAGCGATGGGCGGGCCGCAGGCCCTGATCGCGTGGATTGCGGGAGCCGCGCTGGCAACGCTCGATGCCTTTGTTTGGTCGGAGCTCGGCGCGGCGATGCCGCGGGCCGGGGGAACGTACGTTTTTCTGCGCGAAGCGTACGGACCGGGACGCTGGGGCCGCTTGATGTCTTTCCTGTTTGTGTGGCAGACGTTCGTTCAGGCGCCGCTATCCATCGCTTCTGCTTCCATTGGATTTGCAAGCTATGCCGCATATCTCCATCCACTCTCAACGCTCGAAGCCAAAGCCGTCTCGGGCGGTCTGGTAATCTTTCTTGTGGTTCTGCTTTACCGGCGCATCACCACCATCGGGAAAATATCAGTTTTGCTTTGGGCAGGCGTGATCGGCACTCTTCTCTGGCTGATTTGGGGAGGAGCAAGCCATTTCAACGCGAAAATGGCGTTCGATTTTCCTCCCGGCGCCTTTTCACTTTCTTCGGTGTGGTTCGCAGGCCTCGGGGCGGCGATGGTGAAGACGGTTTACAGCTATTGGGGTTACTACAACATCTGTCACCTGGGAGGTGAGATTCGCGATCCGGAACGCAACATTCCGCGTGGAATTTTTCTGTCCATTCTCGGAATCACGGTCCTGTATCTGGCGATGCAGATCAGCATTCTGGGAGTCGTGCCCTGGCGGGAAGCGCAAAACTCGAAATTTATTGTCAGCACATTCGTGGAGAGATTGTACGGTCCTCACGCCGCGCAAGCGGCAACGTGGATGGTTTTGTGGGTCGCGCTTGCCTCGGTTTTCTCTGTTTTGCTGGGATACTCGCGCGTGCCCTACTCGGCAGCACTGGACGGAAATTTCTTCCCCGTCTTCGGACGTCTGCACCCAACTAAACATTTTCCCTACGTCTCGCTGCTTGTTCTCGGAGGTCTGGCCTTCCTGTTCAGCATAACGCTCACGCTGCAGACCGCCATCGCGGGCATCCTGGCCATGCGCCTACTCGTCCAGTTCATCGGTCAAGCTGTCGGAGTGATTTTGTTGAGGCGCCGCTGGGGATCAGCACGATTGCCATTCAAAATGTGGCTCTATCCCTTGCCGGCAGTGCTCACGATGTTCGGATGGGCATGGCTTTTCTGGCAGACCGGGACCGCGAGAAAATGGGGCTTGGCAGAGATCGCGCTGGGGGCGCTCGCATTTCTTATCTGGACACGAAAAATGCGACAATGGCCGTTCGCAAAAGCGGACTCATTACAAAGTGAATGAACCGGAGGCGGCGTGAATTTTTCCTGGAAAAGAGCAATCGGCGTTAGGAGAGCTTTAGGTTTCGGCTCAGTCTTCATCGGCGGCGTTCTGGCCGCCGTTTCCGGGCAACCAGTCTCGTCTCAATTTCCGCCAGCCCCAGGAACCGGCCCGGGCCTGCCGGAAACGATCGAGGCTATCGACAGCGCTCCCGTTACCACGCGCATCCTCTACATCACAGCTCATCCCGACGATGAATCCGCGACACTGCTGACCTATCTGGCTCGAGGCTTGCACGCCGACGTGGCGCTGCTGACACTCACGCGCGGCGAAGGCGGGCAGAATGACCTGGGCCCGGAGCAAGCGCCGCAACTTGGATTAATCCGCACGCAGGAATTGCTGGCGGCCACGCGAGGCTACGGCATAAAACTATTCTTCGGAAGCGCGCCGGATTTCGGCTTCTCGAAGACGCCGGAAGAAACCGAAAAAATCTGGGGCGACGCGGTTCTTGGAGAAATGGTGCGAGTCATTCGCACTTATCGTCCCAACATCGTGATCAACGGATGGGGCGGTGTACACGGCGGCCATGGGCACCACCAAACCTCCGGACTGTGGACACCGAAAGCGGTCACGATGGCAGCGGATCCCAAAGCATTTCCCGAGCAGATAGCCAAAGATGGATTGGTGGTTTGGGGAAATGCCGCCTACCCGGTACAGATCCTGGACACGGAGCGCGGCGGTGCGACTGGAGCCACATCGAATGGTTACTCGCTTCCCGTCGACGATATCTCGGCCCTCTGGGGTAAAAGCTGGCGAGAAATTGCGCTCGATGCTTTCTCCAATCATCGTTCGCAGGGGATCACCGGGTTTGTGAACTCGCCGTTTCTCCGCCGGCCATTGGTGCTGATTCGCGAGGATGGAAATAAGCTCGAGCCGGCGAGTCTTGCCGAACCGCTTCATGAACTTCCGAGCGAGGCGGCAACCGAGGGAACGTTACGACATGCGATGAGAGAAGCGGAATCGTCCATTGAGAAAGCGCGTACGGAAGCTCTCGCTCTTCATTGGGGCGAAGCGGCTTCCCATCTGGTCAGCGCCGCCAAGCAAATCGACTCCATCTCCCCGCGGTCCGATGGCGCGCCAACTACCCAACTCGCTTTCGAACTTACGGCCGCACGCAAGCGGATCGAGCGCTCGCTGGCTCTGGTCGCCGCTGTCGAGGTTCGGGCGGAAGCGGATCGAGAGACGCTTGTGGCCGGGGAAACTTTTGGCGTTGCGGCGGCGGCGATCTGCCGCAAAGAGGCAGGTTGCGAGCTCGGCGCGTTGAATTTGGATCTTTCACCATCTTTCCAGGAAACCAAGCGAGACGGTGATGCCGCTAAGGGCTACCAGTTCACGGTTGCAGTCACTCAGGCCACTCGTAAGCTTACGGCCTGGGAGAAGTTGCTGCCCGAGCCGCCACCGCTGCTAACTGCGAAGCAGGATGTGACCATCTCCGGTTACAAACTTTCCGTCACGATTCCCGTCACGCATATCGCTCCAAGCTCAACGCGCATCGACCGAGTGGCGGTGCGGATAGTACCTGCTTATACGCTGAAGGTGGAACCGAAGCAGGCGCTGGAAGTACTCGGGAAACCAGGAAAGCCATTCGACGTATTGTTGCGGGTGCATTCCTATGCGACGCAAGCGAGCAAAGTATCCGTGGGCCTGGATACGCCCGACGGATTTGTGGCAAGTGCGCCAGTGGAAATTTCCTTCGATGGTTCCGGTGAAAAGTTCGCGAAAGTGACGGTAACTCCCCCGGGCAAGCTCGCTCCCGGAAAATATACGATAACGGCGTACGCCAAACGTGGCGGCGAGAAATTTGCGACCTCTCTAGAACCTCTGCCTTCGTTGCCGACCCAATACTGGGGCGAACCGGCGCAATGTGTGGTGTACGCGCTCGATCTGAATGTTCCGAAAGGCATGCGCGTCGGTTACATCACGGCCGAAGGGGAACCGATACCGGAAGCGCTGCGTACGCTGGGTATTCAAGTCGAAATGCTGGATGCGCAATCGCTGGCTTTCGGCGACCTCTCAAAATTCAATGCCATCGTCGTTGGTGTGCGCGCCTACGAACTGCGGCCGGAGCTTCCCGGCGCCAACCAGCGGCTTCTGCAGTACGTCTCGAATGGAGGAACGCTCGTCGTGCAGTACAACCGGGACTTCGCCTGGAACAAGGAACAGTACGGTCCCTATCCCGCAAAAATTCTGAGCGGCACGGGCGGCCAACTGCCGCGCATAACCGATGAGAATTCTCCCGTAAAATTTTTGAAGCCTGAAGATTCCCTGCTGAATCGTCCCAATAAAATCACGCAGGACGATTTCAAAGGATGGGTGCAGGAACGCGGCCTCTACTATTGGACGCAATTTGATCCGAAATACACCGCAGTGCTGGCCATGAATGATCCGGGCGAGCCAGACCTCAACGGTGCGGTCGTCTACGCCCACTATGGCAAAGGAACTTACATTTACACGGGGATCGCGTTCTTCCGCCAAATTCCCGAAGGGGTCCCTGGAGCCTACAGGCTCTTCGTCAATTTCATCAGCGCAACGCAACAAAACTGAGGCGGGCGCATTTTGCTTCTTCACAGCGTCCAGCGCCCAAAGTAAATCAACTGGACACACCGCTCCCGCGCGCAAATCAGCGTGCTATGCTCTTTCACCGGGGGTCGAACACGCATGAAGAGTTATTTTTCTGCTCATTTTTCCGGCCGGACGATTCAGATTCTAGCCTCATCTTTTCTGGGAGCGTCTCTTTTCCTGGCTTGCGCCACGACGGCTGCCGCGCAGAAGAAAAAGAAAAATGATCCGCCAACCACGGACAACAAATCCGCCCTCCCCATGGGCGATGAACAGCAGGTGGATTACACGATTTCCGAAATGCTGGGCGCCTGGCAACTCGGCGACATTGAAAAGCTGCACAAGGATTATGCCGAGGATGTTTGGATCGTCAACGGTATCTGGGAGCCGCCGGTATTCACCTGGACGAATTATCTCGCTGCGTATCAGGGACAGCGCGCCCGCATGCAACAGGTGCGCATGGACAGGTCCAACAGCTTCATCAAGCTGAACGGCAACATCGCGTGGGCCTGCTATCAGTGGGATTTTTCAGCCGTGGTGGATGGACAGCCTTCGGCAGCACGCGGGCAAACCACTCTGATTCTGGAAAAAAGGAATGACCACTGGGTGATCGTGGTTAACCACACGTCGCTCGCGCAAACGTCTCAACCGGTCACGCCCACGAACACGCCGCAAATCGCCCAACCCAAACCGAACGGGCCGTCGGCGCGCTAGAGCATCCGGTGGACGCCTCGGTCCTCCGCGAACAATCAGGGGTTGGTCCATCCGTTGTAAAGCCAGATGCCTGCAAGCACCAGCAGCAGCGCCCCGGAAGCAATTCCGCTGGTCATCAGCGGGCGCGAGAGCATCTGAATTTTCGCCACCAACTCGCGTTGCTCCCGAGCCATGTGTTCCTGCGCCGCGTCTAGAAAGATTTGATCGTCTTCGTGGCTGGCGAGCAGGCTCCGCCGGATCAACAAAAGCATGAATACGGCAGTAACGGCTCCCCAGGCAATGAGGACGTAAAGGATGGGACCGGTAAGTCTGTCCATGATGACCTCCCACTGCAACAGCGACGCGGTCTTAATTGCGGAGGCTAGGAAGGGAAAAGGCCGCGTTCTTGGGGGAAGTATAGCACTTACTATTTGAATTTCAACTGGTTGGCATCAGCCATACTAATAGAAAAAACACCTTGCTAGCTCCGGCCTGCTGCACAACGCTCTGGCCCTAAGGCGGCGCAAACCCTTTATTTGGCGCGGTTTGCCTCGTTGGCTAGCCGGAAGTCCGACAAACGCCTTCCCAGCCGCCATTCCAGTATCCAGGCCTGCGGCAGTCGCCCTTCGTTGACAAAGCTGGGAGCCGCGGGCACAATGAAAAAGCCTCGTTGGTACTGCAACTCCGGCTCGCCCGGGGTTTCACCCACAGCACTCGTGCCCGAGTGGCGGAACTGGCAGACGCGCTAGCTTCAGGAGCTAGTGATCGCAAGGTCGTGGAGGTTCGAGTCCTCTCTCGGGCACCATCTAATCTCCCTTCGTAATGCGCCGCTTCGCGGGCGGTTTTTCCCGCTGCCTCACGCGCTCACTGCTTTGCACTACGGTGGCTTGGCAGTTGACGCTGGCTCGATCCTCCGCCGCGAACACTGAACCGCCCTTCTCCCTCGCTTCTTCGACAAGTCACAGATCGTACCCTTGCCCTGTTCACGCCTGAATCAGTATTCCAATTCGGAACATAAACAACCTTGGTAACAATTCAAACCTCCCTGTTTTCACTGACTTACAAGCTCTCGATGTGGCTTCCGGATTGCACTTCCCCCATTTGGTGCGGACTTCACCCCCATCCGATTGCTATTCCTAGATTGGCGACCGCCTCTGCTTGGCGGCTCAAGGTCGAATCGACGACGCTGGTCCAGCAGTGTCAGCCAAAGAGGAAAAGAAACCTGCCGAGGAGCTTCGAAATGAAAAAAATTCTATTTGCCGTTTTCGTGTTGAGTATGGGCAACCTGACCTGGGCGCAGTCAGCCCCGCCACTTGGTTCCTCGCAGAGTTTCGCAGTCCTCGGTGCCACAACGGTGACCAATTCGGGCGCAACAATCGTCAAGGGAGACTTGGGTGTGAGTCCCGGTACAGCGGTAACCGGCTTCCCTCCAGGTACATTGAGCGGAGGGACGATCCATGCCAACGATGCGACAGCGGTCTCAGCGCATGCCGATGCGGTCACCGCATACGACGCACTGGGAGCGGAAACCTGTGGGACCAATTTGAACGGGTCAATTCTGGGCACGAGCGCCGGCGCCGTCACACTCACCCCTGGCGTCTACTGTTTTGTTGCAACTTCGGCCCAGTTGACCGGAACACTAACTCTCAATGGTCCCGGCGTATACGTGTTCCAGGTGGGCACCACGCTGACGACAGCGAGCGCTTCCTCCGTCGTCCTTGCCAATGGCGCGACAGCAGATAATGTGTTCTGGCAGGTCGGCACCTCCGCCACTCTCGGCGCTAACACTGCTTTTGTGGGAAGCATTCTCGCAGACATAAGTGACACAGTCACCGCCGGCAGCAGCGTTGCCGGACGGGTCTTTGCACTGAATGGTGCTGTGACTCTGGACACCAATGCGATCACCGAAACATCCCCGGCAGTTGGCCGTTGGGAGATAGTTCACACGAGCGGAGACAGCTCTGCTCAAACGGCCCTTTATCCAGGCGGATTTTCCACTTTTCTTCTTTCCGGTGGCACAGGCTACACGTACGGAACGTTTGCTAACTCGATCTGCGTGATTGACGATGAAGCCTTCAACGTCGTTCCCACTTGGATGGGATTGGGCGGAAATAATTATCAGATCACTATTACGGTCGATAATCTGGCAGCCGCGCCAAACTTCTCCTTTATTTACACCGGCACCTACGCATCTACCCCTATTCCTGGCGATTCTTCTGTGTCCATTCCCACGATTACAGGAACATACTTCCCTGTAGGAGATGCTTCTGCTTGCAGCAACGCTTCGGCAACGACTCCAGGCACTTTTATTGCTACATTCCTACCGACTATTTCATCAGGATCGGCCGCTGGATCACTGGATGGTTTCAGCCCGGGTACCGTTGGCGGTCCGCCGTTTGACTCGACAGTGAATGCTACCGTTAACTTCAGCACGCCGTCATCCCCCGGTGAGATGAACGGTACAGTGTCTCTAGATTCCAACCCGACGTTTACCGGAAACGCATGCTTTGCCACTACAGGCACCACTGTCAACACTTTAACCATTAACCCAAGTTTGTCGGCGCAGTCAGGCATAATTTTACAGATATATGCGGAAGGTTTTGACCCACTAGGCGCGCCAACCACTCTAGTCCTCGACGGCTATGCGGCCAATTTGTACACTACGGCTGCCAACACCGACCCAACTGCAAACCAGATCACCAGTACCGAATGGGCTGCAGGCGCCGCCATTGGTGAAGATAATCCGGATGCCGGGGTCCCCGGGGTTGCCAACGATGGCACAAATAATGTCATAGTCCTGTTTTACGGTGTTTTAGGTGGGGCTTGTAATGGAGCAGGCGGCGCCGACGCGCCATTTCATTTCATTCCGGGCAAACCCCACCTCCATAGGCACAGAAAACACCACCGTCGCGATAACCGGCCGATTTCGAATCGAGATCATGCTCGCGCCAGACAAAGTTGAGAGCAGGAATTTTCTCACCGTGGTTATTCTGAGGGGTTTGGCATGGAGACTATCTTGTGGCGCATCGCATAGTGAATGAGTTCCGCCAGCGAGTGGAGGTCAAGCTTGAGCATGATCTTTGATCGGTGTGTCTCGATAGTCCTCACCGCGATTCCCAGCAATGCAGCGATCTCTTTATTCGTTTTCCCCTCGGCCAGGAGACGGATGATTTCTGCCTCGCGAGGAGTCGTTCGGGCGCCTGCCCGCTCCCCTTGTTGATGCCGGCTTTTTGTTTTGAGAAATCCATCGAGAACGATTTCGGATACTTTGGGCGTTAGGAATCGCTTACCCTGGGCAACGGCCTTCACGCCTTTCGTGAGGCAGTCCGTGAGATCAGATTTCAGAAGGTACCCGTCAGCTCCCGCTTCTAGGGCACGGCGCACCATCTGGTCTGACTCGTGCATCGAAAGCACGAGAACCTTAATATCCGGAATTGCCTCTCGCATTTGGCGCGTTACCTCGATTCCATCCAGTTCGGACATGCCGATATCGACTACAGCCACATCCGGTTTCAGCTCTATAGCTTTTTGTACTGCTTCTCGGCCGTTTGTTGCTTCGCCGACGACTCGCCAGCCCCGTTGGGAACAGAGGACCGCCCGCGCACCACGCCTCACCAACCCATGGTCGTCAGCTATCAGAATTCGCAGGTTTTTCACGTTCGTTCTCCCCAAGAGGTATTGTCACCCTCACCGTCGTGCCGTGACTGGTGGAATCAATCTCAAGACGCCCGCCGATCAGCTTCACTCGCTCTTGCATGCTGGGAATGCCCACACCAAGTTCAAACCCAGGCTCTTCTTTCCCTCTTTGTTCACTCGTAGAGAGGCCACGGCCAATGTCGCTAATTTCCAACTTGAGCTCCGAGTTACGATCCATTCGTATTTTGGCTCGGTTGCACCCTGAATGGCGGTGGATGTTGGTGAGGCTTTCTTGTACTACCCGGAATAACGCTAGCTCGATCTCTCGTGTCATCCGGCCGACACGCGCTGACAGCTCCAATTCCACCCGGATCCCGGTTCGATTGGTGAAGCCCTTCACATAGTCACGAATCGCGTCCTCTAATCCGGCCTGATCCAATACGGGTGGGTGCAACACGTAAGAAAGCGTGCGCACTTCACGGATGCACTTTTCCGCTAATGCGTTACACTCGGAAATAAGCCAACGCTTTTTTCGCTCCTTCGAAGGAGTCGAGCCACTGAGTTGACCTAGCATGGTTGCTAAGGCGACGAGATCTTGGCCTGTAGAGTCGTGCAAATCCCGGGCGATCCTTCGCCGTTCTTTGTCCTGCCAGCGCAGGAGCTTGCCGGAAAGGCGCTGGAGTTCCTCCTCGGCTCGCACACGCTCGGTGATGTCACGGCAAGTGCCCGCGAGACGAACGGGCTTTCCTTCTTCATCATGAAAGGCTTGCCAACGCTCCTCGATGATCTTGATGCGGCCATCCGGCATGGCGATCCGATATTCGACCGTTGAAGGCGAGCGCTTGTCGAGGGACGCTGCAAACGCTGCATCCACTTTTACGCGGTCGTGCGGATGAATGAATTCCAGGAAGTTTGGACGCGTGGGATGGAAACGAGACGGATCAGTCTCAAAGATGCGGTGGGTCTGCTCTGACCAAATCACGCTCAAGTTCCGCAGCTCCATTTCCCAACTTCCCATTTTCGCCATTTCCTGAGCCTCGACCAGCCGAGCGCGCTCTCTTCCCAGTAGCGCGACAATCTGGCGCTGTTCCCTCTCGCTCGATCTGAGGGCTTCCTCCGCCCTCTTGCGCTCGGTGATGTCGCGAATGAAGCCCGTGAAGATATGGCGGCCCTCGCTCGTGAGTTCTCCAAAGGAGACCTCCGCGGGGAACTCCTCACCGTTTTTTCTTAGGCCGATAAGCTCCACCCCCTGCCAGTTCATGTGCCGTTGACCGGTCGCAAGATAACGTTGTATAGCAACCTTGTGCAGCTCACGCATAAACTCCGGCATCAAAATCGTCAGCGACCGTCCTATTACTTCGGATGAGTCGTAACCGAAGATTCTGATTGCCGCGGGATTCACAAAGAGGATTTGACTAACTTCGTCGATGCTGATTATTGCGTCGGTCGCGGTGTCGACAACTGTACGGTATTGTTCCTCGCTATGCCGCCGCGCTTCTTCAGCCTTCTTGCGCTCGGTAATGTCAGTGGCAATACCGCCAGTTGCGTATATGTTTCCGTGAGTATCGAACAGAGGAAATTTGTGGACGATGCTCGTAAGTGGTCCGTCCACATGGATGGCTATTTCCTCAAATTCCATGGCGACGCCTGCGCGGAGCACCTTAAGATCATTCGCTCGATATTCAGCGGCCTGTTCAGGGGGAAAGATCTCGCTATCCGTTTTGCCTTTGATTTCCTCCTGGCTCATACCAAACACTCTCTCGATTTCTCCGTTCACCATGAGGTAGCGGCCTTCCGTATCCTTCAAGAAGATCCAATTGGGGCTGTAATCCAAGATCGCGCGAATGCGCTCCTCAGCTTGCCGCAGTTCCTGTTCGGCGCGCTTGCGCTCCGTGATGTCCAACGTGGTGCCAACAAACTCGAGGATGTCACCGGACCTGTTAAAGACCGGCTTACCAATGGCATGGACGTATCTAAAGGGAGCGTCTGGTAGGGCTATTCGATAATCCAACTCCCAATTCCTTCTTTCGGCGACTGCTGTACTGATTTCCGATTCGTACTTGGTCCGGTCCTCCGGGTGAATCCTTTGTAGAAAGATCTCGCGAGTCAGCTTGGTCTTGTCCGGATCGATCCCGAAGATGCGGTAAAACTCCTCTGAACCAAACATGTCACCGGAAGAAGGATTCCACGACCAGACACCCATTCGAGCCATCCTCTGGGCCATGGCCAGATACACCTCAGCGCGGCTCCGTTCCGCAATTTCCCTGCGCAGCTCCTCGTTGGCAATTGTGAGTTGTCTGGTGCGCTGGACCACACGTTCTTCGAGCCGTTCGTTGAGTCGCAGGACTTCCGCCTGCGTCTGCCTGTCCACCGACGACGTCACGATAGCTGTGCCAAGAACAAGAAATGTAACCATAGAAATTCCATAGGCGCCGAGCGGCGAGATGCTCACAGTGTGCGATAGGTTCGGAAACACCGCAGCGGGCATGAAGCTGACTGCGGCCATGCCGCTGTAATGCATCAAGGAAATAGCGACACCCATCACAGCTGCGCTGATGATCTTGGCCAAAGTGGTTCCCCTGAAATCTTCGCGGTAGTCGAAGGTGAACATCAGCGCGGTACGGGAAAACAAGATCGCAAGCACAACGGACAAGGCCACGAGTGCAGAGTCAAAGCGGGCTACCGCCGCCATTCGCATGGCCGCCATGCCAACGTAATGCATGGCTGCTACGCCGCCGCCCATGATCAGGCTGCCAGCCCACGCCTCAACAGGCCCCATTATTTGTCGAGTCGCTATATGGAGTGCTATTGCCGATGCAAGGACACCTATCACGAGGGACGCCAGAACTGTGGGCCAGTGGTAGGCTACTTGCACCGAAAGGTGGAACGCCAACATCCCCTTGAAGTGCATCGCCCAGATCCCGATGCCCATCGCAATGGCGCCACCGGTCAACCAAGTTGCCCGAACCCAGCCGCGCGCGGCGGTTACACGCCCGCCAAGATCGAGTGCGGCATAGGAAGCGGCGATGGCGATTAATACCGAGCGAGCGACCTCGCTGTAATCGTAGGAACCTACAAGGGGTGTCCCGGTCTGGCTCATGGTGCCCCGCTGCAGATATGGTGCGCTGGGTGCACATCGCTTGGGTCACAGCGATACGGACATGGGAACGATTTCAGCAACTACCAGCGTAACCCATATCAGCAGCCATTATTATACCAAAAGTTTACGCACGTAGTTTTCCCTATCGGTAATAGCTCCCCGGCTTAAATACTCTCGTAGTGGATTGCACTACGTAATTAGCAGTATTGAAACCGTGTGCCTTCTTTCGTGAATATAGTCTTAGGTGTCTTTACACGAGGAAAGAAAGCTCGAAAGAATGGAAGAACTCGCCGACCTCTCTCTCGCGGCGTTCCATAGGCAGCCTGGTTTTGGCGGCCTTATCGGTGAATCTGCTTCGATGCATCGTCTCTATGAGCTGATCGAAAAGATTTGCCTGGGCACCTCTCCCGTTCTCCTGTTGGGTGAAACTGGAACGGGAAAAGAATTAGTAGCGCGTTGCATTCACTTCATGGGGTTGCGTGGTAATAAGGTGCTCGTTCCGATTGATTGCTCGGCACTGACTCCCACATTGGTCGAGTCCGAGCTCTTCGGCCACGTCAAAGGTGCCTTTACAGGCGCCGACCACTTGAAACGGGGTCTTCTCCAAACCGCTAGCGGGGGGACCGTTTTTCTGGACGAGATAGGCGAGCTACCCATATTCTTGCAGGCCAAGTTGTTGCGTGCTTTGCAAGAGAAAGAGATAAGACCTGTCGGATCCACGGAGAGAATTCCAATTAATGTTCGAGTCATCGCCGCTACGCATCGGGACCTGGAAGCAGGTGTCCGGGCGGGTACGTTTCGTCAGGACCTCTATTTCCGGTTGAACGTCGTGCAGATCACGCTTCCCGCTTTGCGCGAGCATAAGGTCGACATTCCCCTATTGGTCGCCTATTTCCTGGCCAAATTCTCCGTCCCGCGGCAGCCGAGCCGCACACTTTCAGACGACGCATTGCGGCGATTGTTGGCCTACGATTGGCCCGGCAATGTTCGCGAACTGGAGAACGCTATCGAATGTGCTCTGGCTTTAAGTCCTCATAGCGTTCTGACCGCAGATGACCTGACTTCGATCCTCTATCGTGCATCGGCGCCGCATGTTTCCGATATCGTCGAACTCCTCCCTTTGGCGGAAGTCATACGTCGCGCCCTTTTGCATGCACTGCGGGAAACCGGCGGGGACAAGCTCGCCGCCGCACGCCTGCTAGGCATTGGCAAGACCACCCTTTATCGCAAGCTCAAGGAATACGCCGCCACTCAGCAGCCAATAGACCGGGATACGGTTTTAGGAGCATTACACAATGGCACAGAAACTTAGTGGACGCGCCGTAGAGAAGCCTGATATTGCGAGCGGGGAGCTGGCTAAGCTCTTGCTGAACTCCACGGCGGAAGCAATCTATGGGATAGACATGCTGGGTGACTGTACGTTTTGCAATTCTGCGTGTCTTCGCCTTCTTGGTTACAAGAATCAAGTTGCGCTCATTGGCAGGAACATGCACACCCTCATGCATCACACTCGCCCGGATGGAACGCCTTACCCTGGCGGCGAATGCCGTATTTACCTGGCGTTTCGCCGAGGCGAAAGTAGCCATGTGGATGACGAAGTCGTCTGGCGTGTCGACGGAACGAGCTTCCCCGTTGAATATTGGTCCTTTCCAATACGCGAGAACAACATCTTGACGGGTGCTGTAGTAACTTTCATCGACATCACCGTGCGCAGAAGTGCGGAGCACGCGCTACAACAAAGTGAGAAAATGTTTCGCCAGTTGGTGGAAAACATCCGGGAAGTCTTTTTCATTCTAACTCCAGATCCGCCGAGAATGTCTTACATCAGCCCGGCTTACGAGGACGTTTTTGGAAGGCCCGGTCACGAACTTTACACCCGCGCCGATGCCTGGATAGATGCGGTTCATCCGGAAGATCGCGATCGTGTCCTAAACATTTTTGAACAATCCGTGCGGGGTGTCGCAACCGCCATGGAGTATCGGTTGAAGCGGGCTGATGGATCGGTCCGTTGGATTCACTCACGTAGCTTTCCCGTTCAGGATGCCCAAGGCAACTTGCGCCGTATCGTTGGTATCGCTGAAGACATAACCTACAGAAAAAGAGAGCTGAAGGAGATGGAATTCGCCAAGGTAGCCGCAGAAACTGCCAACCGGGCAAAGAGCGAATTCCTCGCCAATATGAGTCATGAAATCCGAACGCCCATGAATGGCATTATTGGCATGACCGCCCTCCTGCTCGACACCCAGTTGACCGCTGAGCAAACCGAATACCTTCAGATGGTCAAGACCTCGGCTGACTCGTTGCTGACCATCATCGAGGACACTCTCGGGAAACCGGAGAAGCCAAATCCTCTCTTCCCGTAATCGAGCCACTCTCTACTCACCACGCCTTTACCCTGAGGCTAACCGAGGGGCCAATATCTCCTTTAGATTCCGCACTTACGAAGAAACCGGCAGGGGGGCCGCGCTATGACTACTCCGCCCGAATCCACCCCGCCTCCTCCATCCGGTGCAACGCCGGATACAGCGACCCCTCCTCCACACGCAGCACCTCGCCGGAAATGTCCTGAATCGCGGACATAATCGCGTATCCGTGCAACCCCGGCCGCCGCGAAAGTATTTTCAAGACCAGCAAATCCATCGACCCTTGCAAAGCATCCGCCTTGGCCATGCTCAGACCTCTCCATACATAGACGTCTAAGCATCCAAAAAGTTCCGTCCAAATATTTCTTGGGGGACCTGCGATAAAGCTCTACGGTTGGACAATGCCTCGGCGGATGGCGTAGCGGACCAGACTGGCTGTTTCGTGGATGTCCAGTTTCTGCATAAGGCGCGTTCGATGCGATTCAGCAGTTTTCACGCTGATATGCAGCAAAGAGGCCACTTCCTTAGTGGACTTACCTTCGGCTATTAACTGGAGCACCTGCTGCTCCCGCGATGTTAGACGTTCTTTCATCACGGCAGACTTGCCTCGATAAGCGTCCACGACCGCCTGCGACACCCCTGGGCTGAGGTACACCTGCCCCCGCGAAACCTGCCGGAGGGCCTCCAGCAAATCGCTGGCCGCCTGGCTTTTCAGAACATAGCCCCGCACACCGGCATCCAGAGCCTCGGAGACGTACTGCTCTTCGTCGTGTTGCGTAAGCAGAATCGCCTTGGTTTTTGGGAACGACCGGGCCACTTCGCGCCCGGCATTCAATCCATTCAAAACCGGCATGCTGATATCAAAAATGGCGACATCTGGTTTGAGCGAATCCACCAGGCGCAGCGCTTCCTGGCCATCAGCCGCTTCTGCGACTACTTGATGGCCCTCGCGCTCGAGCAGCGACTTTAGCCCCTGCCGGACGAGCACATGGTCATCGGCCAGAACGATTCGGATGGGCATCAGGCATCTCCCTTGGAATCTGAATGAAAATCTTGCTTCCCCCGCCCCGCGCGGAATTGACTGAAAAAGTCCCTCCAATGGCATTCACACGTTCGCGCATCGCTATGAGCCCCAACCCCTTGGTCCTCTTGGACTGCAAATCCGCTTGATCGAATCCCACACCGTCGTCGTGGACTGCGCAGCGGAGTGTGGAGCCCTCGTGATGGACTTCGATCCGAACGTGTCTGGCCTTCGCGTGCTTTGTAGCATTGTGCAAAGCTTCCTGCACAGCCCGGTAAAGCACCGTTTCATGCGCTTCGGGAAGGCGGCCTTTTACACTGGTTTCGAATTTCACTTGGAGACCCGTACGCTTGGTAACTCCTTCCGCAAGCATACGAATGGCGGGAATCCAGCCGAGATCATCGAGGATTGTGGGCCGCAGTTCGTGGGAATACCGGCGCAGTTGTCCTTCGACCTGGTTCAGCAAATCTTGTAAGCGTGCCACTTGCTGCTTTTGTTTCTCAGGCAAGTCGTATGCGAGTTCCGCCAGCGCCAGATGCACAGCCACAAGCAACTGGCCGGCTTCATCGTGGACCGCATAGGCGATTCGCTTGATCTCTGCTTCCAGAGTTTCGTTCAAGCGCCGCAGTGACTGCACCGCTTCCTGAAAACCGCGATGCGTCATCTCGAACGGGGATAAGCTTTCCGCAAGGAAACTGGCACCGCAGCTCAGCGCCTCCTTCTGGAATTGCGCGTCTGCACTCGAATCGAATATTTCCTGAAGCGCTCGATGGTGAAGCGTGGCAATCTCCAGCAAGCTTTTGCCTTCCGTGATGGCTCTCCGGCCCATCTCGTAGGCAACTCCCAGCGTGACCTCGCTGCTATTTCGCAGGTGTTCGAGCAACGCGGATTGGTACTTCTCCTCGAACGTTTCCGCTGGCTTGGCCTTGGGCTTCCGCGCCCTCTCCTTCTTCATGGCCGAATCCCCGTGAAGCGCGCCACCAGTACGAGCGCGTCGTCCGTCCCGCTCTGATACCTCTTCAAAATTCTTTCCGCTGCTCTCTGCGGAGATTCCAAAGTCGTTAAACTCTCCACAAATTCGCTCCGCACTCCATCCGTCACAAATACCAGAGTATCTCCCTTAAACACAGGCAGCACCGCGGCCTGCAGCGCGGGGAGTTGGCCGCCAACCACTCCGCCCCGCAGGAGTAAGACTTCCTTAGCGGTTCCGCTCTTGGAACAGCAACGCATCAACACTCCCTGAACGTTTCCGACGCCCAGCCACGTCATCATGCCATGTACCGGATCAACCGACGCAAGACTCATGACGGCGCCACGCGTGGCCCGCAGTTTTTCATGGCACCGCTCCACGATCGAGATAATTGGCGAATTCACTTCTTGCCTCAGCACCGCTGTTGCCGCTTTT
>Ga0207017_1036_pt1 | contig 22716 bp, 23 predicted proteins | sample Alteio_BWMinCont_51_FD_153472 | JGI IMG/M metagenome (GOLD analysis project Ga0207017, IMG submission 153472) | Enriched cells from forest soil in Barre Woods Harvard Forest LTER site, Petersham, Massachusetts, United States -... | ecosystem: Environmental > Terrestrial > Soil > Temperate forest >...
AAGGTTTCCTGGGTGAAGGCAGTTTTAGCTGGGGTTTATTAGGATTTGCCGCTGTTGCTACAATAATTATTGTGATGATAGGAACGATAATATTTAACAGGGTCGAGAAAAATTTTGTGGATACCGTATAATGGCTAAAGTAATAAAAGTCGAAAATCTTTCAAAAGCCTACCAGTTAGGGAATTTTGGCACCGGCACCATTTCGCGCGACCTTGAACGTTTTTGGGCCCGTATGCGTGGAAACGAAGACCCTTTTTTAAAGATAGGCGAAGTAAATGACCGTACAATAAAAGGCGTAAGCGATATTGTATGGAGTTTAAAGGATATAAATTTTGAAGTTGAAAAAGGAGATGCTATTGGTATTATAGGCCGCAATGGCGCGGGCAAAAGCACCTTATTAAAAATTTTGAGCCGGGTAACTTCACCAACCACAGGATCGGTAAAAGTTAAGGGGCGTGTTGCCAGTTTGCTGGAAGTTGGGACAGGCTTTCATCCTGAACTAAGCGGAGAAGAAAACATTTACCTTAATGGCGCTATATTAGGGATGCGTAAGGCAGAAATAAAACGCAAGTTTGACGAAATAGTAGATTTTGCAGGGGTTGAACGATATATAGGTACCCCGGTAAAAAGATATTCATCGGGCATGTATGTACGCCTGGCTTTTGCGGTAGCCGCGCATCTTGAAGCTGAGATTTTAATTGTAGATGAGGTGCTGGCGGTAGGTGATGCCGAATTTCAAAAGAAATGCCTGGGCAAAATGGGAGATGTGAGTAAAGGCGAAGGCAAAACGGTTTTGTTTGTAAGCCACAACATGGGCAGCGTACAGCAATTATGTGATAAAGGGATATTGTTAACTAACGGGCAGATAGCATTTACAGGCAGTACTGAGAATACCATCAGGAATTATATGAGCAGTTCGCTGAACAATAAATCGGGAATTGCAGCTGTAGGCACGTTGAAAGATATTATAAAGATAAAGAGTGTAACTGTTAATGATACGCCGCTTGATGTGGCAATTATGCCAAATGATGAAATAGTGGTTCGCGTTAAGTACGAATGTGTTAAATATTTGTCGGGCTTCAGGATATCATTGGCATTATTTAAAGATGGTATCAGAGTATTATCTTTGCAAGACCTGGAAGAATCCACGCCGATTGAGCCCGGTTTTTACCAGTCAGTTATAAAAATACACAGCTATTTTTTGCGGCCAGGGACGTATACTGTATCAATAGGAGGCCATAATACAAACCATACCAACTTTTCTGTTGGCAATGTAGAATGGTTTTTTGTGCCGGATATCAGCTCATTTGATGTGCTGGAAGAATGGAGCAAAACATATGACTTTAATAATTTAGGGTTAATAAACCTGCCCAATACCAGTGGTATAAGGGAAAGGATAAGAAATGCAGATTAATATTCACAATTATAAGTCAAAATGCTTAAAAACCTACCACGCAGGGCATTAAGAAAGATTGGGTTTGAAATAATCAAGATCGATAAGCATACCGGGAATAAGGGTGATTTGCTAAGATTGTCGCAGTTAGGTTTAAATCAGCTACCTATAAAGCTGCATTTTGGCTGCGGCCCAAGAGTGCTTAAGGGCTGGGTAAATATTGATCTCTCTTACGAACCGTTTGAAAATTATTTGCAGTATTACACAGATAAACATTATCCTGAAAGTATAAGAGGGGGCAAAAGCGATTTTTATGAGATAAACCTGTTAAAAACAGGACTTCCATTGCCAGATAATAGCGTGGATTTAATTTTTCACGAAGATTTTTTTGAGCATTTAACACAAAAAGAGCAGGTTGTTTTTTTAGCAGAAACATTACGTGTAATGAAAAAAGGCACAGTACAGCGTATCAACACGCCTAACCTGTTGGCATCTATGCGTGACAATTCTACCTTCGGTAAAGGAAAAGATGGTGTGTTTACCAATGAATGGGATACCTGGCACCATTACAGCATTGTTTCTCCCGCTATTTTAAAAGAAATGGCTATGATGGTAGGATATACGGATATTAAGTTCAACTCAAAAAATAATAGTATAGCAGTGAACCTGCTTCCCTCTGAATACAGGCCGGACGAGAACGACAGACCCGCGCCCGACAGTAATGTATTTGCCGATCTTATAAAATGAAAATATATATACTTCCTGCGCCTTTGTTATTTCAACCTGAAACACAATCGTTCAAATACCCCGCCCACAATAAAGATTATGGGATAGAGCAGGATTTTCATATCTGGCTTAAAAAACAAAAAAGCATTATTACAAATAACCCTTCGGACGCCGACTGGCATTACCTGCCGGTTTACTGGACGCGCTGGCATATCAACCATAATTTTGCGCAACATGGTGAAGGCCTGGCCGAGTTACAGGCCGGGGTTGATAGCATACTGGTAGACAGTTCAAAAACATTTACTATAAGCCAGTTCGACGGCGGAATATTAATAAATGATGATAAGATAAAAGTATTTACAAGCTCCCGCACCATTAATAAAGGTATCGATATCCCGATATTATGTAGTACGCACCGCAAACCGCCTATCCCCCCTAAAAAGAAATACCTGGGATCGTTTAATGGATCATTCACCACGCACCCTATTCGTATTGAAATGGAGGAAAGGTTTAAGGGAAACCCCGATATACTGATACAGGGAGGCTTGCCTACCCGGTTTTATAAAAGATGGTTTTGGGCTAAAAGTTTTAATCTGAACACGATGGCATCGTATGTGGCGCTTAGCCCCAGGGGCACCAGTTGCAGTTCATTCCGGTTTTTCGAGGCCATGCAGTTAGGCACTGCTCCTTGCCTTATAGGTGATGTGGATGTACGCCCTTTTAAAAAGTTTATCCCCTGGGACGAAATAAGTTATTACGCAGCTACCGTTGATGAGTTAGAAATTCTGCTTCAAAATCTTGATAAAAAGGAAGCGCTTAAAAAAGGAAAGAGAGCTTATAAATACTGGAAAAACGAATTGTACTATCAAAAATGGTGCAAATATGTGCTGATGGAACTGGAAGAAACTGAATGCCGGGGATAAAATTATGATTATTATTTTACAGCGTTGAGGAAATGAAATTGAACCTGGAAAAGACCTTAATGTATATTGTGAATAACAATATCTTCTGGTTTGTATTAAAACCAATTGCAAAATTTGGATTTTTTGCAACACATCACAGGCGCGACAGGGAGTTAACAACTATCCAGGAAAACCACCCTTATTTCCCTATTGTAAATAAGAAAATCGTTTTACATGGCCCTTTCCAGGGCATGGAGTACCCGTCTCTTTCATCCGTCGGCAGTTCGCTGTTCCCAAAGCTCCTTGGCAGTTATGAAAAAGAACTGCATGAAACCATCTATGGCTTCCTTTCAAAAAATTATACCGAAATAATAGATATTGGCTGTGCGGAAGGCTATTATGCTATTGGCTTGGGCTTAAAACTGCTTAATGCAAAGATATACGCCTATGACAGCGACAAAACAGCACGGAGTTTATGCGCTCAAATGGCAAAAGTTAATAACATAGAAAACAGGATCATCATTAAAGAAACTTGTACTGACAAAGAATTAGGGAGTTTTAAGTTTACTGGAAAAGCTTTAATAATTTGCGATTGTGAAGGCTATGAGAAGTATTTATTTGATGAGGAGAACCTGCAAAACTTAAAGAATTGTGACCTGCTGATAGAAATGCACGACTTTATTGACCTTAATATTTCAGGGAGTTTATTACGTCTATTCAGTGAAACACACAACCTGCAGGTCATTAAAAGTGTAGATGACCTCGAGAAAGCGAGAACCTATATTTATGAAGAAACGAATGGCTTAAGCCTGGAGGAAAAATTAAAATTATACAAGGAATGGAGGCCGTCGATAATGGAATGGCTTATTTGCACACCAAAAAATGCCTGAGATATCTTTTTTTATTCCTGCTTATAACTGCGCTAAAACCATTGCTGAGTCTGTTGATTCAATTATGGCAACCAACTTTACAGCCGGCGATGAACTAATCATTGTAAACGACTGCTCAACAGATAATACATCCGAAATATTGCATGAGTTGAAGGAGAAGTACGCTATTATCACCATTATCGATCATAAGCGAAACAAAGGGGGTGCTGCGGCCAGGAATACCGCAGTTGAAAATGCAAAACACGGGCTTTTATTTTGCCTTGATTCCGATAATATTTTAGAAAAAAACAGTATCCATTCTTTGCTGAATTTTCTAATCGATGAAAAGGCTGATATAGCTGTGTTTGGAAATATCCATTTTTTTTCTAAGACCCTTGCCTCGGTAGATGAAGAATGGGCCTTTAAGCGTGGCGTATTTTCTATTAATGATTTGCTTACGGGAGTTCCTTCTCCTGCGGCCAGTGGAAATTATTTATTTACAAAAAACAGTTGGGTTAAAGCAAAATATTACACAGAAGACTTAGGTGCATTAGATACATGGGCTTTTGGATTTAAACAGCTGATGGAAAATTGTAAAATGGTAGTGATGCCAACCGGCCACTATTTTCATAGAAGAGGGCACGATTCATACTATATCAGGGACGCTTTAAATAGGCAAAAGTCAGTTTCGATACGGCTGATTAAATTGATTATCGATTATTTTGATGTGATACATCCATCAGATTTAGAATATATTTTTTCAAAATCCGGCCGGTTTAGTTGGTTTGATAATTTGAAAAAAAGGCCTATCAGGTTAATTGCTTCGGGAGAACTAGAAGGAATATGGACAAATCATATTGTAAAAGAAAGTTTTACTAAAAAACTGCCTAAATTTATTAAGTATTATAGTGTGCGGGCGATTCAGATATTAAAGCAAAAATATAATTCAAAAAAATGACAAACTTAATATCAAATCTAAGAAAGTTTAAAGCTTTCCTTAAAGATGAGATTGACTGGAATCAAAAATATAATTTATTTAAAAAGCAATTAGATATATTTAAAGGGCAACTAAAGGCGCCTGTCGAAATCATCGAGTATCCATGTCTTAATGATGATACGAAGACAACATATATCGAACCTCATTATACTTATCATCCAGCCTGGGCGGCGCGTGTGTTAGCACAAACCAAGCCGTCTAAACATATCGATATATCGTCAACAACGCATTTTAGCACTATAGTCTCGGCATTTATTCCCACTGAATTTTATGATTATCGCCCGGCAAATATTGTGCTTACCAATTATTTATCCGGCCACGCCGATCTCACTGCGTTGAAATTTGATTCAAACTCGATTGAAAGTCTCTCGTGCATGCACACTGTTGAACATATTGGCCTTGGTCGTTACGGCGACCCCATTGATGTTGATGGCGACAAAAAAGCCATGACAGAACTGGCCAGAGTTTTAGCTGTTAACGGCAACTTATTATTTGTTGTACCTGTTGGCAAATCCCGCATCGAATTTAATGCGCATAGGGTATATCATTACCAAACCATTATCGACAATTTTAGTACACTTAAACTAAAAGAATTTAGTTTAGTCCCTGATGATTTTGAACAAACGGGCTATATAATCAACCCATCGGAAGAATTAATCAATAAACAATATTGGGGTTGTGGCTGCTTTTGGTTTACCAAAATATGATAGCAGTAAGATTAGAGGGTCGTTTGGGCAATCAGCTTTTTCAATATGCTTTCGCTTACAGCATTTCAAAAAAACTAAAAACACATTTTTATATCGATAAAAGTGTGATCGGTTTTATGTTACCCCAATATTTTGATATAAAAACTGATCGCCTGCGTGTAATTGACAAATACATTTTCTCAATTAACGGGTATAAAAATATTTTTAATCATCATCTAAAGATTGCCTTTTATAACCTGGCAACGAAAGTCTACGGCTTAAAAAAAAATTCTTTCAATAATGACCTTCCCCCTGCTACGCAACTAAAAAGAGTTAAAAATAATAGGTTATACACCGGATTTTTTCAATCCGAAGAATATTTCGTTGATCAAAAGGACAGGATCATCAACCTGTTTTCTGTCAAAAATATCTATAAAGCACAATTCGATGGTATTTTTGAATCATTTCCGCATTCAAAAAATTACGTAACAGTACATATTAGAAGAGGAGATTACGCGGGATTGGATATTGCATTAAGCCCCGACTATTATCATAGGGCAATTGATAGTATTCATTCGGATGAAAACTATTATATTTTCATTTCCGACGATCTTGATTTCATCAAAAAGGAGTTCAATCATCTTGATAAAAAATATTTATCAAGCAACACAGAGATAATTGATTTTCAATTTTTAACCCATGCTGACATTTGCATACTATCAGCCAGTTCCTTCAGTTGGTGGGGGGCCTATCTTAATCCAAAACAGCCTAAGGTAATAGCGCCGGAATATTGGCTTGGCAAAAACGAAGGATTTGAGTTGCCTGTTAATGTAATTCCACCGGGATGGATAAAATTTAATTGATAATTGGAACTGCTTCAGCTAAATAAGTTTGGTGACCTGCATAACGGCAGAAATATTATTTTTTGCAAAACTGAATTGCTTAAAGACGAATTAATAAAAATAGGGAAAATAAAAAATGAGGTGATTTTAATTTCAGGAAACGCTGATGAAGGTATTGATAGCAGCCATATTTCAATAATGCCTGATAACATTAAGCTATGGTATTGTCAAAACAATTTGGTATTCCATGATAAATTAAGATCTATACCGATTGGATTGGAGAATACCGTAATTAATAAAAGGAAGGGGCATGGCGTAGCATGGCCGCATGCGGTGCAAAAAATCCAGCTATTGAATGACGCTTTCAATGGTGCGGGCAATGAACCCCCTTCGAAATTTTTGTATGCTAATTTTAACACGAAAACTAACCCGATACACCGTGATCCAGTTAAAAATACGTGTATATCCTCTCCGTTTATTACCTGGGATGAACCATCATTAAGTTATCCTGATTTTATAAAAAGTGTTTTGGATCACGAGGCAACAATTTGCCCGGCAGGCAATGGTATCGACACGCACCGGCTATATGAAATTTTATACTGCAAAAGGGTGGCGGTAACTTTTAAAATTGGCGATTTTCCGGTATATAAAGATCTGTATGAAAAACTGCCGGTCGTTATTTTAAATACTGTTGATGATTTAAAGGATCATGATAGACTACAGGAACTGATTGGAATTGCAAAACAAAAAAAGGAAAACCTGGAACTGCTTGATTTTAACTTCTGGCGGCAATTAATTACAAATGTTGCTAATGAAATATTTGTAGACGAAAAGAATATTTTTAATAGGTTTTTAAGTTATGTCAACAAGACACCCTAACCCAAACCAGTTAATATGACTTATAAATTAATTGTAATGGTGATGTGCTCGAGTGCATCAAAATATAAAAAACTTGAAAAAGCCATAAAGGGTAGCTGGGCTTCTGTTATCCCGCCTGAAATAAAAATAATATTTTATGTAGATAATCAAAGGACCCTTTTTAAAAAGAAGGTTCCCGAATTAAAGGGTAATGACTTAATATTGCCTTGCAAAGACGGTTATCTTAACTGCGCAGAAAAAACATTGTGGGCATTTGAATATGTTTTGGCTAATTTCCATTTTGAATATATTTTCAGAACCAATTTGGGTTCTTATGTCAACTTCGAAAAAGCAATTGATTTTCTGAAAGATAAACCTAAAAAAGAGTTTTATAGCGGAATAATTGGGTTTGAGGCAGCACATAACATAAATTTTGCATCAGGCTCAGGATTTTTTTTATCAAAAGACCTGGTTGAACTTTTAGTTTCAAACAGTAATTTATTAAATCGTCAATTGATTGATGACGTGGCCTTCGGCCTTTTTATGTCTCAAAATAACATTGTCATCAACCGGCAGGCGCGGCGGTTAAGTTATACCGATGATATTGTAGAGTATCAAATAGGCGCCGAAACCGTGCCCGTTATTGATAATCAATTAATCTACCATGTCAGATTGAGGTCTTCAGACCGAAATATTGATATTAAAAGAATGTATTCATTATTCGACTCCAAATTTTAGATTCCAGTTCTTGATAATTAACAGGGCAATAGTTTCTACAGATAATAACCCGCTTTATTATGAATTTTGGCCTTTGGTAGCCAAAGCATGGCGGAATATGGGCTTTGAACCTACAGCAGCTGTTATAGGTGATCTTAACCTAAACCATTCGTGCGGCACTATTATAAAAGTGCCTTTGATAGATGGCATTTCATCCGGCTTTATTGCCCAGGTTATCCGTTTTATTATCCCCTGTATGTTTCCCGAAGAAGTATCGCTTATCGGCGATATTGATATGGTGCCGTTAAGCATAGAGTATTTCACAAAAAACATCTCGCAATACGATAATGAGGATATCATAATTTTCTCGTCGGACGCTTATCCTGCTGAGTTGAGGTACCCGATGTGCTATATAGCAGCAAAAGGAAAACATTTCCAGGAAATTATAGGATTAAAAAACACAGACCCGGCAACTATCGAAAGCTTTATAAAGGGGCTTTATGCGCTTGGAAAAAACTGGGATACTGATGAATTATTTTTTGCTGAACAGCTTCAGCGCTCATCATTATTTAAAAAAGCAATCCTTTTAAACCGGGGATGGAACCCAATGGCTAAGAACAGGGTCGACAGGTCGCATTGGAAATATTCAAGATTCGGCCTTTTCTTTAACAGGTATATTGATGCACATTGTTTAAGGCCAATGGACAAACATATTAAAGAGTTAAAAAATATTATTGAGTATGTTGACCATGGCTCCAACGGCAGGAAATATTTTAAGCATTTGCAGAAAAAGCCGGCCCGGCAATTGGCCGACCACTTAAAACTGCTAAAGCAAAACTACATTGATAAAGATCTGTTTGAGGTTGCCGACAAACAAAACTTAAATGCCTCAAAAAACAAAATAATTGCTTTTTCGCTTTATGGCAATGACGCCAGGTATACCGAAAACATCGCAACAGTTATCCGATCCTACCAGGAATTATTACCCGATTGGAAATGCAGAATTTATACAGCCAAAGATGTTGAAAAAAAATATACCAGGTTGTTGACAGACTTAGGATGCGAAATATTTGGAATGGCGAAAACCGGCATAGATGCAAGGTACACCAACTGGCGGTTTTTAGCTATTGAAGAAAACGCCGATGCCGTAATTATACGCGATTTGGATTCGTTACCTACCAGCCGCGAGAAGGTAATGATTGAACAATGGCTGGCCTCAGATAAAAAATTCCATATCATCCGTGACCATATAAACCATAATGCATTAATAATGGCAGGTATGTGGGGAATAAAAAAAAATAACGTCAGCATAAAAAAACTAACAAGGAAACACTTAATGACCAATAATTACGGGGTGGATCAGCTTTTTCTTCAAAACACTATTTACCCTCTGTTTAAAAATGACGTAATGGTTCATGATAGTTTCCCCAGGTTCCCGGATGAGGACCCAATAATAATTCCGTTTACACCGGGTGAAGGCTTTATCGGGGAAGTATATGTTAATGATGCAGTTTTAACACACCATAAGGATTTGGTATAGGGACACAATACTTTGCGCCACCTTCGTGTAACTCATCATTTTTTTTTAAATTTAAACATGCCAACAGATTATGTCTATTAGAACAAAAGGTTTAGATATTTTCAAAAACCGTTACGCAGGCAAGTTAAAACGGCAAAAATTATTCAATAGTTTAAAGTTCATTATACTGCGGGGGTTAAACTACGGTGATGGCGGCTCTATTGAATTAAGCGGCGAAATTGAATTAATAAAATCGCTAAGCAGCAGGGATAACAACGATAACAAATTCGTCATTTTCGATGTTGGCGCTAACCATGGCGATTATTGCAATGCCCTGCTAAAAAACCTGGCTGTAAAAAATCCTGAGATATGGTGTTTCGAACCTTCGCCTGTTGCATATGGCCAGCTTGAAAAGGCATGCGGCACAAACCCGGCCGTCCATTTGGTTCAAATTGGTTTTAGTAATGTGGCCGGCACATTTCCCTTATACACCAGCGAGCCTGGGACAACAACGGCGTCCCTTTTCCCGCTTGAACGCGCCTTCAACGTGCCGGAAAAGCTGCACGAATTTGAAATGATAACCGTTGGCACCATTGATGAATTTGCCGAACAGAACAATATTACTTATATCGATTTTCTGAAGTTAGATATAGAAGGCAATGAGCTGAATGCACTTATAGGGGCTAAAAATATGCTAAAGAGCAAATCGATCAGATCGATACAATTTGAATTTGGCACTTGTAATATTGATTCCCGGACTTATTTCAGGGATTTTTGGTTTTTGTTAAACGAAGATTATAATATATTCAGGGTTGTAAAAGATGGGGTATGCCCGATTACTTATTATACCGAATATGATGAAATTTTTGCAACGATAAATTATTACGCCGAATTGAAATGAAATTCAGCATTTCGTACATTATAGCAACACGTAACCGCCTGCCATTTCTTGAGATTACTTTAGGGAAATTAATGAATGAGTTGCAGCAGGATGAAGAAATAGTTGTGGTGGATGGTTACAGCAATGATGGCGCAAAAGAATATCTTCAAAAGTTGTTTGACGACGGCAAAATTCATCAGTTTATATCCGAGCCAGATTATAACCAGGCGCACGGATGGAATAAAGCCATGCTGATGGCAAAAGGAACGCTGATAAAAAAAATTATTGACGACGATGTTTTTGACTTTAGCGCCATCCGGCAGTGCAAACAATTTATGATAGATAATGAACAGGTTGATGTTTGCATTTCAAATTGCCTTAATGTTGATATAAATGAACAAAAAGATGTAAGGCTGATAAGCCGGCAAAAAGAATTTGACCAGTGGAAAAACGGTACTGTTAATTGCTTTACTTTTAATGATGTTTATATGCTTATCCGCCGTTCAGCACTAAGCTACGCTGGTTTGTATGATACGCAGTTCACCATGATGGATTGGGAATATTCGTTGCGGCTTTCCTATCTTAAATTAAAAATAATTTATTATACCGGTTGCAACGCCCTGCCGGTTGCAACGCCGGGCAACGTAACTTCAACCGCCTCAAAAGCAATTTTGCAAAGAGAAGAAGAAATTGGTAAATGTAAATATGGCTACCGTGGCGACCATGCAGATATTACCTTATGGTCCAAATTAAAAATAGCGGTTGGAAAAACTATTTATAAGAACAACGAGACGGGGATGGACGCCCAATTTGCTACTGACGCATCACTTAAGAAACTCTATGCCGGTCTTTATAAAATAATAGCCGATTATAACGCGGCACACCCCGGAATCTTTACAGGCCTTTGAGCAAAAAACAAATCAAAATAAAATTTCAGAACGGGTTAAGCTTCCAGTGGTCGGTTAAGGAAATATTTAACGGGTTACTTGATGAGTTCAGCTTTATAGACAGCGACGACCCCGATTTTATAATTTTTGGCCCTTACGGCAATGATATACCGCCAAAAGGTAATTATACCCGCATCGGTTATTTTTGCGAAAATATAAAACCCGATCTTTCCATTTGTGAATGGGCATTCGGCATCCCCCGGGAAGAAGATATTAAACAGCCCAATTATAAGCGTATACAGTGGCACGGCCTAAACCCGCAAGATTTGATCAAAGGCGCGGGTTACGATGCTGAAAAGGTGCTGGCATCAAAAACAAAATTCTGTAATTTTTTATACTCACATAAAGTACCTTATCGCGAGGCTTTTTTCAGCCAGCTTTCGAAGTATAAAAAAGTGGATGCCCCGGGCAAATCAATGAACAATATGCCGCGTATCGACGATCTTTATAAAGGCGATATATGGGACGTTAAAAAGCAGTTTTTATCGCCTTATAAATTTACTATTGCGTTTGAGAATGATATTTATCCCGGCTACCAAACCGAAAAACTATACGATGCAATGCTTGCCCAAAGTATCCCGATTTATTTTGGCGACCCCTTTGTAGGCGAGATATTTAATACGGGTAGTTTTATAAATGTGCGGGAATACCTGCCGCAAAAAAACCAGGCCTTAAGCACAAAACTTGGCAAATTGGGCCATATGGATTTTGAAGATATACGCCCATCTTTTTTGAGAAGTCCAAAACACAGGCTAAAAAGAAAAGTACGGTCGTGGGCGCGAAATTTTAAAACCAAGCTCCAGTTTGCAGGAATGGATTTCGGCCCTGTCATTGAAAAAATCATTGAATTGGACACCCACCCCGATTTGTACCTGCAATATTTAAAGCAGCCATGGCTCAATGATAATACCCTTGATGAAAGGTTTTCAACAAAAAAGAGGTGGCTCGAAATTTTTAATACGGTAAAGTGAAAAAGGTATTATCAGGTTTTATTTGGATAATATCAAAAATTATCGGGAAGAAAAATTTAGAACGCTTATTAATTTACAATGCCAAATCTATCGGTGTAAATTTACATGTGCACGGCCTTATTCAAATTGGGGCATTAAACGGCTACCATCATCAAATTATAAGCGAACAATTTTTTATCGCAAACATCCTCCCCAATTTCTTTAAGCCAGGCGATAAGCCTTTATTTTTTGATGTTGGCGGCAACGTTGGCGATTATGCCCTGGAATTAAAAAAGCATTTTCCGGGTGCAGTGATCCATTCTTTCGAGCCTGTAAAAAAGACATTTGACATACTCGCTAAAAACACAGCCGGGAGCGATATAAAGATATACAATACAGGTTTTGGTGATACAACAGGGACACTGGAAATATACAATACCGCTAACAACTCAAATACCGAAATAGCATCGGTATATAAAGAGGCGTTTACTGATCTTTTCAAAAACGAAGAAGAAGTTATAGCCATAACCTGTGAAATAGATACGATGGATAACTTTTGCCTGTTAAATAACATTAAGCATATTGATTTTTTAAAGATAGATGTCGAGGGTCATGAATTATCCGTTTTAAAAGGTGCTTTAAATATGCTGGTTAGCCAAAACATAAAGGTTATCCAGTTTGAATTTAACGCGCACAACGTTTATTCCCGCGTTTTTTTAAAGGATTTTTATGATCTGCTTAAAGGTTTTGAATTTTACCGGTTAAAGCAAAATGGGATGATAGCACTTGGGCAATATGACCCGGTAAATGAAATATTTCTCCTACAAAATATCGTTGCCGTACGAAAAGATGTTTGTCATTTGGTTAAACCGGTCGCTTTAAATGACTGACCCTTTAGTATCAATCATTATCCCCGTTTATAATTCAGAAAAGAATTTGGCTGCATCCATTGATTCGGCCATTGCCCAAACGTGGCCCAATAAGGAAATAATTATAGTGGACGATGGGTCGACAGACAACTCTTATAGCATAGCGGGAAAATATGCCAATGATGCCGCCATCAAAGTGATAACTCAAAAAAATAAAGGTGCATCGGTCGCGCGCAATACTGGTTTAAAAGAAGCAAAAGGCAACTATATCCAGTTCTTGGATGCTGACGACCTGTTAAGTCCAGGTAAAATTGAAAGCCAGGTACAAGTATTAAACAGCTCAGCATCTCAGGTAGCACTATGCCGCACGGTTCATTTTTTTGATGGCGATAACCATTTGGAAGGCAGCGTTACCAATGATTGGTTTTGCGCCGATAGCAATGACCCGGTCGATTTTTTAATAAAATTATACGCCGGGGAAGATGAAATGCAGGGCTTTGGCGGCATGATACAACCCAATGCATGGTTAACGCCGCGCGCATTAATTGATAAAGCAGGCCCATGGAATGAGTTCAGGTGCCCGGACGACGACGGGGAGTTTTTCTGCCGCATTATCTTAGCTTCGGAAGGCGTAAAATTTAGTGACAAGGGCGTAAATTATTACCGGAAATATAAAGCCGAAGGGTCACTGTCGGGGCAAAAAAGCTTTGAGGCCATTGAAAATATAATAGCATCCATAGATCTTAAATACGGTTATTTAAAAGCAAGAACCAGCGACCCTATACTCGAGCGTGTTTTTGCACGGCATTACTGGTGGACGGGTGTAGGCGCTTATCCGCGTTTTAAAGATCTCTCAAAATATTGTACACAAAAGGCCATTCAATTAGGGTATAGAGGTCAAAAATACATGGGTGGCCCAACCGGGCATGCTTTAACCCATGTTTTTGGGTGGAAACTGGTACGGTTTATGGCCTATTGGCAACAACGCTTTAAAGCATTATGGGCCTGAAATCAAAAATGAAATTTTGGATAAGGCAATTCCCGTTTGTTTTACCAAAAGGCATTATCAACTCGTGCGAGGATTGGATCATCAGCCAAAAAAATAAAAAAGGGCTATATTTTGGCCAGCGTGGCCCATGGTTCAAAACAATTTTCGAGGCAGGTTTTTTTCAGCACGATGAACCAAAAACCTTGGGCACCCCAAATGAAAAAGCTTTTTATAATAACCGGAATTATCCTACCGAAAAAGCAACCCTGTTTTACCTGCAAAATACTTATTTGCTGGGGCATAAAGGTTTAGTGCTAACAGCCGATCATAAGGTTTTCCAGGAATTCAGCCATCATTTTGGTATCTCCTCACTAAAAAAATTCCTTTGGAAAAGCCCATTTTACATTTTCACAAAAAAAGCAACAAAAATAGAAGGCACAGGCGCGGTATTGGTATCGCCCGAGAGCCATAATTATTACCATTGGCTCAGTGATGTATTGCCAAGGATAAAAATTTATGAATCCATTTTAAACCAGGTGGATCACTTCTGTATTTCATCAAAAGTACCTGAAAAATTCCTTGACATTTTGCCTGATCTCGGTATCCCGAAAGAGAAAATACTTCTGATTCAAGAAAATGAAAAACTGCATTTTGATTACCTGTTTATATCCTCGCTGCCGGGCAGCGAAGGCCGGTCACCGCAATGGGCAGTTGATTACTTAAGGGATAAACTTATTAAAACAAGTGCGCCGGTTAATCCTTCAAAAAAAATACACTTTAAGCGCGGCGGTAATGCGGAGCGAAAAGTAATAAATGAAAACGCTGTTATAACGTTACTTAAAAATAAAGGCTTTGAAATTATCGATCCGGATAAGCTCAGTATTTATGACCAGGTTGCTTTAATGCAGCAATCAAAAATTATTATGGGCGTACACGGCGCCGCATTAAGTAACTTACTTTTTAGCCAGGAAAAAACAGCGGTAATTGAAATTTTTTCGCCTGATTATTTCCGTACCGATTGTTATTATACCTTGTCATCAGCTTTGAAGTTAAACTACTGGTATATTGTTGGCGATAAACCAGCCGGCGCCAATTGGGGCGATATAGCAGTGTCCGAAGAAGTACTTTTAAAAACTATTGAACAGGTTAATGGCTGAAAAAAAGCCGATGCAAAACATCATTGCCATTGACCTTTTAAGGGCGCTTGCCGCACTGGGCGTTTTTACATATCACAACCATATCGGCGCGTTTCTTGCAAAATATAGCGGGCTTTCGTTTATCAGTTATACTGACGTGTTGGGGGCAATTTATGCCGTTCCCTTGTTTTTTTTAATAAGCGGCTATTGCATTCACGCGTCAAATGTCAAATACCTTAAAGCGAATGTTGCGCTGCCGCTAAAAGAATATTATCGTCGAAGGTTTTTAAGGATTTATCCGCCGTATCTATTTGCCTTACTATTTGCCATAGTCATAAACTATATTACAGCAGCCGACAAACCAGCCGGCGTTGACTTATTGGTGCATTTATTTTCATTACAGGGATTTACAGTCCCCTACTTTAACACCATAAATGTAGTTTTATGGACGATAAGCATCGAACTTGCATTCTATGCCATTTACCCGGTATTTTATTTTATCCGGTTCAGGTACAGTTTAAATTATGCCTTGCTGTTCACTTTTATCATCACTTGCATAAGTATCGGTTATTTTCAAATCAGCGGCAACATTACAATTTCGCAGCGTTTTTGTGTATTTAATTTATGGTTTGCCTGGTGTTGTGGCGCCTTTTTGGCCGATAAAAAAATGTTAGGTCCTGGTGATCTGAAACAGCCCGTGTACCGTGTATTTTATGTTGTTATCCTGTTGATTTTCGTCGGATTAAAATTCATCCCCAACGGCGTTTTTATAATTTCCGATCAGTTTACCATCCTCATCTGGACAGCCCCGATGATGTTCCTCATATCAAAGGAAAACTGGCTACGGGAGCGAAAAAATTTATGGGTCATAAAAATAACCGCAGCAATCGGCCTTTCGAGCTACTCGCTTTACCTGTTGCATGAGCCGTTAATAGCCTTAAAAAACTTTTTAGCCCATAAATACCTGCCCGAAAAATTTCAACTATTTGGAGTAATACTTGGCATTTTTATTATTCCCGTTATTACCTGGTACAGCTTTAAGTTTATCGAAAAGCCATTTATATCCCGCAAAAAAACTATTGGAAAAGCCGCTTAATGTTTTAACGATTGCCACTGGTAAAAAGCTTTATGTTGATATGGCAGTTAACCTGGCGCGCTCATTTTGGTTATGGAATTCGGCCAGCAATATTAATTTTTATTTGGCGACTGACCAACCGCAATTGCTTGCCGAAGATGTAAAAGCTTACGTTAAGATAATTGAAATTCAACATGGTGAGCTTGGCGAAGGTTTTTCACCCAAATTACATCTCGATAAATTAGCGCCCGCAGGGCAAACCCTTTTTATCGACAGCGATTGCCTTATTTACGGAAACATTGAAAATGTTTTCGAGAGATTTGCAGGCCATGCAGTATCGGTAGTTGGCGGTTATATTTCGTCGGGCGAGTGGTTTGGAAATGTAGCTGCTATCTGCAAAAAATTCAATGTAAAACAACTGCCTAAGTTTAACGGTGGGATATATTATCTTGAAAATGACGACAAAGCCGCAGAGGTTTACCAATTAGCCCGGCAGCTTGAAACACAATATGACGAGATTGCCTTTGTGCGACTGCGTAACCGCCCCAATGATGAAGTGATTATTGCCCTTGCAATGGCGCTGAACGACGAAAGCCCGGTAGCTGATGACGGAACAATAATGAGTGACCCACTATCATGCCCCGGCAAATTTTCAACTGATGTTATAAAAGGTAAAACAAGCTTATACAATCCACCCAAACCAAATCCGCTGCACAAGGATTGGTACCCGTTTGAAACGGTACACCCGTTGGTGATACATTTCCTGGGGCATCATTCATTAAGTTACCAGTATAAAAAGGATGCCTACAAATTGCAGGCATTACAACTAAATAAGTTGGGCGGCAATAAAATAGCTGCATTTTTAAATATCGAACTGCCGATGAGAGCAAAAGAATTTTTAAAAAACTTATTCAGGCCGGTTTATAAACTCATTTTTGGTACCCGGGGCATCAAACAATCGGAACGCTTATAACATGAAAAAGAATTTAATTATCGGGGCTGCAACGGGTTATAAGTACGAACCCATGAAGTATTTTTTCACCTCGTTGAAAAAGATAAATTTTGACGGGGACGTAGCCATACTGGTAAGTGATAAAATTGATGAGGATACAAAAAATAACCTGCTGGCCCATGGGGTTATCCTGATTTATATAAAAAGCAGCTCAATTTCGTTCTCCCGGAAATATGCACAATCAAGGCTTTGGAAAATTCATGGCTTACCGCATAAGCTTTTATTTAAGTTGTTAAATACCGGCAAAAATAAATTGAGCAAGCTAAGCAAATATGTAAAAATATTTCACCTGATATCAGGCTCGAGGTATTGTTATTATTATGACTACCTGCTGGCCAATAAGAACAAGTATAAATTTATTTTGACCACCGATGTGCGGGATGTAATTTTCCAGGCTGACCCATTTGCGGCATTGAACGATGATGTTCTACATTTTTACGAACAGGACGATGCCATCAGGAATAATTCTTATACCTCTTACTGGTTAAAGCATGGCTTCGGAAAAAAAGCCCTTGCGGCTGTAATAGACAAAAAAAGCATTTGCTCAGGCACTACTATTGGCTCGATTGACAATATGATGGATTATCTCGAAAAAATGATAATAGTACAAGCACAAATAACCCCAGGAATAACCGGCTTGGGTGGTTTCGACCAGGGGGTGCATAATTATATGATCTATAACAATTATTTCCCCGGGGCGGATGTAATTAAAAACCCAACCGGTGAAGTAGTTACCCTTGAAAACCTTGATACCGTAACCTTGACCGATAACCAGGAGCTTGTTAACCAATACAATAAAGTTATACCAGTGGTACACTTATACGACAGATACCCGGATTTGAAGCTAAAAGCATTATTATAGACAACATCTATTGATGGATATAAGTATTATAATACCTACTTATAATCGTTTATGGTCGCTCCCAAAGGCGATTGAAAGCTGTAGGGGTACCAAATGCGCTGTCGAGATCATTGTTGTCGACGACGGCAGTACGGATGGTACGTGGGAGTGGCTACAGCAACAAAGTGACATGGTTATTTTGCAACAGCAGCATTGGGGTAAATGCTGGGCCGTAAATAAAGGTTTTGCTATTGCAAAAGGGAAGTACATTAAGTTTTTAGATTCGGACGATAGTATTGCCAAAGGCGCTATTGATGAACAATTTAATATTGCCGAAGAAAACGCAAGTGATATAGTGGTAAGTGGTTATACATTGGTTGATGAAGATAACAACCAATTACAGCAACAACCCTGGGTAGGGTGCGATGATTTTATTGCCCAGCAATTAGGCGAATGTGATAGTTCGCACTACTCGGCCTACTTATTCAAAAAGTCATTTATAAATGATATACCTCACCGGCCTGATTTTGCTTACCGCGACGACAGGCTTTTTGTGATAGAAGCGGCATTGAAAAATCCGAAGGTTAGTATTCACAACAGCTTTGCATTGGTACACACAAGCCATACCAAATCAAAACTACAGCTAAACCAGGGCATGCAGAAAACGGTACAGGATTTTCAGCACCTTAATATTTATAAAAATATCCTTGCGCAATTAGATAGCGAAGGGCAGCTCACGGAACGGAGAAAAAAAGCTTCGGTAAACGCCTTATGGCCGTTGTGCCAGTGGATAGCCCGGCATGATGTTGATGATGCAGCAAGTTTATTTGAATGGATAAAAAAATTAGATCCTGATTTTAAGGTAAAAGAAAAAGGCATAATAGGGTTTTTATACAAAAAGATGGGGGTTAATAATACACACCGGCTGCTTAAAATAAAACGAGGGTTTTGACAATCATATCAAGTTTTAAAAAATGGAATTAAAAGAAAACTCATCCCTTAACCGCTACGAATGGGCGGCAAAAAAAATTGAGGAACTGACCGGCGATCATTTAAAAGCAAAAAACGTCACCTTGTACGATATAGGATCGCGTGATAATATTTTAAAAAAATATATCACCTCGCCTGAAGTTGATTACAAAGCGTTTGACCTTGAACCTTTGGATGCATCAGCGGAGAAATGGGATATTGAGCAACCATTTCCTTATGCACACGCACCTGCACAAATTGTTACCATGCTGGAGATTATCGAGCATTTAAAAAATCCCTGGCTTTGTATGAAAAATGTTTTTGATACGATAGCACCCGGTGGTTTTCTTATTTTAACCACCCCCAACCCCGCCTGGAGCACCAGTCGTTTAAACTTATTAAAAGATGGTTATTTAAGCTGTTTTACACTATCAGACCTTGAACTGAACCACCATGTATTTACTGCATGGCCGCATATTGTGAAAAGGATGCTGAATGATACCGGCTTCGAGATTATAGAGTACAGTACCCTTGATGGAAAAACAACCATTTTCGGCAAAGGGCTTACTGGATTTTCCATACCGCTGAAATTGGTATCGCGCATGGCAAAAAAAACTATTGAAAGTAAAGATGCCGCTTCATGCGGGATGAGTTACGGGATTATTGCCAAACGAATTGGATAAACCGATAAACATATTTTACAGCGAGCCCGACCCCGACCGCTGGTTTAAATACGACCGTTATCCCCGCATGTTGATAAGGAGAATAGTAAGGGGCAAACAAAAACCCGGCGGCGTGGCTACTATTGCCATTAATCTATTGCAAGGCTTCGATAAAATTGGCTTTCCTTATCGTTACAACGATTACGGCTATATCAGCAAACACCCTGAGGAGATTGCCTGCATTATTGGCAAACCGCATCTTGTATTTGAAAAAAAATGGAAAAACCCTATCATATTGGGGGCAGGCATATACTCGCACCCTATTGAATGCGCTGATTTGTTTGAACGTTATCCAAATGTAAAACGCGTACTTGTTCCTGGTGAATGGATGCGGAAAATGTTTGTACCGCTATATGGCGACAAGGTATCATCGTGGCCGGTCGGCATAGATACAGAAAAATGGAAGCCTTACGATAGCGCCAAAACCGTTGATTTTTTGATTTACGATAAAATAAGATGGCAACACCAGCAGCAGGAAGCAGAATTGGTAAACCCGGTCACTAAAACCCTGGATGAGCAAAATCTCAGCTACCATTTTATTAAATATGGGCGATACACGCATGATGAGTTAGCCGAAAAACTTAAAGTTTCAAAAGCGGTAATTTTTCTTTGCGAGCATGAAACGCAGGGACTTGCCTACCAGCAAATATTGGCGACCAATACACCAATTTTAGCCTGGGATAGGGGCGGCTTTTGGCAGGATCCTTATTATTATCCTGATAGGGTAAAATATCAACCGGTAAGCTCAGTGCCTTATTGGGACGAACGCTGCGGGATAAAATTTGCAAATGCGGATGATTTTAAAGGAAAGCTCAAAATATTTTTAGGCAAGTTAACAGAGTTTAAACCGAGGGATTATATCCTCGAAAACCTGACGCTTGAAAAATGTGCGGAAAAATATTTAGAGATATTCAGGGAGGTTGGAACGGAACTGGCATGAGGATATTACTCATTATGGATCCCGGCATACCTGTACCGCCTACCTTATATGGCGGGCATGAAAGGTTGGTTTATTTATTTGCTGAGGAATACCAAAAACTTGGTCATGAAGTTGCCTTACTTGCCGGACCGGGGTCACATTGCAGCGGTAAAACGGTAACATTCGGCACAAATGACCTGGCCCGTTCCAAATGGATCAGGTTTAAAGAGGCCAGGTTTGTTTGGAGGTTCCTGAAAAAAAACAAAAACAATTTTGACCTTATCCACAACTTCGGGCGACTAATTTATTTGCTGCCAGCGCTAAATTATCCTGTAAAAAAAGTAATGACCTATGGCAGGCCGGTAGCCGCAAAAGGCATAAAAATTTTAACAGCACTGCCAAACCGCAATTTAATATTTACCGCGTGCAGTAACTACTGCGTATCAACGGGCAATGTTGCAGGGCATTGGGAAACCGTTTACAACGCCATCGATTTTTCGCAATACCATTTGAATGAAAAGTTGGACGACGATGCGCCTTTGATGTTTTTGGGGCGGCTTGATAAGATAAAAGGTGTGCACACCGCCATAAAGGTTGCCAAAGAAACAGGCCATAAGCTGCTGATTGCCGGCAATATATCGCACACCGCTGATAACTACACCTATTTTAAAACCGAAATAGAGCCTCAATTTGACAATGACCGTATAAAATATTTAGGCGCTTTAAACGATATAGAAAAAAACAAGTATTTACAGCAGGCGAAGGCACTGCTGTTCCCTATTGAGTGGGACGAGCCTTTTGGTATTGTGATGATAGAAGCGATGGCCTGCGGTACACCCGTAATTGCTTTTAAACGGGGCTCGGTACCCGAAGTGGTTGAAAATGGCGTAACAGGTTTTATAGTTACCGATGCCAAACAAATGGAACAAAAAATTGCAGAAACCGATACGATTGGCAGAAGTTTGTGCCGGGAAACAGCCCGGAAAAGGTTTAATGTAAGCGTGATCGCCAGCCATTATCTTAGTTTATTTGGGAATAAATAAAAAAATAGTATTAATAAGTTCGGGCCAGCCATCGCTTAACCCGCGCCTGGTAAAAGAAGCCGATGCTTTAAGCGGTGCTGGCTATGAAGTAACCGTTTTATATGCTTACTGGAATGCCTGGGGCACACAACACGATGAACAATTAGTAAACGGGGAAAAATGGAAGGCCATACGTTTAGGCGGCGACCCGGTAAAAAAACGAATCACCTGGTTTTTTAGTCGGCTGATATATAAGATAAACGGGTATGCCCTGCAAAAAAAACGGCAACTACGAATATTACGCCGACCTTGCCATTGCCCGCAGCAGCTATTTTTTGATAAAAGGCGCAAAAAAGCACAAAGCCGATTTGTACATCGCGCATAATTTGGGGGCATTGCCCGCCGTTGCCAAAGCTGCTGCCCGGTACAAAAAGCCATACGGGTTTGATGCAGAAGATTTTCACCGGCAGGAAATTGATTATGATATAAATTCACTCCATTACAAAATTTGCAGCTATCTCGAAGATAAATATCTGCCGGCGGCAAGCTATCTTACAGCCTCAAGTCCGCTTATTGCTGAAAAGTATGCCCTGTTATATAACCGGCCGGTAACTGCCGTGTTAAATGCATTTCCCAAAGCGCCCGCTTTCCCAATCGTTCAAAACACAAATAAGCCGTTAAAACTTTTTTGGTTTTCGCAAACCGTTGGCCCGGGCCGCGGGCTTGAACTTGTAATAAATGCAATTGGGCAAACCAAAGCGATATGTGAGCTGCATTTACTTGGACAACCGGTTAATGGCTATAAACAAGAGCTTTCGCAATTAGCACAAGAGGCAGGCATCGCAAATTATAACCTGTACTTTTACGAGCCGGTGAA
>Ga0207017_1037_pt1 | contig 22579 bp, 20 predicted proteins | sample Alteio_BWMinCont_51_FD_153472 | JGI IMG/M metagenome (GOLD analysis project Ga0207017, IMG submission 153472) | Enriched cells from forest soil in Barre Woods Harvard Forest LTER site, Petersham, Massachusetts, United States -... | ecosystem: Environmental > Terrestrial > Soil > Temperate forest >...
TTGCCAATTCGTCGAATCCGAAGCGCGATTGAACCATGTTCCTGTCGTGCTCCTGGTTGGCGCCATGGAGCCATATGATCCAGAGCAAGGCCGCAAAGTAAAGGCTAACGGAATGATCACCAAGCCGCTTCAGTCTTCCAGTCTCATACAAGTCGTTAGAAGCCTCCTGCCAGTCGATCCTGTTCCAACCGCCGCCATTCAGGAAACGGAAGAGCCCTCCGTACAAGAAGCTCCAGAGGAGCACTCGATTCCGGAAAAAAGGTTGGAGATCCCGCAGGATCAGGCCGATCAGCCATTGATGGCCCTGGAAGATTTGTTCGCACCCGCTGCGGAATCACAACCGAATCCGAGGGACTCCTCCGAGACTGCATTCCCCGAGATTCCTTCGCCGCCGCCTGCCGCGCCAGAGGAGGCTCCCGTTCTACCAGCTTTTAGCGAATCGGGGTTTCAAATGGAGGAGAGCAATGAGTTGGTCGCACCCACAGCGGAATCACAAGCGAATCCGAGGGACTCCTCCGAGACTGCGTTCCCCGAGATTCCTTCGCCGCCGCCACCCGCACCAGAGGAGGCTCCCGTTCTACCTGCTTTTAACGAGTCGGGGCTTCAGCCAGAGGATGCTATACTACAGCAGCCGCCGTTGCTGGATGAAACTTCAGCAGGACCGGTTTTTTTCCCCAATTTGGGCCAAGTAAGAGTGGTGGAAACAGAACTTCACCAGCCCCCCGTCGCGGAAGCCTCCCAGACTGAAACACCATCGGCCGGGATGATCTGGAGTGCGGAACCGGCCGACGTAACAGCGGAAGATAAGAAGCTTTTCGACCAGCCCTTGTCCGACTGGGAGGGATTTACGAAATTGGTGGAGACAGAAGATGCGGAAAGCCCCGGGAGCAGCTTACCCTGGGACCGCGCTGAGCGCCCCTCCATCGTAGCAGCCCTCCCGGCACAAAAGGCCACTCCTGAACCTCCCTCGCCTCCCCCCCAGCAATCCAGCGCGCAGGCCGAAGCAATAGGAGGAGAACCTTCCGTTTTGGACCCTGCGACCATTGAACAGCTTGTCCGGCAGTCCATGGAAGACATGATGCCGCAGATCTTTGACCGGATCGTGCGGACAGTTGGTATTATTCTGCGCAGAGAACAGAAGTAACTGGTGGAAAAAGACCGGACTTTTTTACACGCTCCGTAAAGACATCGCGAGCCTCTCTATTTTTTGAATAACGAGTCCCATTTCTTCCGGGCATCGTCGGCAGAAGCGCCCGCCTTGCCGGTGAGGTCAACCCTGGTACTGGCTTCGAAATAATCGCAATAGTTGGCCCGGTCCTTGATTCGTACCCACTCCGCCTGGGTCTCGCGGCATTCGTTATGAACGGAAGGATCAAAGAAACGGCAGTTCCTACAACAGTGGAGGTCGCTATTGCACTCCGGACACGTATCCTTCTTCAGAACCTTCTGCGCGGAAAGCAATGGAATACGATGCCCACAATGGAAGCACGCAAAGGTAACCTCGGGCATGTACAAATTCTAGCACGAGCGCCCCGCTTTCGAGGCAGGCTGCCTGGCTCGAATTTTGGGTGTCAAAAATACTTTCACCGCCTGATTCAATGGACTACCGTTTCCGGTGGTTGCGCGCGCAAATCGGACAGCAATCGGCTGACTTCGGCGGCATTAGCCCAATAGGAATAAATATATCTGATAATACCGGACTGGTCTGCCAGGGGAAGGACTCTGTGCAGGGAGATTCGGGCCTCCTGCCAGTTACCTCGTTTCCACTCTAAAAAAATACCATCCACTAATAAAAAAGGATTGTTGGGATTGCTCTTGATGCCCTCCTGAATGGCTCTGCCCGCTTCCTCTAATTGCCCAGTCAATAAATAAGATCTCGCCAGTTTTGCATAAAGTTCTTCTCTCAGAGAGGATGGCCCGCCACCCTGCAGAGCCATATTGTATGCAATGATTGCCTGCCGGTAGTCACCCAGATTGAAGGCATAAGCATCTCCCAGCGGAAAAAGGTACTCATAGGTGGGTCGAATCTCAACGGCCCGGATCAGCTCCTTTACACCGCGCTCAACTTGATTGTCTTGTAGGAATGCCTCTCCCAGTCCGGAGTGACACATGGCGGAGGTTGGACATGTGATGGCGGTAGCTTCCCACAATGTCAAGTCGTCCCGGAAAACCGGCAGGTGGTTTTCTGTGCGCCACGAGAAGATGAGAAGAGCGAGCGCCATCGCAAATTCCCAACTCCAACGCAGCCAGACCCGCTGAAGCCGGTCCCAAACAAGAAAAAACAGGCGGCTCAGGAGCACAAATGCGCCAATCGCGGGGATGTAAAGATATCGCTCGGCCACCCATGTCAGATTTGGAATAACTTGCAGCACCGGAGCCAGAAAGACTATAAACCACAGGCCCCAGAACTGGGTGTCGCGGTCGCTGCGGTAGAGAAACCAGCCCATTCCCAACAAAACGATCCAGCCGACTCCTACAATCCAATTGAAATGGTCATACACTTGAAACATGTGCCAGGCCGTCAGAGGGTACGGAAAGACTACCATACGGATGTAGAAGAAGAGCATAAAGGGCAGGTTGGCCAAATGCACCCAGGGACCGCCGTAATAGGACCCTCCCAAAGTGCTTTTCGCCAACGTGCCTTTAGACCAGAAAAAACTGAGTAAGTGGATGAACGCAAAAATCACGGTGATCGAAAAGAAGCAAGCCAGACTCCAGATTCTCGCCCATTTGAAGCGAATTCCTTGCCGATAATCGTAGAGAAGAAAAATGGCCGGCGCTACGACGGTATTGATCTTGGCGAGTACCGAGAGAATCAGGAATACGGTGCATGGGATCGCATACCACCACTGCTCGGAAGAGCGCAGCCGGAGGAAAGCCAGGAAGGAAAGGAGGAAGAAAAGAAACGCCAGAGTGCTTTTGATCTCTGAAACCCATGCGACCGTTTCGATGTTGGTCGGATGGACAGCGAACAACAAGCCGGCGAGGAAAGCGATTCGGGGAGACTCGAGCTTCTCCAGGACTAAATACAGAAGACAAAGGCAGGCGGCGTGGAGCAGTACCTGGGCAAGGTGATATCCAAATGGATCCAGGCCGTAGAAGTGGTACAGGATTGCCAGAAAGGTATGATCCACTGGTGCGTAGTGACCTAGATAGGCGCTACTCCAAATTGCCCGGAAGTGCGGGAGCGAAAGTTCGCGGATCCAGGCGTTTTGTTCGACGTAGAGGTGGTCGTCCCACTCAAAGTTAAAGTAAAGCGTTGTCCCATAAAGGGCAAAGACGACGCTCAGCAAAAATGCATAGGGCAGGAGTCTGAGCTTTTCTGGGAACCAGAGTAGAGAGTATTTGTGGTCCATCAGAATAAAAAAGTCGCAAATACAAATTTGAATATAGCATTCATTTCGGTGATTGGAATGATTGGTGCCCCGCCAGACTCGCAAATCTCGCCGCGATGGCCCTCTTTCCAGATAGTGAATAGAGTGATATTCCCTTACAAGTTCTCTACTCCACCTCTTCAGCGACCATATCTATCGTCCCGTGCTATATTCCGTTCGATGATCACATTGTCCACGCAAGTCCGTTATATCAGAGGGGTCGGAGAAGATCGGGCCAGGATTCTGGAAAACAAAGGGATCTTCACCGCCGAGGACCTGCTCTACTACATCCCGTTCCGCTACGAGGACCGCACCAGGGTGTGCGGACCGGCCGAAGTCAGGGCCGGAGCGACGGCGACGGTCATCGCGGAAGTAATCCGAGCGGCGATGCTGCCGGTCCGCCGCAGCCGGCTCAGGATTTTCCGGGCCGTCGTAGAGCGAGATGGCCATCGCATGAACTGCAAATGGTTCAACGCCGCTTATCTGCAACGTATCATTCGGCCGGGCCAATATCTTGCGCTCTACGGCAAGGTGGAGGAAGACCCTTACGAAGGCGGCTTCCAGATGGTTCAGCCGCAATACGAAATTCTGCCTGGCGATCCAGAGGAACTGTCGAGCGGAGGCGAGTGCCTGGAGATTGGGCGCATCGTCCCCATCTATGAGGCAGCGGGAAACGGGAGGCTCACCTCACGCATCTTCCGGCGCGTCATCCATTATGTCCTGGAATCGCTTTCCGGAATGGAAGATCCGCTGCCGCTCGACGTGGCCGGCAAATACCCCTTGATCTCTCGCTGGGAGGCGATCCGCAACATTCATTTTCCGACACCTGGGACAAGACTCTCCGAGTTGGCCGAATTCAGGAGCGCGGCCCACCGCCGGCTGATCTTCGAAGAGTTTTTCTTTCTGGAAGCCCGGATGGCTCTGAAGCGTAAGCGAATCCGCGAAGTGCCGGGTATCGCCTTCCAGACTAATCCGCGGATCCGCGAATGCTTGAAAAAGGTGCTGCCATTTCACCCCACGGCGGCGCAAAAGAAAGCGCTGGCGGAAATCGTCGAGGACATGCGCGCACCCCACCCGATGCACCGCCTGCTCCAGGGCGACGTTGGCAGCGGGAAAACCATCGTGGCCCTGCAGGCTGCCATCATCGCCATGGAGAACGGCTGCCAAGTGGTGGTGATGGTCCCTACCGAGGTTCTCGCCGCCCAGCATTTCCTCAATTTCCGGCGCCTCCTGGCCCGCCCCGGTTACAACATCGTTTTGCTGAGCGGCAGTGCTTCTTCCCGTGAAAAAAAGGGTCTGAAGAGGCTGTTACGGGAGGGCGCGGCTCACCTGGCTATCGGCACTCATGCTCTGGTTGAAGAGGATGTGGAGTTCCAAAATCTCGGCCTCGTCATTATTGACGAACAGCATCGCTTCGGAGTCCTGCAACGTCTGCGGCTCATGCAGAAAGGACTGATGCCGGACACCCTGGTGATGACGGCTACGCCCATTCCTCGCACGCTGGCGCTGACCATGTACGGAGACCTTGATGTCGCCATGATGACGGAACTCCCGGCCGGCCGCCGGCCTATCCTGACTCGCCAGATCCCAGCGGAGGAAGCCTCAAAAGCCTATGAGCTCGTGCGATCCGAGGTGGCATCCGGCGCCCAAGCTTTCATTGTCTATCCACTCATCGAGGAAACCACTCGCCCGGAGAAAGCCCTCACAGCCAACCAAAACCGCGATCCTCAGGGAGAAATCAGGATCGGCGGTCCGGAGAAAGCAGTTTCAGGCCGGAAGAAGAAAGCGGGAGTGGTAGACCTGAAGTCGGCGCTCCAGATGTACGAACTTCTTTCGCGGGAAATTTTCCCGGAATTTCGCCTGGGACTCTTGCATGGCCGCTTGCCAGCCGAGGAAAAAGAAAGAACGATGGAAGCGTTCCAAGCGGGAGAAATTCAGATTCTGGTGGGGACCACGGTCATCGAAGTGGGCGTGGATGTGCCCAACGCCACTGTGATGGTTGTCGAGCAGGCGGAACGATTTGGGCTTGCCCAACTGCATCAGTTGCGCGGCAGGGTGGGGCGCGGAAGGAGGCAATCTCATTGTCTTCTGCTGGTCTCCCAGCAGCAGACCGAGGCAGCACAGCAGCGCTTGGCTGCCCTGGAGAGCACCAACGATGGATTCGCCATCGCGGAGATGGATCTCCGCCTGCGAGGGCCGGGCGAATATCTCGGTACTCGCCAAGCGGGTCTCCCCGCTCTGCGCATTGCCAACCTCCTGCGCGATCAGGAAATCCTGGAATGGGCCCAGCGCCTGGCCAATCATTTTATCGAGCACGAAAAGGGGAAGGAATTGGATCGCCTGATGAGTTATATACAGGGGACCTGGGACCGCCGCTACGGTTTGGTCAACGCAGGGTAATCCCTATGAGAGCCCAGCACCACAGTGGCCGCAAAAACGGTTTGAGAGGGGATTGGCAGTGGCGCAAGAAGGGCATTTGACCTCAGCCACAGCGGCCGCAGAAGGCTTTGGCTTCAATTTCGCTTTCGATCCAGGCTCCGCGGCCGCTTTGGCTTCACCCCCTCGACCGCCCTGCAACCGTTCGATGGAGTCCATCACCGCCGCCAGATCGTATAGAAACCCCCCCTTGAGTGACTGATAGTCATCGCCGGACAGTTTCCCTTGGTGATATTCGAACTGGAGGTCCTTCAAATTTTCCAGGAGGACTTGCCGCCGTGCTTCCAAATGTTTCAGTTCCGGGTTCTCAACCGGAGCAGGCGGAATGTCTTTCTCCCTCACCAAAAGCGTAAAACCGATCGCTCCCACTGCCAGCAACACGCAAACAATAACTGTCACAGCTTCCCTATCCTCCCGCCGGACGTCCCGCCTGCTTCGGGTTCTCCCCACCCAGTTTACATGTTCCTGACCCAATTTGCCTCTCATTGCCGCCTCTCCAGCCACAACCTGAAGTGGCCAGGGAATCCGAACTCCCAACTGCTGCATGGTATATTTTGAGTGACTATTTCACTACGAAAATGTAACTAGAGTTCTATTGAAAGGAATGTGGGTACCCAGTAGCATAATCATTCGACAAAGAAGGCTGGGAAGGCCGTTTAAGGCAACTCAAGCAGTCTGCAGGTCCAGCAGGAAGTGCCCAACAAATTGCTGTAAGGTGGCGATAGAAAAGCTGTAAGGTGGGAGTAGAAATAATGAAAGCGAACGTTTATAGCAACATGGAACCCGGCGTTAATTTTAATAAGAGCATTGGAAAGATCGGGATCGAGCTGCTGACCAAGGCAGCCTTGTGCGCGGCTACGATCGGCTTGATTGCTGGAATGGCAGCGGCGCTTTTGTCCTTTACCGAGTAAGCGTTTCCGCGCGCCAGGCCCTTTTCCCCACAGATTCCTTTCAGCCCTCGCAACTTCCGCCGAATCATCTACAATAAGCCCAGGTGCCTTGAGAGCCTCCTCCTCTGGACGGAAATCAAAGCCAAACGACTTGAGGATGGTACGTTCCATGCTAGAGAAAATTTTGAAGACCATTTCCCGATTCCGCATGATCTTGCCGGGGCAGCAGATCGCCGTAGCTTGCTCCGGAGGGACGGATAGCACCGCCCTTCTGCTGATTTTGCACGAACTCTCGAATCACCTGGGCTGCACGCTTTCCGTCTGTCACATGAATCATTGCTTACGGGGAGAGGATTCCGACGAGGATGAACGATGCGTCCGTCGCTTGGCGGAACAGCTCGAATTGCGTTTCCATTCCCAGCAGGGGGATGCCCGCACTTCCGCGCGGAGCGCTCGCGCCAACCTGGAGGCCCGAGCCCGGGAGCTTCGCTATGGCTTTCTACTCTCACTGGTTTCGTCAGGACAAGCGGACCGGATTGCCGTGGGACACACTGCCGACGATCAGGCGGAAACGGTGATGCACCGGCTGTTGCGAGGAGCAGGAAGCAGAGGGCTGGCTGGAATTTATCCCGTGGTGGAAAACCAAATCATCCGGCCTCTCATCGAGATTCGTCGTCATGTGCTTCTGGACTGGCTAAAGGCTCGCCAGCAGGCTTGGCGGGAAGACGCGAGCAATCTTGACCTCCGGTACACGCGCAACCGTATTCGCCACCAGCTTTTGCCCCTTTTATCTCAATTCAACCCTCGTATCGTTACGACGCTGGCCGCTACGGCGGAGATTGCCAGGGACGAGGAGGCGTTTTGGCAGGGCTACCTACCGCAGATCCTCTCCGGCGGTGTGCGCCTAGAGGGCGGGCACGTTCTCATTGACATTGAGTGGCTGCGCCAGAATCCTCCAGCAGCGGCCCGCCGGATATTGCGCTGGGCTATCGGCATGGCTGCCGAGTTACCCCAGCCCTGGAGTGCTTCAGCCGAGGATGCCACTGACGGTCGCCAGAGCCAACCCAAGTGTTTTGATTTCGAGCAGATACAGAGGCTCCTGAGCCTAGCCTACGAAGGCCAAAGCGGCAGCACGATCTCCCTGCCCGCAAAAGTTGCCGCCAGAAAAGAATTCGGACATCTAATTATTGCGAGGCTTGGTGAGAGTCCACCTATATCTCAGGGTTTCTTCCACCGTATCCAAGTTCCCGCCAAAGTGGAGGTGCCCGAAATTGGGAGTTCTTTTTCCTTTGAATTAGTTCCCTTTGCTCCGGGCCAAACGCGCTATAATAGTTTGGGGAGTACACTGCTGGATTGCAGGCTGGCAGAAATCCCCCTGACCTTGCGAAGTTGGCTGCCCGGCGACGGATACAAGCCTCTGGGTCATCGCAAGCGAAGAAAACTGAAGGAATTGTTTCAGCAAAAGAAAATTTCCTCAAGCGAGCGGCAAGTTTGGCCGGTGGTCCTCGCTGAGAGTGAGATTGTATGGGCTAGAGGACTGGAGGTGGCGGAAGGATTTTCTCCCGGTCCCCAGAGCCAGCAGGCAGTTCTTCTCCACGAGGGCAAGCTGTGAAGGAAAATTTGCAAGTAGTATTTTCTGAAGAGCAAATCCGGAAGCGGGTCCTCGAATTAGCCTCGGATATCTCCCGGGATTACGGAGATGAGGCAATCCATGTAGTTGGTATTCTGGGAAACTGTTTTATTTTCGTGGCCGACCTGGTGCGGCAGTTGACTTGTCCCGTGGTCTGCCATTTTACAAAGATGGAATTCAGAGATACGGTGACGGGGACACAAGAGCTTCGGAGCATCGTCTATGACCCGATTGCCGGCCTGAAAGGGAAGAATGTCTTGTTGGTAGACGTGCTCATAGATAGTGGCATAACAATTGATCACCTGGTACAACAGTTGCTGCTTAAGAAGCCGAAGACCGTCCAGACGGCAGCCCTGGTAGACCGGGAGGACCGTCGGAGGCTCCCTTTCCGCGTGAATTACGCGGGCTTTTCCTGGGAGGGTGGGCATTTGGTGGGTTATGGAATGGAAAAGGACGGGCTATATCGCAATCTTCCTTATGTGGCGGCAATTCCAACGGCTGTGAACGCCACATCAGGGGAGGGCAAAGAGGGAGGCGGAGCAACGCTGTGAACTCCACTGTAAAAACAATTGTATTCTGGGTAGTCATGCTAGCCACTGCTCTATTGCTGTGGCAGGTGGTCAAAACCGGCAACCCCACCAAGGAGCGGGAACTTTCTTTCACGGATTTCATGAACCGCGTGGAACAGGGAGAAGTTTCCGAGGTCACCATTTACGGCAGCAGCGAAGTGCGGGGCAAGTTCAAGAGGGACAACTCCCAGCTGAAAACGGTGGTTCCCGCCAATTATCCCGACCTGATCCGAATCTTGCGCGACAAAGGGGTCGTGATCACTGTCAAGGAAAGCTCCAACAGCTCCTGGGTCAATATCCTGGTGAATGCCTCTCCGTTCCTGCTCTTGATCGGCTTCTGGATTTTCATGATGCGGCAGATGCAAACAGGCGGCAACAAAGCTCTCTCTTTCGGCAAGAGCCGCGCCCGCCTCCTCTCGACCCAGCAAAAGAAAATCACATTCAAAGATGTCGCAGGCGTGGACGAGGCCAAGGAGGAACTGCAAGAGATCATTGAGTTTCTGCGGGACCCGCAGAGATTTCAAAAACTGGGCGGCCGCATTCCCAAAGGTGTACTGCTGGTAGGCCCGCCCGGTACCGGCAAGACCCTTTTGGCGCGCGCCATTGCGGGAGAGGCCAACGTCCCGTTCTTTTCGATCAGCGGCTCGGATTTCGTGGAGATGTTCGTAGGCGTAGGCGCAAGCCGCGTGCGCGACCTCTTTGATCAAGGCAAGAAGAACGCTCCCTGCATTATCTTCATTGATGAGATTGACGCTGTTGGCCGGCATCGCGGCGCAGGACTCGGCGGCGGACACGATGAGCGCGAGCAAACGCTGAACCAGTTGCTGGTCGAGATGGATGGGTTCGAGTCCAATGAAGGTGTCATTCTGGTCGCGGCGACGAACCGCCCCGACGTTTTGGACCCGGCGCTGCTTCGTCCCGGACGGTTTGACCGACGCGTGATAGTTCCCCGGCCAGACGTCAACGGCCGGTTCGGCATCCTACAGGTCCATACGAAAAAGATTCCTCTGGCGGAAGACGTGGATTTACTCGTCATCGCCCGCGGCACGCCCGGTTTCTCCGGTGCTGATCTGGCAAATGTCGTCAATGAGGCGGCCTTGCTGGCTGCCCGCCAGGGACGCAAGACGGTCTTAATGGCGGATTTTGAGACCGCCAAGGACAAAGTCCTGATGGGCGTCGAACGCAAGTCGCTCGTGATCACGGATGAAGAAAAAAAGAATACCGCGTATCATGAAGCAGGCCACGCCCTGGTAGCTTCCTTCGTTCCGCACGCCGATCCATTGCACAAGGTAACTATCATTCCGCGAGGGCTGGCTCTGGGCGTGACCATGCAACTGCCGGAAGACGACAAACATACCTATACCAAGGACTATCTCGAAAGCCAGATTGCCGTCATGATGGGCGGCCGCTGCGCCGAAGAGATTTTTCTGCATCATATGACGACGGGCGCCGGAAACGACATCGAACAAGCCACCGATCTGGCTCGCAAAATGGTCTGCGAGTGGGGAATGAGCGGATTGGGTCCCCTCACCTTTGGAAAAAAGGAAGAGCAGATATTTCTGGGGCGGGAAATTGCCCAGCACCGCGACTTCAGCGAAGAAACGGCCATCCATATTGATCAGGAAGTCAAACGCATTGTCGAAGAGGGTTATGTGAAGGCCAAGACCATTCTGTCAGAGAATCGCGACATCCTGGTGAGGATCGCCGAGGCGTTGCTCGAGCGCGAGGTCCTGGATGCGCAGGAAGTGAAGATGCTGATTCATGGCGACCCGCTCCCCGCAAAGGTGGTTGTGGTGAAGCCTCCCACGGACGAAAAACCGCAGACGCAACAGGTTATTAAACCAGGCCCGCGAGGTCCCGAGAAAGCTCCCGGCTTGGCCGAAGGCGAGAAGCCCGCGCCCGCCTAGCTAACACTAGGCCGACACAATAGCTACTGCGGGCGCCACGCCGAGTGATGCATCTTGCCATGTGCTTTTGTTTCGTGTTCCTAACACTCACGGGTGGCAGTTTCATCTTGCTATTCTAAGAAGACCCCGTTCACAGCTTGCCCTTTACACGCCGAAAACGATTTCATCTCCAATTGCCCAGCCGAGTCCTGAACCTAGGGCAGCGGACGCTGGTAATGGGAATTCTCAACGTCACGCCCGACTCTTTCTCCGAGCAAGGGACTTATTTTGACCGCCGTTCCGCTATAGCTCGCGGCCTGGAGATGGAGCGTGAAGGCGCTGACCTGCTGGATATCGGCGGAGAGTCCACCCGCCCTGGCGCGCAGTCGGTCGAAGAGCAGGAAGAGATGGACCGAACGATCCCCGTCATTGAAGCCCTCCGCCGGAGAGGGTTCCGGATTCCCATCTCGATTGATACGTACAAAGCCCCCGTGGCCGAGCGAGCCTTAGCAGCAGGCGCTGAGATCGTCAACGATATCAGCGGCCTCCGCTTTGACGCGCGGCTGGCCTTGGTCGCCACGAAGCACAAAGCGGGTCTCGTGCTGATGCACCTGCGGGGGACGTCTCGCACCATGCAGCAACTGCCTCCAGTACAAAAGATCATGCCCGCCATCCGTCAGGGCCTCTCTGCCTCGGTGCGCCTGGCCCTCAGCGCAGGGGTCCGAAAACGGCAGATTGTCCTCGATCCTGGACTTGGGTTTGGGAAAAGCTACGATCAAAATTTCGAAATTCTAAGAGATCTCCACCGCTTGAACAGCCTTGGCTATCCAATCTTGGCAGGGCCCTCGCGCAAGTCGTTTATCAAACGCACCGTGGCCGAAATCATAGCGGAGACCGTGAGGGAGCGACCACCAAGCCGTAACAAAAGGGATGTAAATTCCGTGCCGGAGGGATTGCTATTCGGAACCGCAGCAGCAGTCACCGCAGCGGTTTTAAACGGCGCGCATATCGTGCGGGTGCACGATGTGCGGGAAATGGCGATGGTGGTGCGGATTGCGGATGGGATCTTCGGGATGAAATCTTCTCTCCAGTAACTGATCCGGACTCAGGAAACTCGAAACGGGAGGCGCTGCGTGTGACGCTGTGACGCATCTAGCAGCGGCACACAAATGCCTAAGTCACGCTCATCGCCTACCTGCTGGAAGTTACTATCGACCGTGAAGTCTAACTGATAGGTCAACGCTTCGAACGGAAAGCTCCCCCGAAACTCCAGCGCCCCTGGCGACTGGCACGTAATCGCTCCGGCCGACCTACCCGAGATGGTACAAGAGAGACGTATGGCGCCGGAAGCCAACACACTGTCCTGCACGGAAAAGCGCAATGCAAACTCATCAGCCCGTTCCGGCAATGTGACTTCCAGCGCAAACCGCTTGGCCGTCCATCGGAATGCATCATTTTCGACTGAGTGCCAGCCCTCAAGCAGGCGAACGTGAAGTCCGGGGTACCGAGTCCGGCTCTTCACCAGTACAAAAATACGCTCGTCCGCTTCGGAGTGCACAGGATCCGAATTGATAGTGCAGCCTAGGCGGCTGTGGCCCATCACGATCCAGCCGGTCCGTTCTAATAACCTTTGCATTCCTGCCATAGAGAAAATCCAATAATTTGTCGGATCGCTATTTGCTTCGCGCGCCCCGAGCAGGTACGCAAGCGGCTCGTCCTCCATCCGCGTCTGTTTCGCCGGCGTAACCTGCGCGATGCGAGTGCTCATGACACACCAGTCAGCACGGGCGGCAATCGTCTCGAGAACGTAGAACGGATTCTTCAGGTGATAGAGCGTCCCGAGGAGCAACGCAAGACCATAATCGCGCCGCGGCAGATCAAACGGCCCATCCAGATCGAGGTCGTAGATATTCATCCTGAAAGGCAGTTCCCGCTGCAGCACCTCCGCGCCTCGCAATTGGTTGAAATTGCTCTCTGCGTGGTCGATTGCATCCACTTCACAGCCGAGCCGCGCGAAGAGCATCGCCAAGTCGCCATCGCCACAGCCGATATCGGCCACTGGGGCAGTGGAGACTGCGTCGGATACCTCGCTAAGAACCGGAGCCAGCAGATCACATATCACCGGAAGCGCCGTCATGGTTTGGTACGGATACCACCCGTAGTCGGGCACCAGTAAACGTTTTTTCAGTTCTCGCAATTCTGCGGAGAAGGTCTCCCCGGCATGCCGGAATTCGCTGATTGTATGTGGGAACATCAGCTCGGTTTTGCTTCTGCAACCCGGCCGGTTTTCGATCTCAGGAACTCGATCGCCTGGTTGGACCATTCGTGGACGACCGCGCCGGCCGCCTCTGCTTCTTGTCGCGAAGCCCGCTATCTATAGGAACAGCGGTGCCATCACCAGCGTAATCGTGCTGAGCAATTTGATCAGGACGTGCAGCGATGGCCCAGCCGTATCTTTGAAGGGGTCGCCGACCGTGTCGCCAACGACGGCGGCCTTGTGTGGATCCGATCTCTTGCCCCCGTAGGCGCCGGTCTCTATGTACTTTTTGGCATTGTCCCAGGCACCGCCGCCATTATTGAGAAACAAGGCCATCAAGATCCCGGTAATCGTCCCGACCATCAAGAAGCCTCCCACCACTTCCGCGCCAGTGGCGCCATCGGGCGGCTGGCCCATGGCGTGATACAACGCGCGGAAAGCCAGGCCGACTCCTACGGTCATGCCGACTACCAGCAAGCCAGGAGCCACCATTTTGCCCAGCGCAGCCTTGGTGGCGATATCCACGCATTCTCCATAGTTGGGTTTGGATGTTCCCAGCATGATGCCGGGATTATTTCGGAACTGTTCGCGGACATTATTGATGATGGCGTAAGCGGCCTTGCCCACTGCCTTGATGGCGAGAGAAGAAAACAGGAAAACCAGAACGGCCCCCAGCATTGCGCCGACAAAAACCTCCGGCTTGTTGAGATTGATCGTTCCCGAAAAGCTCGGCATGTAATTCTTGACCTCATCGAGGTAAGCCCCGAACAGCAGGAAGGCGGCCAGACCAGCGGAACCCACGGCGTAACCTTTGGTCAAAGCCTTGGTGGTATTTCCCACTGAATCCAGGCGGTCTGTCTTTTCCCGGATGGATTGCGGCTGCTGGCTCATTTCGACAATGCCGCCGGCGTTGTCGGTAATGGGACCGAAAGTGTCCATCGCCAGGATGAAAGCGCACGGGCCCAGCATTCCCATCGTGGCGACGGCGGTTCCGAAAAGACCGGCATTCACCAAGCCGGAATGCGACCCCAGCAAGTAGGAGCTGACAATCGCTATGCTGATGGTCAGAATCGGAAAGCCGGTTGATTCCATCCCCACCGCTACTCCAGCGATGATGTTGGTGGCGGGTCCGGTTTGAGAGGCTTCCGCGATGGATTTCACCGGACGGTAGGTATATTCCGTGTAGTACTGAGTGATGAAGACGAACCCGATGGAGGTAAGAACTCCGATGACCCCGCAAACGAAAAAGTTAAAATAAAACTCCGGACCCAAAAGCCATCGTGAAGCAATGTAAAAACCCACCATCGCCAGCGCCGAGGTGACGTAGTAGCCACGGTTGAGCGCTGACATGGGGTCTTCTTCGCCCTGGACGCTCACCGACATGATTCCCACGATGGAAGCGATAATCCCAAAGGCACGGGCCACCAGAGGAAAAAGCAGCACTCCCAGCAAGGTCAGGTTCTGCTGTTGGAAAACGGCCCCGTTGCTGCGATAGAGGCCCGCGGCCAGAATCATGGCACCGATATTTTCGGCAGCAGTGGATTCAAACAAGTCCGCGCCACGGCCGGCACAGTCGCCCACGTTGTCACCGACGAGATCGGCGATGACGGCCGGGTTACGCGGATCATCCTCCGGGATTCCCGCCTCCACCTTGCCGACCAGGTCCGCCCCCACGTCGGCCGCCTTGGTAAAAATCCCGCCCCCCAACTGGGCAAATAAGGCTACAAAACTCGCTCCGAATCCATAGCCGACAATGAGCAATGGTATTTTCCCATCATTTGCGGCACCCACCACGCCCAAGCTTCTGATGAGACCAAAGAGACCCGCTACCCCCAGCAGGCTCATCGCTACCACAAAAAATCCCGAGACTGCACCACCGCGCAACGCAGTTTGCAAGGCGCTGTTCATGTCCTTCATCGCGGCCGACGCCGTTCGAATATTGGAACGGATCGCTACCCACATTCCCATATAGCCGGCGGCCACGGAGCAGGCAGCACCCAGGATGAAAGAAAGCGTGGTCCACAAGGCCAGATCGCCGGGACTGGCAGGGTCATTGTCATTGTGAGCGCGGACAAAGGCATAAAGAATGTAAATGAGGGCCGCCAGTGCTGTGGCAAGATATGCGATGGTCCGGTTCTGCCTCCTCAAAAACGCTTCGGCTCCCTGCCGGATGGCATCGGAAATTTCCCGCATCGCGGCCGTGCCTGTATCTCTCCGCAGAACATCCCTCATCAGATAGAAGGCGAAGAGAAGCCCCAGAATACTAATTGCGAATATTAAACTCATTTGCACGGGGGTTGAGTATCTCCTTTTCCGGATCTTCGGTGCAGCAAATTATTCGACAGGAATAACCGGGCAGCGACTGGATCTACAAACGATCCTGCTTCCCGTCTCCCGCACATTTTCCTGGCAAAGTTTTACAACAAGTCTTCTTCCCAGTTCTCCAAATACTTCTTCACCGCCGCCATGAACTGGTCAGCCACAGCGCCGTCAATCATGCGGTGGTCATAGCTCAGTGACAAATGCACCATGGAGCGAATGGCGATGGCATCGTTGATCACAACCGGCGCTTTATTGACCCCGCCTACTCCGATAATTCCCACCTGCGGTTGATTGATGATGGGCGTGGCAAAAAGGCTCCCGAGCGCTCCGGGATTTGTGATGGTAAAGGTGCCGCCCTGCACCTCCTCGACGGAAAGCTTCTTATGCCGTGCGCGGTCCGCCAGATCAATGACGGAGCGGGTCAGCCCTAAAAAGCTTTTTTCGTCGGCCTGATGGATCACCGGCACGATCAGGCCCCATTCGAGCGACACGGCGATACCAATATTTACTTCTTTCTTATAGATGATGTTATCGCCGGAGACGGAGCTATTGAGAATGGGAAACCGCTTCAGGCCGTCAATCACAGCACGGATAAAGAAGGGGGTGTAGCCAAGCCGCGTGTTTTCCTCCCGCTCAAAGCGCTCCTTTTCGCGGTGAAAGATGTCCACAACGCGCGTGAAGTCCACGGCGAACACCGTAGTGACGTGCGCTGAAGTGCGGCGGCTCAGAATCATGTGCTCAGCGATCTTCTTTCTCATGGGGCTCATGGGAACCACTTCATCATGAGCCGCAGCCTCCACGGCTGGCGCGGGCTGCTCCTTCTCCTCCTTCTGACTTTCCACAAAGGCCAGCAGGTCCTCCTTGGTCACCCTGCCTCCGAGACCTGTGCCCTGGACCTGCGACAGGTCCACATTGTGCTCTGCCGCCAATCGCCGCACCAATGGAGAACTGTGGGCGGACTCTCCTTCCCCTTTCTCACTACGCATACCCTCTGCAGCCGGTTTGGCAGCCACCGCGGGAGCAGGCTTGCTGACCGCAGGTGGTTTCGCCGAAGCGGATTCTTGGCCCGCAGGCTTGGCCGAGTCCTTTGCCGCCTGCCGGGTTCCCGCAGGCGGTTGTTGCTCAGAAGCGGAGGGAGATTCGATCTGTGCCACGACGGAATGCACTCCGACGGTCTGACCTTCGCCGACCAGAATTTTGGCGAGGACGCCGACCGCTGGCGAGGGGATTTCCGCATCCACTTTATCCGTAGAAATTTCAAACAACGGCTCGTCTCTTCCTATCGCATCTCCCACCTTCTTGAGCCATTTCGTCACGGTTCCTTCCGTGACGCTTTCACCCATCTGTGGCATCAGCACATCGATCGGCACCTATCCCTCCTTTCCCTTTCCAGACTCTGCGGCCGGCCGAACCGTAACTCCAGTCCCAACAACTCACTCAGGTGTTGCACCATCCTTTCCTCCGCGAGCGAGCGATCCACCGGAGCACCCAACAATTCCCGGAAGGAAGTGACCGGGCAGCCGGTGATGCCGCAAGGAACAATATGGCGAAAATAGCCGAGGTCCGTCTCCAGATTCAAAGCAAATCCATGGGAAGTCACCCATCGGCTCACGTGGATTCCAATGGCAGCCACCTTGGCCTGGCCCACCCACACTCCTGTCATCCCTTCTTTGCGCCCGGCCCTGAATCCGAAGTCCCTTGCCGCGCGGATGAGAGCCTCTTCCAGCGTCCGCACATACCAGACCACATCCTTGCGTATCCGGCTGAGATCCAAGATCGGGTAGCCCACCAATTGCCCCGGTCCATGGTATGTAATGTCACCGCCGCGATCCGTCTCGGCTAACTCGATGCCCTCCTTCTTGAGAGTTTCGGTCGAGCTGAGCAGATGGTCTCTCCTGGCGTTGCGGCCCAACGTGATTACCGAAGGGTGCTCCAGCAGCAGAAGCACATCCTGGATCTCCCCCCTCCTGCGTCGTTCGACCAACTCTCGCTGCAGGTTCAAAGCCTCGCCATAGGGAACGCAACCCAGACGATAGAGGGTGCAAGTTCTTTCGCGCGGGGCGAAGGCTTCCCCGCCGAAGGGAGCAGCAAGAGCCGTCCTGGCCTCCATTAGAACACTCCTCGATTGTTGCGCCTGGTTCTTTGCAATATCGCCTGCAAGGCAATCCTAAGCATTGAGGGTCAGGGAATAGACGGCATTGGCCGCGTCGAAAATAGCCTCAGAGAGCGTTGGGTGCGCGTGAATCGTGTACATCAGATCTTCCGCCGTCGCCTCCAGCCGCATCGCCGTTACAACCTCCCCAATCATTTCCGTGACCGATGGCCCGATCATGTGAGCCCCTAGAATTTCCCCGTATTTTTCCTCGCAGACCAGCTTTACGAAGCCTTCATGGGCCCCCAGAATGGTTGCCTTGCTATTCGCCATGAAGGGAAATTTACCGCTCTTGACGGCATAACCCATCTTTCGGGCCTCGGCCTCGGTCAACCCGACTCCGGCAACCTGAGGCTCGCAATAGATGCAGTCGGGGACCAGACGTTGATTCATCGGCGGCACTGCTTTGCCGCAAATTTTGCCGACCGCCACCAGACCTTCCATGAAGGCCGCGTGCGCCAGTTGATGTCCGCCAGCAACGATGTCGCCGGTGGCATACATTCCCGGCTCCGCGGTCTGCATAAACTCATCGGTTTTGACCAATCCACGCTCCAACTCCACCCGTGTCTTCTCAAGCCCGATATTATCCGTGTTCGGCTTTCGCCCCACCGCGATCAGAACCTGCTGCGCCTGGAAGACTTGCCGGGCATCGCCCTCGATAATCGTTACTTCCACTCCTTCGGCTTTCTTCTCCACTTTCTCCACGCGCGCATTGGTATGTATTTTGATATCCTGCTTCTTCAGAGACCTTTCAAGTTCCTTGGAAATCTCCTCATCGCCCAGAGGAAGAATGCGGGGAAGCATTTCGATCAAGGTAACGGCCGCGCCAAACCGGCGGTAAATGGAAGCAAACTCCACTCCCACCGCTCCTCCTCCGACGATCAGCAACGATTCCGGCAGACCGGGCGTCGCCAAAATTTCTCTATTGGTGAGAATCCGTTCCCCATCGGCCGCGAGACCTGGCAGCATCCGAGCTTCCGAGCCGGTGGCCAGAATTATGTTCTTGGCCCCCACTTCCCGCTTCCCCTCTTTGCTCTCGACGACGATTTTGCAGCCGCCCTGCAGTGTCCCCCATCCATGAATTGTCTCGATCTTGTGCTTACGAAAGAGAAATTCCAGCCCCTTATTGTGCTTGCGTACCACCTGCACCTGGCGGGCGCGGACCGTATCAAATTGCAGCTTCGGCTCGCCACACTCGATGCCGAATTCCTTGCCGCGTTTCATGTAATCGTAGACCTCGGCGCTGAAAAGCAACGCCTTGGTCGGGATGCACCCCACATTCAGGCAGGTCCCGCCCAACTCGACGTCCTTTTCAATCACGGCAGTCCGAAGTCCCCACTCGGCGGCTCGGATGGCAGCCACATACCCGCCCGGCCCGCTGCCTAAAATCAGCAAATCGAATTCATCGGCCATAAGAATGAAAACCAGATGGATGGAAACGCATTCCCCCAGGGAAAGATCCAAAACCGGGGCCCCTCTACGGACTCATCAGGGGCCGAACAAACAATAAAGTTACCAGCTTTAGACCCGTCATACAAGGTCGAGTCCGGTTGGCTCGACAAGTGTTAAGCTACAGGATACAGTTCATGAATGAAGATCCGGAATTTTGTCCATAAGGGCCTGAAGCGGCCCTACCTGGAGGACAGGACGAAAGGCCTGCCACCCGACACCGTGGACAAACTCCGGAAGATGCTCGCATACCTTGAAGACATGGAAGACGCCGAGGAATCGCGTTCTCTCCCGGCCTGGAATGCGCACACCTTGACGGGCGACCGAAAAGGGTTCTGGAGCCTGCACGTCACCCGCAACCGTCGTCTGACGTTCTGTATCGACACCGCCGAAGGCGAAATATGCGACGTGAACTTGGAAGACTACCACTAGGACGAGAGGAGAATACATCATGCGTATGCTGAACCCGCCCCATCCTGGGGATTTCATTCGGACAGAGATCATCGAACCGCGAGGGCTGTCTGTGACGGCGGCGGCCCGGGTGCTTCAAGTCTCCCGGCCCGCTCTGTCCAGCCTGCTCAATGGCAAGGCAGACTTGTCCGGTGACATGGCGCTCCGTATTGAAAAAGCCTTTGGCGTAAAAATGGACACGCTCATGCGCATGCAGGCTTCCTACGACATTGCCAGAACTCGGAAGCGAGAGAAAAAAATCCGTGTCCGGCGCTTCGAGCCAACCGTAGCGTGACCGGAGAATTTAGCGAGAGCGCCAGTTACGCCAGGCTGAGGTGCGTTCCTCACTTAAAATGAACTCGTAGAAGGAGAGCGTACGCACCCATCGCAGTCAGCGCCAGAAGTGCCAAGCGTATCACCAACAACTCCAAGATATCGAAGACACGGTTTATTATCTCGGAAAGCCCGTTAAGTAGGTGGTGCGGGAGAATCATTTCTGTCCTTCCTGCTCCGCGGGGTGAGATTCCTTTACGGCTTGCAGGTAGAGGCTCGTTGGATGGCGGGTATCGCGGGAGATGACTCGTGCCTCTTCCCGCATTCAAACATTCACCCGCTCCAGCCGCTGTCGGAAGTACTCCTTCCAACTCTCAGGCAATGCCGCAACTCGCAAGGCCCTCCGCACCAAAGTCACATCGTCATCACCGTACCTCTTTGCGACATACAGTCGAGTGACGGCCGAAACCGGGACGGCGTTGGGGTCCCGATCCATCACTTCGATCTCATCGCCGGCGCCGACTTCTCCCTCGCGTGTGACGGCGAGGTAGAAACCCGTCCGGCCGCTTGCGAGGAATCGCTTCACCATGTTGTCGGACTGAAGTCGCGCACCAAGTTTGTAGCAAGGGAGGCGAGGCTGTGTCACGACCACTTCCACGGAACCAACAGAAAGCCGGTCGCCAATATGAAGTGAGTCCTCCAGTAAGCCATCCGTAGTGAAGTTTTCTCCAAAGCTGGCCATTGGCAACTCCCGGCCGGAGAGCTCTCTCTTCCAGTAATCGTAGTGTGTGAGCGGGTAGCAGTAAACGGCCTTATGCTCTCCTCCGTGGACGCTGAGGTCCGCTTGACGGTCGCCGTCCAAATTGAGCCGGCGCAAAGCGATGCGGCCTCCGACCGGTTGCTTGTAGATGGCCGTAGTGATGTTTAGCCCACGCCATGTCACTTCGCGGGGAACTCCGGTGTTCACTGAGGCTAGCTTCATCTCCTGTTGTCCTTTCCATCCGCGTTTCCGATGGGGCGATGATACCACCTTGGCATCCCGGCATGCCGGGATACCGTGCCTAGCTTGCTCCGCTTGCTTTCGCCGGGCGCACCTCGTTGTTTGGCTTGATGAGATATTCTCTGACTGCTTCGAGCAGGGACCCTGCCGAAAAATCCACCTGGAGCTTTTCCGGTTTCAAAACAGCGATGACTCCCGCAATATCATCCCCGACCAGGACTTTCTTGCAACCAAGGCGCGCGGCGGCTTCCATATCAACTGTGGAATCTCCCACAACGAAGCTATCGGGAAAGTGAATATCAGGGAAATCCCGCTGCGCCTGCAAAAAGAGTCCGGTTCCCGGCTTTCGGCAGTCGCAGGAATTGTTATCGTGCGGACAATAATAGATGGCGTCGAGCGCGGCGTCAGCGTTGCGGAGTGCCTCGGCCATGCGGTCGTGGATCAAGCGAAGATCATTCTCGCTAAACCTCCCCAGGCACACACCGCGCTGGTTGGTGACGACGAGCAAGCGAAAGCCGTGCTGCTTGAGCGCATGAAGCGCGTCCAATACGCCGGGCAAAAATTCAAACTCCTGCCAGGACTTCACGTAGTCGCCATCGGGAGGCTTTCGATTGATGACACCGTCCCGGTCGAGGAAGACCGTGAGCATGCCTAATTCTCTCCGGCACGATCAAATTCCTGGATGGCCGCAGCGATGTAGTCCACGGCCTCCAGGCCCAGCTCCGGGTAGATCGGCAAAGAGAGGCTGTTCCGCGCCAAACGCTCCGATACCGGGAAATCTCCGGCGTGGTAGCCCAACGGAATGTAGGCATTTTCCAGGTGGACAGGGAGAGGGTAATGCAGCCCGGTCTCAATGCCGCGTGTGGTCAAAAAATTCACGCAGGCGATCTCGTTTTTGGGATTGAATCACGTAGAGGTGATAGACATGGCGAGCATAGGGCATCTCAGCCGGCGTCATCACATCCGATCCGGCGAGCGTCTGATTGAAACGGCTGGCAAGGGTTCTTCGAGCCTGGTTCCACTCGTCCAAATGCTTCAGTTTGGCCGCTAACACCGCGCCTTGGATGCTTTCCATTCGGAAATTGAATCCTGGAAAACAATGACCGAATTTGCCAAGAGAGCCGTGATTGCGCAACATGCGGACCTTCTCCGCAATCTCCGCGTCACTAGTGACGACGGCTCCCCCTTCGCCGCAACTGCCCAGGTTCTTGGAGGGATAGAAACTGAAGGAGCCAGCCGCTCCCAACGTTCCGACTTTCCGTCCCTTGTACTCCGCTCCGTGTCCCTGGCAGGCATCCTCGATGATCGCAATGCCATGACGCTTCGCCATCGCCAGGAGGGGTTGCATATCCGCGGATTGCCCGCACAGGTGCACGGGAATGATGGCCCGCGTCTTCTTCGTGATGGCAATCTCCGCTTTCCCGGGATCAATCGTATACGAAAAAGGGTCCACATCCACCAATACGGGCCGTGCTCCAACCGCCGTAATAGCCTCGACCGTGGCGATGAAAGTATGCGGGACAGTGATGACTTCGTCCCCCGGCCCAATTCCGAGAGCCAGCAAACTCAGGTGAAGCGCCGCTGTCCCTGAGTTGACAGCCACGCAGTATCGCCCTCCGAGATAACGCGCGAACGCCTCCTCGAACACCTCGACTTCCGGTCCGAGAACAAACCATCCGCTCTCGAGCACCCGGTCAATGGCATCCCGCAATTCATCTCCTAGCCGTCGATGCTGCTCCTTCAGCTCCAGGAACTGGATGTTCATGAAGTTACATCTCCCAAAAGGATTCTTGTCCGTCGCGCCCGCGCAATAGTTCAGTCTACACGGATTGCAAAAAACGTAAAGCCAATCGGCCGGGCCTGATTTGAGCCTCCGCGAAGCCGCAGCCAC
>Ga0207017_1002_pt1 | contig 22317 bp, 25 predicted proteins | sample Alteio_BWMinCont_51_FD_153472 | JGI IMG/M metagenome (GOLD analysis project Ga0207017, IMG submission 153472) | Enriched cells from forest soil in Barre Woods Harvard Forest LTER site, Petersham, Massachusetts, United States -... | ecosystem: Environmental > Terrestrial > Soil > Temperate forest >...
GCGGCGGCACGTCATTGTCCTTGCCCGCCGTACCTGCGATTGATTTCACGAAATTTGGGCCAATTGAACTGCACGCCTTGTCGCGCATTCAAAAAATTTCTGGCAAGAATTTGCAGCGCAACTGGATGATGATTCCGCATGTCACGCAATTCGGTGAAGCAGACATCAGTGAACTTGAAAATTTCCGTCAATCGCAAAAAGCCGAACTGGAAAAACAAAAAGTTAAATTGACGCCGCTCGTGTTTGTCATGAAAGCAGTCGTTGCGTCGTTAAGAGCGTTTCCGCATTTTAATGCCTCGCTCGATGCAAACGGTGAAAATTTAGTATTGAAAAAATATTTTCATATTGGCGTGGCAGTCGATACGCCTGATGGCTTGGTGGTTCCCGTTGTGCGCGACGTCGATAAAAAAAGGCCTGACCGACTTGGCGAAAGAACTTGCCGTCGTGAGTGAAAAAGCGCGTAACAAACAATTAACGCCGGCTGATATGCAAGGCGGTTGTTTCTCGATTTCAAGTTTAGGTGGCATCGGTGGCACTGCGTTTACACCCATTATCAATTTTCCGGAAGTGGCTATTTTAGGTGTGTCAAAAACATCGTGGCAACCGGTTTATCAGGATGGCGCCTTCGTGCCGCGTTTAATGCTGCCTTTGTCACTGTCATACGATCATCGCGTGATTGATGGTGCAGATGGCGCACGTTTCATCATGCACTTAACTAACATGCTTTCTGACATTCGCAATTTGTTGTTATAGGAAACAAAAAATGAGTATCCAAACTGAAGTTCTTGTTTTAGGTAGCGGCCCTGGCGGTTATACCGCGGCGTTTCGTGCTGCTGATCTGGGTAAAAAAGTTGTGATGGTTGAGCGCTATGAAACCATCGGCGGTGTTTGTTTAAATGTAGGCTGCATTCCATCCAAAACGCTTTTGCACGCGGCAAAAGTGGTAGATGATTCTGCTGACATGGCTGAGCATGGCATTCAATTTGGCAAGCCTAAAGTGGATTTAAAAAAATTGCTGGAATGGAAAAAAAGCGTCGTTAATAAATTAACCGGCGGCTTGAACGTGCTGGCAAAGCAACGCAAGGTAGATATTGTTTATGGCGTCGGCAAATTTGTTTCAGATCATGCCTTGGAAGTGACGAACAAGGACGGTAAAAAAGAAACGATCGAATTTCAACAAGCGATTATCGCGGTCGGTTCCCGTTCAGTAAAATTGCCTTTCCTGCCAGATGATCCACGCATTATTGATTCAACCGGCGCGCTGGAATTAAAAGAGGTTAGCGGCAAAATGCTGGTATTGGGTGGCGGCATTATTGGCCTCGAAATGGCGACCGTTTATCACGCGTTAGGCGCAGACATTACCGTCGTTGAATTGATGGACCAGATTATTCCGGGCGCGGACAATGATGTGATCATGCCGCTTTATAAACGTATCAAACAGCGTTATAAAAATATTTATCTCAAGACCAAGGTGACGAAGGTTGAAGCCAAGAAAGATGGTTTGTATGTCACGTTTGAAGGTGAAAATGCGCCAGCGCAGCCGGAAAAATTCGACCGTATTTTAAGCGCGGTGGGCAGACGTCCAAATGGCGATTCCATTGATGCGGCCAAAGCAGGCGTGAAAGTTGATGAGCGTGGATTTATTCCGACTGACAAACAAATGCGTACCAATGTCGCCCATATTTTTGCGATTGGTGACGTGGTCGGTAACCCGATGCTTGCGCATAAAGCGATGCCGGAAGGCCGTGTGGCGGCCGAAGTGATTGCCGGATTAAAACATTATTTTGATCCGAAATGTATACCAAGCGTTGCTTACACTGATCCGGAAGTGGCGTGGACAGGTGTTACCGAAACAGAAGCAAAAGCCAAAGGTATTAAATATGGTAAGGGTGTTTTCCCCTGGGCGGCAAGCGGTCGCGCACTCAGTATTGGTCGTCCCGATGGCATGACGAAATTGTTGATTGATGAGACGACTCATCGCGTGATTGGTGCCGGCATCGTGGGCGTTAATGCAGGTGAACTGATTGCTGAACTCACGCTGGCTATTGAAATGGGTTGCGATGTGGAAGATGTGGCATTGACGATTCACCCGCATCCAACTTTATCGGAAAGCATTGCGCTTGCCGCGGAAGTTTTTGAAGGCACGATTACGGATTTATATATGCCGAAGAAAAAGACGGAGAAGGCGTAGCGTTTTATCCTCGTCTTGCTCCCTCCCCAACCCTCCCCTCCAGAAAAAACACTGGAGTGGAGGGGGACTCTCTGGCTACCTCAATGAAAAACAAATGGCTGTTAGGAAATATCCCCTCTCCTCCACGTTTTTTGTGGAGGAGAGGGTTAGGGAGAGGAGGGAATTTTTTGCGGGGGTAATCCGGGGACTACTTACGCCACTTTCTCAATCTGCTGATAAATACGAGCATTCTTACGTTCTAATTCCCACACATCTAAAATCTGTTGCATATTAAGCCAGCTTTCCGGTGTCGTTCCCAAGAAGTGCGCCAGTCTAATTGCCATGTCAGGCGTTAGTGGACGATGTTCATGGAGGATCTGTGAAACACTACGGCGGGATACACCTAAACGATCAGCAAGCTCTGTTTGCGTAATATTCAATGAGGGTAAGACATCTTCGCGCAAAATAGCGCCAGGATGTGTAGGCTTACGATTTTTTGATCGTAATGTTCTCATCAGTGATAGTCCTCTAAGTTAACATCTCGTGCATCGCCATTTTCGAAACGAAAAGTAATTTTCCAATTAGCTCGAACAGAAACGCTCCATACACCTTTTCGTTTGCCTTTTAACTCATGAATATCCCATCCTGGGATATTCATATCTTTTTCAGTTTTTGCACTATCTAGCCGGTCCAGAACACTAGCCGGTCCAGAAATGGTGCAAACTCCTTCATTATTGTAACTTATTAAGTTACATGATTTCAAACTTGTATATCCATATACAAGTATATTAATTGTAACTCACAAGGTTACAATGTCAAGTATTCACTACTGGCTATCAGGCATCACACGAAATAAAAAACCTGCATCTGCCGGTTTTTTTATTTATACTCTCCCACGACTAAATTTTTAAACCGAAAACAGGAGTTGCTCATGGAATCACGTCCAACAGTAGAAAACTATCAACTGAATCCTCATCGCCATGTAAAAATATGGTTTAGCCGCGACGAAGATATTTTTTTAAACCCCGAAAATCAATTGCGCCTGGTGCGAGTACGCGCGAATAATCCGCGTGACACCCTTTCATTTGTTTACGACAAATCACTTTTATCCGCAAAAGCGCAATTGAATTTGCAGCAATTTTGCGCGCGCCACAAAATTGAAGCGCTTGATATAGCGGATTTAAAAAAAGAATTAGTAACTGATCGAGAAAAAGAATTAATGGCTTATGTGAAAGAAGAAATTCGCCGTACCAAGAACAATACGGGCGGTAGTTTTGCCGCGGCGAGCGATATTTTACGTTGGTTGTCACCGGTCTATGAACGCGGTATTTACACGGATTTTGATACCGAAATAAAAGCAGCGGATTTGCCGGAGATTATTAATGTACAAGCACCTGTCATTAGCAATATAGGCACAATTATTACTTTTATTGCCAATCATCCAAGCGAGAAATATTATGAAGCAATCTCAGCTTGCAATGATTTTGTATGCATGCCGGAACCGGATACGTCTTTGTCAATAGAAGAACAGGCGCATTGCAAGGCATTGCAGGAACAACAAATTGGCCTCGTGCAGCAAACAATTATTGAAGGCTATCATTGCGCGCGAAAAAAATTGCAAAGTTTTGTGAATAGAGTGCAAGCAGAAATGGAACAGCTTATTTTTAATAAAGAGGAACAACAAGTTTTCATGGAAATAAGTTGCTTCAATGTGATGGCTTTAACCACCGGTTTTTTTGGCGAAAATATTTTTGATATGCGCCAGAACATCAAAAAAGTATGCTCGTCAAATTATCAATTTTTAATTTTATGTCTGGCAGAAGTAATACGAATTTCGCCTCAGTATGCGGATGAGATTTACGGAAAATTAAATTGCACGCTGGCAGAAGCAGCTGCAACTGGTAATTTTGAAAGTGAACTGCGAGCTTTGTATCAGGCTAAACTGAACGAAGCACTAGTTTTGGCAGATATACCAGAACGCATTATCGTAAATGATGAATTCTTGGAAGGAGTGCAATTCGAAGTGAGGGAAATTCTTTTGAAGGGAAGTGTTATTAAGGTAACGGGGCCTACGGTTCTACTTCAATTGTTTGAGAGAGGTCTTTTTACGGAACAGCAGAGCAAAACCGAATTGCACAAGTACTCATTGTATAATTATGGGCTTGATAAATCGTTTAATTGCAAATGGGCCGTAGGACTACGATTTAGCCGGGAGCAATCTCTTCTTGCAATCAGCTCACAACAGTCCGATGTTTCCTGGGGCGCAAAAGGCTGGGCAGCCTTACAAGAACGGGAAAAAGAAATGGATTCTAAAGCCACATTGATTCAAACATGGTATAGAAAAAAGTTGCAGAAAGGATCGGCGCCATCTATTGAATCTGAACGCGAATTGCCATTGTCTTCTCGACGCGCGATTTAAAGTTATTCTTTACAGGAGTTATATATGGAAACACGTCCAAATGTGGGAAGCTATCAACTTTATCCTCATCGCCATGTAAAGATATGGTTTAGCCGAGACGAAGATATTTTTTTAAATCCCGAAAATCGATTGCGCCTAGTGCGATTACGCGCAAATAATCCGCATGACACCCTTTCATTTATTTATGACAAATCACTTTTATCCGCAAAAGCGCAGTTGAATTTGCAGCAATTTTGTATGCGTCACAATATTGAAGCGCTTGATATAGCCGATTTAAAAAAGGAATTAGTGACCGATCAAGAAAAAGAATTAATGGGTTATGTGGAAGAAGAAATTCGCCATACCAAGGATGATACGGGCGGTAATTTTGGCGCGGCGAGCGATATTTTACGTTGGTTGTCACCTGTCTATAAACGCGGAATTTATTCGGACTTTGATGTAGAGATAACAACTAACAATTTACCTGAATTAATAGAAGTTCAGGCACCTATTATTCTTAATTTAGGTACATTAATCGTCAAACAATTTTTTTTCACGACAAAAGGAATAGTCAATAGTAATGATATATCGGCCGTTCCGGAGCCCAGGGCCGCTTTCTCTTCATTAAGCGAAATGCAATCGGAAAAAATTTCTTGTATCCAACAGAAGATATTGAAAAATTATCGTGATAAGGAAATGAATTTTCGTAAGCTTCTAACCGCTGGAGATTTTGATAGTGCATTGGCTGGTATAAGCGAGCAAAGTATTGCAATGCTGGGTGGCCCTACTATTTTTGCGATCAGGCAGGCGATATTAAGAATATTTTCATCAAATGAATCATTCATTAATTTTTCGTTAAGCGATACGATGCACAGCGTACCCATTATGAACAATTTATTTTTTAGAAAATTTAATTGTAAATTTTCGGAAGCAGTCGCATCGGGAAAATTTCAACATGAATTACAAACATTTTTTATCGAGCAAGCCAAAAAATCGCTGCGGTTGCTATCACCTGCTTCTGATTTGTTATCTCAGCCTGATGATGAATTTATTACAAAGACCAAAATAAAACTTGAAAGTGAATTTTACAAGACAACGGTAGTCAATTACAGCGGGCCTCTCGTGATTGCCAAAGCTTTAATGTCGTGGGCATCGGCAATTGACTATGAGGACTTGCGTCCGTATTCCTGGGAGCATTACGGGCTTGATACGAATTTTAAATCCGGACAACAATTCAAGTTTAATACATCGTCAGAAAATTATTTTGGAAAAATAGCAACGCTTAAAGTGGGGGATGTTTGCGATGCGTCGTGGGCGCCTGAGGGTAGAGCAGCCCAGAAAAAACGCGAAGCCTGCATGGATTCAAAGGCAAGGTTGATTCAATTTTGGTGCAGGGAGTATTTGCATAAAAAACATGCGGCTCAGGAACAGGATGAAAGTAAAAAATTCGTAGCCCGGGTGTAGCTCCAATGGGCATATAGTATCTAAAGAAAAAATTTGTTAAAATTATGCACATACTTCATCATGAGGCAAGGAAGCCACCATGCTACGACCAAGGAAAAATTCAGGCAACTCACTACGACAGACACTCTTGATGGCAATTGGTCTGCTTGCTGCTTCTACCAGTTTAGCTCAGTCTGATATTTATTGTGGAACCTGTGAGTGGCATCACTGGCGTCCTTTTGTGACAGTGGGTGGCGGTGTTGCCATTACATCAAACCTGGGCAGATCCAAAACTTTTACTGATCCTGCGACGGGTGGGACTGATATCTACAGCGCCAGCCATGGAATCCAAACCGTCGGTGCGGTTGATGGTTTTTTTGGCATGGAATGGGCTTTTCATCCCAGATGGGATCTGCAAATGGGTTTTGGGTATAATCAGACAACAGCTCTTGCAGCAAAAGGCACATTGTTGCAAAACATTGGTACCCCATCTGCTAATTCCTTCAGTTATATATACCGTGTCGTAGCGCGCCAATATCTAGCTGTAGGCAAACTGCTTTTTAACTTTTACGAATATTACCATCCCTATATCGACTTAGAATTAGGCGTTTCTCAAAATGTCGCTCATGCTTATCAAACCAATTTACTTTCATCCCCTTCAGGTGCAACTTTTGCACCTCAATATCCGAGCCAAACCAATAGTACTTTCTCTTATAACGCAGGGGTTGGTCTTGATATCGATGTTCTTCGGAATGTGCGTTTAGGTTTAGGTTATCGATTTGCCAATTTTGGTAAGGTTCAGTTAGGCAGTACGGTAATTGGCACCACACCAGTCAGGGGCATACTTTCACAATCAAGTTTCTATGTGAATGAAGTGCTTGCTCAAATAACGTTTATATTTTAATAGGTATATCGTCAAGGAGAGAATAGGATGGACATTTTGGAATTATTGACCATAAGTTTCAAAAAAAATGCATCCGATTTGCATATATCTCCGGGGCAACCGCCGATTTTGCGCATTAATGGTGATTTATTACCTATAAAAGAATCTCCCATTATCGATCCGGAGACAGCGAAAAATTTTATTTATAGTTTTTTTGACGAAAAACAGAAACAAGAATTTGAAGCGGAGTGGGAAATCGATTTTGCTATAGAACTGCCTCATGTTTCACGATTCAGGGTGAACGCATTTCGTCAAGAGAAAGGTATCGCCGCTGTTTTTCGTGTCATTCCTGAAGCAGTACCAACACTCGATCAGCTTGAAATGCCTGCCGTTTTCAAACAACTACTCGATTTACCTAATGGTTTGATTTTAGTAACAGGACCAACCGGTTCTGGCAAAAGTACCACGCTGGCAGCGATGGTTGATTATATTAACACGAATCAACGTTGTCATATTATTACTATTGAAGATCCCATTGAATTTTCTCACCAAAGTAAAAAAAGTCTTATCAGTCAGCGGCAGATATCTCGTGATACCCATAATTTTCCTGCAGCATTGCGATCTGCTTTGCGCGAAGATCCAGATGTCATATTAGTAGGAGAAATGCGCGATTTAGATACCATTCGTTTAGCGCTAACAGCAGCAGAAACAGGGCATTTAGTAATGGCAACATTGCATACTAGCTCTGCTGCCCGCGCAATTAATAGAATTGTCGATGTTTTTTCCGCGGGAGAAAAAAATATTATTAAAAATATGTTATCTGAATCATTACAAGCCGTGATCTGTCAAACATTAGTGAAAAAAATTGCTGGTGGAAGAGTCCCTGCATTTGAAATCATGTTAGGTACTAGCGCCATACGTAACTTAATTAGAGAAGATAAAATTGCGCAAATGTACTCAAGCATTCAGACGGGCAGCGCAGTTGGAATGTGTACATTAGATCAATATTTACAGACACTGGTAGCAAAAAATATTATTACTCCAGTTTCGGCGCGTGAAAATACAGTCAATAAAAATACGCTTCCAATCGAAAAATAAGCTTATTGGGTTCTTATTTTTAAATAAGAAAATTTAAAATGTCTCTGCTAAATTATTTAAACTCGAGTTATAACCTTTATTTGAAGAAGAATTCAGTGTATTCAGCTGAGATAGGATCGCGGAGTTGTAACTCACAGTCGTATTTCCATTTAAATTGGCTGCACCTTCTACTGCTAGACCACCAATAATGGAGGTCGTACTGTTTGTGGTTAAGCCATTGCCACCGGCGACATATAAGAAACCATATATAATGACATTTCCGCTTAAGGCCACATTGCCATTGACGATTAAGATCACTGGACTGCTAGGGCTTCCTATCGTTGTGCTGCTTGTTAGATTAAAAGCACCCGTTATCCAAATTGTTTGACCTACTGCCCCATTGATATTGCTGCTATTGTAAGATTGATTAGCACTCGCTTGTACCGCGGATTCAGATTGATTAAAAAATAAAGCGAACATAGCAGACGGAGTGATAGCAGCGTTTGCCATCACATCACCCGCTAACCCGCCGCTATTGGAGCTGGTTACAAGTCCACTAGAACTGTTAATTTGTGTTATCGCACTATCATTAATCGAAGTCGGCCCTCCACTGATAAGGGTTGAGCCCGAAAAGTTATTACTTTGTGCAGTAGCAGATCCGTTCTGAATGATCGTGTTATTTGCAATTGAAAGATTTCCTCCCACCACTACTGCAGGTGTTACTGTCGTTGATCCCAATTGAAAAGAAAATCCAGTGGCGATAACAGCGGCTTCAAGCGTACGGGCGCCTATTGGAGACGCAATAGTTGGTATGCCCCCAACAGATGTTAAAACACATTCATTCTGACTAACAAGCGCACCACTAGCATGCGTGCTCGGCTCAGTGCCACCACTGCCTCTTACGGCATTGTTTAAGGTATTTGAGGAAATACCGCTGTATTGAATGGTCTCATTGTCTATCACAATAGTGCCGTTGGTCGTTAAGCCGCTTGCGCTTGCAACCGGTATACTGGTTGCAGTGGCATTTAAGGCGGACGATAACTTGGTTGAAATGACTGACGATGTAGAGGTGACCGTAAACTGTCCATTAAAAAGAGGTGCTGCAGTATAATTGCTGCCACCACTTATACCACTACAAGTCACAGCGTCTTTTGCTAGATCATGTGATGTTACCTCTAGTCCTGAGGCTGCTAAGTAAAACGCTTTATCAGCAAATTCAAAATTATTCGTGGCATTTGCGCTTCCTACCCACATTGACGTCATAGCAAGGCCAATCAGTCCGAGCAACAGAATGATAAAAACCGCCGTAACCAGTAAATAACCTTTTTGAGTTTTCATCGCAAATTCCAGAGATAAACTGCTGTTGACAGAGTGAAATTCTCATTAGCTTGATTAATGTCTAGCGTAATACCAATATATCGAGTTAAGGCAGTGGGAGGCGGTGCAATCACATTACCATTTTTATCATAGTAGGTAAAAACGAGGCTTTGCACGCCATCGACCAATACTTCTGTGCTAGACAATACTTGTGTACCACTGAGGTTATAAGTGTGAGAGGTACCCGTCGAATCAGTGAAAACGAATTGACTCGCCGTGGATGTATTACTGATATTGCTGCCGCTGGGAATGGTTCTAAAATCTCTTGTCATCCGCTCAAGCCCTACTCGAGCTTGCCAATCTGCGTTAACAATATTTTGACCTGTGTATAAGGTATTAAAAATGGCCGCAATCATTTTGCTACCAAACACACTCAAAATGGCCACTAAAATAATTACTATGACTAATTCAATCAAAGTAAAGCCATCGTTTTTATTTTTTCGTCGCATAAATTAGCTCGCAATCATATAAGATAAGCTCGCATCACCTAAGCCCGTGACGGTTACCACTATGGTTTTGTAGTTTGTGTCACTGTTATAGGTGGTACAAGTAATATCAACGCTCAGTGTGTAACCCGTAGGTGACGTACAAAAACTAGGTACCGTCGTGTTGGGGCAGGTGATACTGCTGTAACCATTTATATAATTCTGGCCTAAATACCACTCCATACATCGAGCAGCGGCTTCTTTTGCAAAAATGTCTTGATGTACCTTTGGTGCACTTAAAAATGGCAGCCCTATCACTGCAACGGCAGTGACTACTAAAGCCATAATAATTATAAATAGTACTAACTCAATAAGGCTAAACCCTAGCTCATTTTTCATTGTACGAGTACCCTGCCGGTTTGTGGGCTTATCAATACCGTGATTGTCCCACCGGTTGCAGCCAGGTTAATGGTAGCAGTCGATGCCAACGGTGTTGTCGTCGCGGCATCAACATAAGGAATACCTCTTCCATCAAATGCAATTAAATTATTAGTAAGATTGGTCCACGTCCCAAAGGTAACACCGCTTGGGAGGGTTGCAGTAGTTCCCTGAGCTAACACAATGGCTGTTCCTGCACTGTTTAGAATGTGGTATGTATTCGTTGATAATTTAACTAAACGATAATGTTGATTCTTAGTCATAGAAAGAGATTGTGTGTAACGAATATCATCTGACAATTGCGCGGCTGCAGTAGCTAAATTAATGGAGGGAACCGGCAGGTTCGAAAAAACATAAACAGCGAGTAAGCTAATGATTATTATAACAATACTGAGTTCTATAATCGTAAAACCATGTTGTGTACGGATGCGGTGTGTGTCCATTGATTGATGATCATCCTTTCGGCTGCCATCCAGCTACAACCAAGCTTCTACGCAATTTTTTTCATATATTCCCAGAGTCTGTATACCATATTCTTTTAACTGGTTCTCTTTTGCAATACAAAAATTAGGGGTCTGTTGACATCGTCTCCCAGGCTTACTTTTACACAATGCATATTTTGAGACAGCGTCCAAAAACTGTACTGCAAATATGACGAAAGAGTTAACTCTAGCAAATATATTGTTTTTATAAGAAAATGCTGTTTAAATCTGTTCCAGAGCAATTTTTTTTAGGAGAGGGAGAGCAACCGGATAAGGATATCAACGTTGCTAAATAGAATTAGTACATATTTGTCTAATCGCAAAAAGTACATATTTGATCAGCTTGCGCGAAGGAAGCCTTATACTTCTGCAACGGGTTTATGCTGTATTAGCATTTCTCCCCAAGAGCTCACGTTTGTGTATGCACGTGAAGTCGCAGGAAAAACAACAATTGAGTTATGTGAGTCCTATCCATATAAAAATAAAAGCGGCTTACTTTCAACTCTTACTACAATTGTAAAAAATAATCACCTTAAAAATGTACCTTGTTGCTTGATGTTGCAACCCGAAGATTATCAATTGTTGGTAACCGACGCGTTACCTGTTACCGCAACAGAATTTCAAGCTGCCATTCGGTGGAAGATAAAAGATTTAATCCGTTTTCCCTTAGATGATGTGCTAATTGATAGCTTTTCTATGCCGAAAATGAAAGCCAATCAGGACAAAATTATGGTGGTTGCGGCACAAGCTAGCAAACTGAAAATGTTAAGCACTGAGATTCGTGGTTGTGGGTTAAATTTAAAATTTATTGATATTCCTGAATTAGCCTTACGGAATATAACCGTTTTATATGAGAAGGCTGAACAATCTACAGGCCTAGTTTATGTACAAGAAAACAATATTCAATTACTCATTACTTTCCAGCAACAAATATATGTTTCTAGAGTTTTAAAGTTTAGTTTAAATAATGAAGATGCAAACGCGATTGCGCAAAGTATTGAACGTCTTGCTTCAGAAATACAACGCTCATTTGATTATTATCAAAGTCTATGGGATCAACCTCTTCCGTCACAATTTATTTTTGCTTCTACCAAACTAATTGTGCCCGAGGCAAGCAATCTTTTGTCACAAAAATTAAAAACGCCTGTTCAGATAATTAATATTACGGATGTTTTGGTGTGCAAACCAAAAATAAATTTGGAGCAACAGGGTAAATATTTGCTGATGATTGGCGGAGTGCTAAGAGAGGGCACTAAAAATCAACAAGAAATTAATTTATATAATTATCTACCTAAAAAAACTGGGTTTGAATTAACACCAAAAACTGCATTGTTGTCTTATGGCGCTTTTTTATCATTACTATTGATGTTTTATTTTGTTTCATTATGGCAGAAACATAAATTGGTGACTCAATTTGATTATCTAAATCATGAAACGTCTCTTGCTCTGCAGCAATTAACGATCCTCGTACAACAATATCCGATTAGTGATCCAGATATTTTAAAGAAAACGATAGGTCAGCTTCAGGAAGAATATGAAAAAAAAGCCAAACTCATTGATTTATTGTCGCCTTATGCAAACTTTTCTTCATATTTAGTAGGATTAGGAAACGCGATTGTTTCAGGAGTTTGGTTGACCCAGATTACTTTTGATAGAGGAGAAAATAAGATTATTCTGAAAGGTTATGCTTTACAATCTGCATTTCTCGATCAATTTTATAGTCAACTTGCAAAGCAGCCTATTTTTTCAAATCTGAAATTTGAGTTAAACGATATTGAACAAAAAAAATTTCCAGGAAGTTTCTATATTACGGCTAAAAAAGTGAATAAAGCATGAATAGCCAATTTGTATATTTACAGGAATGGCTTAAGAAGCGTAGTTCACGCGATAGACGTTATTTATTTTTAGGTGGTTTTGTATTTTTATATTTGATCTATTTTATTTTTTTTCATCGTTCGGTTTCCGCGCAGAAAGCAGATTTGCTCCAGAAGATTACTGCATTACAAATACAGCAGGTTACTATACAACAGCAAATCGATAGGATTAAGGAAGTAAGTAAGACTCCGACTTTTCTGCAAATGTTTGCGGAGCAAAAAAGATTAACGTTGGAATTAAACAGGATGCAGAAAGAATTAGATAATCTTAAACCCAACCTTTTTTCGGCAGCAGATCTGCCAAAGGTGACAGATAAAATTCTCAATCAAGAACGTAATAATGCTGTTCTAATTAGTTTGCAGGAATTACCTGTTGAACCATGGCCTCCGCAAGATAAGCTAGATAAAACCAATTTATTAAATACAATTTCTGAAGGATACCAACACATACTACAACTGGAGTTGCAAAATGATTATTTTAATACGATCGATTATTTAAAAAGCTTAGAAAAAATTTCAAGGTATGTGTATTGGGACAGTATGGATTATAAAGTATTACAGTATCCAAGAGCGGACGTGGTGATTAAATTTCATGTTCTTAGTCTTCAAAAGAGTTGAAAATGAAAACGATATCGACCATTTTAGTATTATTTGCTAGTATTTTATGTCCACAACTCATTTATGCCGAGTTGCGAGACCCAACTCGTCCCCCGGCCAATATACACGGTGAGACGATCATGTCTCCTAGTTTATTTATCTTAAATGCCATTGTTGTTGCGCGTGATCGAAGAATTGCTGTCATTAATGGCCTCAATAAGACAATTGGCGATGAAATATTAGGCGAACATGTTACTGATATCCATGAAGATACGGTGCAGCTAGAAGGTCCTAGTGGTAAAATAACCCTGTTTTTATTTGGTAAGTCCATTAAACAATTATTACCAAATCATACGTAAAGGAAGGGAAAGGTATGCAAGGACGTAGGACAGTAATTTTGCTTTTATTAATAATAGGGTTCCTTGTAGATGCAGGATGTACTATACAGCATCCACGTCATGGTTTGTCGATCGATCAAATGCATGATGAGCTACAACAGGGTATAAAAGCTGATACTAAACTTTCTTATAAAAGACCGTATCATGTACCAGCATCGGTGAGCCAAGCTCTGCTCCCTTCTGTTTCATCATCGTCAAGATCACACTGCATTCCCCAAAAACATTTTGATGTTTCCGCAAATCAAATACCTGCTAAAGTTTTTTTTATGAGTTTGGTGGAAGGAACGCCCTATAATATGGTGGTCGATCCAAATGTTTCAGGATTGATTTCTTTAAAGTTAAAAAAAGTGACGATTAGAGAAGTCTTAGAAGCAGTACGTGATACGTATGGTTTCGAATTTCATAGAAATTCATACGGATATGAAGTTTTACCACCGACGTTAGAAACAAAGATATTTACAGTAAATTATTTAGATGTGAAACGTAAAGGTAAGTCGCTGACCGAAGTGACTTCGGGGCAGATAAGCGAGCAAGTGAGTAGCACGACTATCGGAGGTAGTAGCTATTCACCGACACCAATTGCCACAGGAGGCACTCAGTCTATCACTGCAGGAAGCACAGTGGACACACGTACTGACGCAGATTTTTGGCATGAAATAGAAGTTTCATTAAAGGCGCTGGTGGGAAATAAAGATGGTCGTTCAGTGGTAGTCAACTCACAATCCGGCGTGATCATTGTGCATGCTTTCCCTCCAGAATTACATAAGGTCACACGTTATCTGGAGCGCATTCAGTCTAGTATAGAACGCCAAGTTATTTTAGAAGCAAAAGTTTTGGAAGTGTCGCTCAATGATCAATTTCAATCGGGTATTGATTGGAATTTAATTGGAAAAGTTATAGCTCAAACCCAGGGCGGTATTGCTCAAAGTGCCTTTATGACATTTGCCAATACAACGCTTACTGATTTCAATAGTATTTTTACTCTCAGAGTAAACGGGGATTTTGGTGGGCTCATTAAATTGTTACAGACACAAGGAAATGTCCAAGTTCTTTCTAGTCCGCGTATTTCAACCATTAATAATCAAAAAGCTGTTATTAAAGTTGGCACGGATCAATTTTTTGTGACAGGGGTATCGACAACAAATGTGAGTTCAGGTGTTACTGGTAGTAACGTCTTTCCAACGCAAAATATTAACCTTACCCCATTTTTTTCTGGCGTTACATTAGATGTCACACCTCAGATTAGCCGTGAAGGTGAAGTGATTTTGCATATTCATCCGACTGTCAGTGTCGTGCAAGATCAAGAAAAAACAATTGTTTTAGGGAACAATGGCACATCTAATACACAAAATACCTATATACTGCCATTAGCGCAGAGCACGATTCGTGAATCCGATAACATTGTTCGAGCTAAGAGTGGCCAAGTGATTGTCATTGGTGGGTTAATGCAAAACGATATGCGCGAAGAAGTTGCGGGTACGCCTATATTATCAAAAATACCATTTATTGGATTTCTTTTCCGTCGGACACAACAGCTATCCGCCAAAATCGAATTAGTCATTTTATTACGACCGCTTCTTGCAAATAATAAAAATTGGGTAGCTGAGATGAAGAAAGCTGATAAAACAATGGATAATATGCGCCGTGGCTTTCATGAGGGCGGTTTACCGGAAGTGTTTGGGAATGAAGGTGAAAGGGAATGTGAAGTCTAAAGGGAAATAAAATGTATTTAGAACACTTTAAATTTAATGAAATGCCTTTCGGATTAACGCCTAACGTCGCTCTTTTTTGTGGTCTGAAAGGACACGAAGAAGCATTGAATGTTTTGCTGTTTAGTCTGCGTAGTGGTGAGGGTTTTATAAAAATCATAGGCGAAGTCGGATCGGGAAAAACATTGCTATGTCGAAAAATACTTGAAACTTTAGGCGATGAGTTTGTAACTGCCTATCTTCCCAATCCAGATTTGAGTCCACTTGAATTGCGTAGAGCGTTGGCAAGAGAGCTCGGAATTGATTTGGCAAATTTACAAGACCAACATGAATTACTGACACTCATCAACAATCGCCTTTTGGAATTACACCGTGCGGATAAACAGGTTGTGTTGTTATTGGATGAGGCCCAGGCACTTCCGCTGGAAAGTTTAGAAACATTGCGTTTATTAACGAATATAGAAACAGAAAAATCCAAACTATTACAGGTGGTTTTATTTGGTCAGCCGGAATTGGATGAACATTTAGCGAGCCGACAGCTACGTCAGTTAGCCCAACGTATAACTTTTTCTTATTATTTACCGTTGCTCTCACGTGAAGATTTAGATACATATTTGTTTCATCGCTTAGCAATGGTAGGGCATACGGCAGGTTCATTGTTTGCGAAAAAAGCCAGAGATATTTTATATCGCGCAAGCAAAGGTGTTCCGCGGATTGTAAACGTTTTATGCCATAAAGCACTGCTTGTCGCTTATGGACGTGGCGAGCTAAAAATAACTCGAAAAATAATGCGATACGCAATTAAAGACACTAAAATAAAGTTTGGCTCAAACAAAGCACTTATAATCACACTCATTATTGGTTTTAGTGTTTTACTGAGTGTTGTGTTATTATTTTTGCAATTATAAAGGGATCATTTGATGAGCTTGATTAATCAAATGTTGAAGGATTTAGCGAGACGCGCAAAACCTAGCCCCAGTCCCGATGTTTTTTTATCTGGATTAGTTACCACGACATCATCAGATTTTAAAAAAAATAAATTTCACTATTGGCTTATTACAAGTAGCTTATTTTTAAGTTTAGTGTGTATTTTTGCTATCTTTAAGCTTTATTTTTTGCCGTCGCATCATCAATCTAATATCGCTTCAATTCAATTTCATCCTATCTCAAAGCCCAAACCAATGGTAACTGAAACGCCTGTGCCTCTGTTACCTTCTCACCCTGCAGGGTTGACTGGAATAACACTACAAGTAGAAAAAGAAATGACTATTTTGCGGTTATTGCTAAGTCAAAATACGCTCTATAGAGTAACCCGTAATGGAAAAAATCGGTTGATGATCGTTCTTGAGAATACTCGATTGATAGCGAATTTACCGCAAATTGATACGATGGATAGCGCTGTTAAAATCCTTCAGATGACGAATCAAGCCGATGGTAGTTTGAAGATAATTTTTATATTGAATGAAGGTGCCGAATTGAGTCACCTAGAGATGAACGAAGCAGGTCAGCCTCCAGAATTGAAAATTGATTTATCATATAAAAATGCTGGTGATGCCACCTTGCATAATCTTTCACAAGATGACGTTGTAGAAGAGCATCAGATGCAGTCAATAAAAAAAATCAGTTATGATACGTCAATGGATGCTGAATATAAGCAAGCAATGTATTTTTCAAATCAAGGACAAGATAGTGAGGCGATTACACAGCTGACCAAATTTTTGGTAAAATATCCTGCGTTTATACCTGCCCGAAAATCGCTTGCAACATTATTATTAAAGCAAGGCAATATTTCCAAAGCTCAGCAAGTTGTCAATATTGGATTGCAGCAACAGCCTTTGTATCTACCTTACGTTCAGCTTAAAGCCCAAATTTTAGTTGATACAGGCAACATTAAGCAGGCCTTGAATTTATTGCAAATGACAGCACCGCCAGTTGAAGAAAATCCGGAGTATCATGCTTTTATTGCTGCATTATATCAGCGGCAAAATCAACCTACGTTCGCTGAAAAATTGTATGAGAGGTTAGTTAATCTGCAACCAAATAATTCAATTTGGTGGATGGGGTTAGGAATCGCTCGCGAAAGTTTAAACAAAAACTCAGGCGCTTTAGAAGCCTATCAAAAGGCAAATACAGATAATTTAAGTCCTGAATTAAAAGTTTATGTAGAAACTCGCATTCATGCGCTTCTTTAATATGAGGTGAGAAGGCCAATGAATAGGAAAAAAGTTCATCTTGGAGAATTATTACTTGATCAGAAGCTTCTTAATCAAGAACAACTCGACATAGCACTTGCAGAACAAAAAGCAACTGGGCACAGGCTAGGTCAGGTTTTAGTTGACTTGAAATTTATTGATGAAAATAGTTTGCTGCAGTTGATCTCAAAACAATTGCGGATGCCGTATATTAATTTAAAAAATTATTCAATGGACCAAGAGGTTATTCATCTTTTATCAGAATCCGATGCCCGTCGTCTTCATGCTATCGTTTTAAATAGGGATGAACAGGGGCTTCTCGTTGGTATGGTTGATCCCTCAGATTTATTAGCCTATGACGAATTAGAACGGATTCTTCAACAATCTATTCATATTGCAATAGTATCGCAAAGCGATCTACAGAGAACCATCGATATTAACTATCGTCGTGAATTAGAAATTTCTAACTTATCACAAGAATTATCTGTAGAAATGGGACAGAGTGATTATGACATTGCGCAATTAGCAGCGGGATTATCACAGGCTGATGCACCTGTCGTAAAATTATTGCAATCAATTTTTGAAGACGCGGCACAAGTGGGTGCGTCAGACGTTCATATTGAGCCAGATGAACATGTCTTACGTCTTCGCCTACGAATTGACGGTGTATTACATGAACAGATTCTAAAGCAAACCAAAATTTCTGACGCACTTAATTTGCGTCTTAAATTAATGGCGGGTCTTAATATCGCCGAAAAACGTATTCCTCAGGATGGTCGTTTCAGCATAAAAATAAAAAACAAAAAATTTGATGTCCGATTATCTTCGATGCCTTCGCAACATGGCGAATCAGTCGTCATGCGTTTACTGAATCAGTCTGCCGAACTACTCAGTCTAAATCAAATGGGCATACCAAAAGAGATGTTGAAAGAATTGCGTAACGTTATGTCTTCATCTCACGGATTGTTGTTGATTACCGGGCCAACAGGCAGCGGTAAAACAACAACTTTATACGGTATGTTAACTGAACTGAATACGCCCGATGTCAAAATCATTACGGCTGAAGATCCAGTAGAATATCGTTTGTCTCGTATCACACAAGTCCAGGTTCAACCCATCATCGATCTTACATTTTCACGCATTTTACGTTCTGTTTTACGTCAAGATCCAGATATTATTATGATCGGTGAATTACGTGATCATGAAACAGCAGAAATTGCATTACGCGCGGCGATGACAGGACATTTTGTATTCGCAACATTACACACCAACGATGCAGTAAGTAGCGCAGAGCGTTTAATTGATATGGGCGTCGAAAGTTACCTCGTTGCGTCGGTATTAAAAGCAGTCATTTCACAACGTCTAGTACGACGAATTTGTCCCAACTGTACTGAAGACTATACTCTTTCGCCACAGGAAGAAATATGGTTAGCATCTGTTCCAAATTTTACTCATTCAGGAATATCATTTAAATATGGAAAAGGTTGCTCTTTTTGCTATCAGACTGGCTATAAAGGTCAAGTGGGTATTTTTGAACTATTAACAATGAATCGTGATTTAGCGCATGCTTTACGTAAAAACGATACTGCTGAGTTTCTCCGCATTGTTAATGAAAATATGAATTTTAAACCACTGGTTTTGAGTGGATTGAATTTAGTTGCGCAAGGAATTACAACCATAGAAGAAGTGATGCATGTTACTGGAGAAATCTTACCTGAACGAAAAGCGGACCCGTTAAAACTGTAATACAAACCACATAAGGCGTGTTACCGTATGCCAACTTTTAAGTACAATGGGCGTGATGGAAGCGGGGATCTCGTTTCAGGAGAACGCTTGGCAGACTCCGCAGATAGTTTAAGTGGACAATTATTTAATGAAGGTATTACGCCTATTCAGATAACGCTTCAACAAGAACAGCGTGGTTTATTGCAAAAATTAAAAATCTTGTTTGAAAAAAAGCGTGTCAGCACAACTGAGCTTGCCCTGTTTACTAGACAAATGTATACCTTAAATAAAGCAGGGGTAGCTATTAGTACTGCTATGAAACATTTATCAAAAACTTCTTATAGTTTACGTATGTCGCAAGTCTTAATGGGCATTTCCCAAAGGCTTGAATCAGGACAAAATTTAGGAACGGCGATGGAACAATACCCGGATGTTTTTTCGCCTTTGATTATTGCTATGGTACAGATTGGCCAGAATACGGGTAAATTAGATAATGCTTTTTTGCGTCTCACTGAATATTTGGAGTTAGAAGGAAGCACAATAAAACGCGTTAAAACAGCGATACGCTATCCTATATTTGTTATGTCTGCCATCATTATAGGGATTATCATTATTAATATTTTTGTTATCCCAGCATTTGCAAAAGTATATATGCGCGCAAATATTCCGCTGCCGTGGATGACAATCATACTAATAAGTATTTCAAATTTTTTTGTAAATTACTGGATTTATCTATTAATCGTGACAATTATTCTTGGGATAGCAGTCCGTCAATATCTAAAGTCGCCTCAAGGAAAATATAAATGGCATAAATATCAATTAAAAATACCGATTATTGGCTATTTATTACAACGAATGGTTTTGCTACGTTTCTCTGAAACATTTACGATCATCGTTAACTCAGGTATCCCGATCAATGAAGGGCTCACGCTGGTTGCACAATCTATCAGTAATCAGTATGCACGTGAAGAAGTGATTGCCATGAAAAACGCTATTCAACGTGGCAGCAGCATCTTTCAAGCTGCTTCTTCGTGTAAGTTATTCACGAGTTTAGAGTTGCAAATGTTATCAATCAGCGAGCAAACTGGTGAATTAGGTGAAATGCTAAATGAAATCGCTCTTTATTATCAACGTGAAGTCGATTACGATTTAAAACACTTAACCGACATTATTGAACCAATATTACTCAGTTGCGTCGCAGTGATGGTGCTTTTCCTTGCTCTTGCTGTTTATATGCCCATTTGGAATATGGTAAAATTAGTTCACAGGGGTTGATTTATTTTAAATGGATTTTAGGAGATTTTAATATATGCGCAGGATGCACTCGGGTTTTACCTTAATTGAATTAGTTATTGTTATTGTGATCTTAGGCATACTAGCTGCGGTAGCTGTTCCTCAATTTATTGACCTTTCAACCGATGCAAAAAATGCAGCCGTTGCGGGTGTAGCAGGCGCTTTATCTTCTGCAAATGCCATTAATTATGCTTCAAGATCTGAAAATGTGGCTAGAGGCGTTCCTATTACAAATTGTACATCCGTGTCCGCAGCGCTCGCTGGTGGTGTTCTACCTACTGGTTATACTATTACAACCTTAGCTGTTGCAGTCGGTGTAACTGCATCTTGTACGCTAACCTATACTCCACCTACAGGCACAGTAGCCACTGCAACTTTTACGGCAACGGGAATACTTTAATCTGTAACAATATTTAAAGAGGAAGAAAAAAGTGACTAGTAAACAAAAATCAATCATCTTTTGGATTATTTTTCTTATCGTAGTTGTAGTCATCTGTATGGTGATGTTTTCTAAATATGGCAAGCTTTCTAAAGAAATTCGTGCCACTCAAGTTCGAAATCTTGCCTCAAATTTAACCTCATCATCAGCTACAAACTATAGACAAAGAAAATCTAATTCTTCAAGCGGAATTCCTATAAAAAACTGTAAGGATGTAATAAATATTGTGGGTAATCAATTACCGACTAGTTATGACATCACTAATCAAGATGTTCAGCCTGATACAGTTGTATTCTGTACCTTAAATGGGCCAGGAATAGCATCAATACAATTTAGCGTAATTGGAATAAACTGATAAATTTTATTTTAAATTCTCGCAGGAGATTTTACTTATGTACAGGAAGCACTCGGGTTTCACTTTAATTGAATTAGTTATTGTTATCGTGATCTTAGGTATATTGGCTGCGGTAGCCGTTCCTCAATTTATTGACCTTTCAACCGATGCAAAAAATGCAGCCGTTGCAGGTGTAGCAGGCGCTTTATCTTCTGCAAATGCTATTAATTATGCTTCAAGATCAGAAAATGCGACTAAAGGCATTGCTGTTCCGAATTGTACAGCCTTGTCGGGCGCGCTTGCTGGGGGGCTCCCATCAGGTTACGTTATTACATCACTAGTTGTTGCGGTCAATGCAACTGTAGTTTGTACATTGACGTATACTCCACCATCAGGTACAGCAGTCACGGCAAACTTTACGGCTACTGGCATAACTTAATTTGCAATCAACTAAAAACGCATGTTTTTATAAGCACATTCTGTTCTGTATGAAGGGGGGGAAATGAAGAATAATCAAAATTCATCACTCATGTGGGCTATTTTTATTGCCATTGTGGTAGGCATAATTGTGATTGCAATTCCTCAGTATGCCACTCTTGCAAGAGAAATACATGTAGCTGAGGCGCGAGACCTTGCTGCAGGTTTAACAGCAGTAACGGCTGTAAATTATATACAAAAGAAACTTAACTCCTCACATGGAATTGCGATTAAGAGCTGTAAGGACGTAACAAATATTATGGGTAATTATTTACCGCCTGGTTATCATATCAGTGACGAAGAGGTGCAGTCTGAAATGATTACAACCTGTACCCTCAGTGCACCAGGAATATCAGGAGTGCAATTTAGCATCATTGGGATAGTCTGATGTGATTATTAAATGTCTAAAGGAGATTTTACCTATGAGCAGGCAGCACTCAGGTTTTACCTTAATTGAATTAGTTATTGTTATCGTGATCTTAGGCATACTAGCTGCGGTAGCTGTTCCTCAATTTATTGACCTTTCAACCGATGCAAAAAATGCAGCCGTTGCGGGTGTAGCAGGCGCTTTATCTTCTGCAAATGC
>Ga0207017_1026_pt2 | contig 22102 bp, 31 predicted proteins | sample Alteio_BWMinCont_51_FD_153472 | JGI IMG/M metagenome (GOLD analysis project Ga0207017, IMG submission 153472) | Enriched cells from forest soil in Barre Woods Harvard Forest LTER site, Petersham, Massachusetts, United States -... | ecosystem: Environmental > Terrestrial > Soil > Temperate forest >...
CTTCCGCGTATCCGGAAATAATCCAACTGACGTAACCAAGCCGAAGCGCATGTCGAGAATGCGCCCCCGCGTGAACCTATTTGTAGGAGGCTTACGTCCTACGAATCATCCTCGGCCCCACGGGATCTCCCAGAGTTTCTCCCTTACATTCGTGCAAGCCGAACTTCTCTCGCAAATATTGCTCCGCGCGTATCGGGTCACGCTGGAGCTTGGATGGAGTAAGGAATTTATAGTGGCATCGAGAGCAAGAAGCCATCGACGGAACCTGGTTCCCGAACCTCTGGAGAATCTTGAAACTGCGTTCCACCATGAGCTACATATCCTAACTCGCCCGCTTAATCGACGCATCGCCACAACTATCAGTTGGCTATCTAATTTTCACCGCGCTGCGACCGCCGAGTCCTCGCGTCGCCAGATCGACAATCCTAGCGCTCCCATTGCCAGTGCGCCCAGCGTGGTGGGTTGCAGAGAATCTGGAACGGGAGTGGTTAGCGCTGCATCTGGCCGCTCGATATTGCGATCGTCCATGCCCTCGGTCTGACCCGCAACGATTCCCTTGCCGGGGATGGTTTCGTAGGCGTAGCCGGTCAATGTGCCAGAAATCTTACTGTTAACGGTAATGCTCAACCGCGCCCAACCATAGTGGGTTCTGCCACGAATCTTGAACTTTAGCCCAAGGAAACGATTTGTGGCGTTAAACCAACTTCCGCCGTGATGGCCCGTAGTTAAGAAGAACGTAGAGTAGGCTAACGAAGCGCGGCCCGGAGGAAAGGGCCGCTTGGAACCGATGCGCGCACCGCGATCGAGCGCAAAAGCGCTATTCCTCCCGAATCGGACGTGCCCTTGGACCGCATTTCCGGGCCCAGGCTCCGCATAAAAACTTGCTTGGAACCCCGAGGTCGTGCTCATGTGATAGTTAAGGAGAGTGAAGTCAGTTATGCCGTCATGGTTAAGGTCGAGATCGTAGCTCTTGCCAGGTGAGATGACGCGATGGGTAGCGGTGTAAACAATTTTTGCCTCTGACGGCGGAGCCAAGGTCAGCAAGCTGACGCCAGCCGCACTTGCCGCCAGCGCGTACACATTGAGTTGTCGGTGAAGCGAATCGGAAATACGAGCGGTCTTACGGGGCAGGGGTGAAGGTTTCATGGGACAGTCCTCCGCGCGGATTACAATACTCCATCAGTCCGAAACGAAAATCAATACCGTGAATTAGTATTTTCTCCCCAACGCCAGCCCCGGCCCGCGAGGCCTTAGCGCAAGTTTGCGCCGTCTGTTCGCCGGGGCTTAGGGTTTTGAGCGATATGGGGATTTAACGCCAATCATCCGATGGCGTGCCCTCCGCAACCGCGCCAAACTTGTACAAAACCGACCATTGACAGCCGTTCCAGCCGAGGCCGATAAATGCGGCGCTCGGCCAGTCCCAGCCCCCGTTGGCGTCGGGCCTGCTTTTCACGCGAGTCTTGGTATGTAACGTGACTAGCGAATCTTGCGCCGGAAAGAGTTCCAATGGCCAAAGCGCGAACTTGTGAGTTGTTTGCTTCTGCACCGAGCCGAAAGGCCAGAATGGAGAAATCCACCTCATTCAAAAAAGTATGCATTGTCTTTGCGTTTTGCATCGCGACGACAGTTACTTCGCCCGCGCAAACTTTCACGACACTGGTGAGTTTCGATGGGACGAACGGTGATTACCCCGCATACATGTCTCTCATTCAGGGTTTCGACGGCAACCTATACGGGACAACTTACAGAGGTGGCGCGAACGGTTTAGGTGAGGTCTTCAAAATCACCGAAGCTGAACACCTGACGACGCTGCACAGCTTCGACTCGACGGAAGGCGCTAACCCTTACGGACTGCTTCAAGCCACCAGCGGGATTTTCTACGGGACCACTAGTGGTGGCGGAACCGATGGGTATGGCACGATTTTCGAAATCACCACCGAAGGCACGCTGACCACACTTCACAGCTTCGACGGTATCGACGGCTACGCTCCCGCCGCGGGGTTGGTGCAGGCCGCCAATGGGAACTTTTACGGTACCACTTACTTTGGCGGGACCAACAACGACGGCACGATTTTTGAGATTACTGCGTCTGGCAGTCTTACCACGCTTTACAACTTTTGCTCTCAAACTGCGTGTGATGACGGCGAATACCCAGAAGGGGTGCTGGTGCAAGCCACCAATGGGAATTTTTACGGAACCACCAATGGAGGCGGGGCGAATGGCGAGGGCACGGTTTTCGAAATCACCGCAGGGGGTCGGCTAACCACGCTGCACAGCTTCAACGGCAGTGACGGTGGATACCGGCAGCAGGACTAGTGCAAGCCATCAACGGGAACTTTTACGGGACTACTAGCGTGGGCGGGACCAATGGCGAAGGCGTGATTTTCGAGATTACCGGGTCTGGCAGTCTTACTACGCTTTACAACTTTTGCTCGCAAACTGCCAGTGATGACGGGGAATATCCGGAGGCGGAGCTCGTACAAGCCACCAATGGGAATTTATACGGGACAACCTACTATGGTGGCACAAACGGCGCTGGGACGGCTTTCGAATTTACCATTGCTGGGATACTCACGACGCTGCACAGCTTCGATTCAGATGAGGGCGTAAACCCGTACGGGGGACTCGTGCAAGCCACTAACGGGGCTTTCTACGGCACAACCACGCAGGGAGGGGCGACCAACGACGGCACGGTCTTCAGCCTGTCGGTGGGCCTTGGTCCGTTCGTGGAGACGAATCCGATTTCTGGAACGGTCGGAATAAAGTTGACCATCTTGGGGAATAACCTGGCGGGCGCGACCAGCGTCACCTTCAATGGCACGGAAGCTACTTTCAAAGCGTCGAGAACCCACACTACGAGCACGGTACCAACCGGTGCTACTACTGGCACGGTCAAAGTGGTGACGCCCAAGAAGACACTAAAGAGCAACGTGCCCTTCAGGGTGCGGCAGCAATAGGTTCTGCCTTGTTCGGCGTAGCTGCGAAACCGCCGTTCAACTAGGGAGCTTTTCGCATGACGCCGACAGCTGGTTGCGTGGTGACTGTCGAAAACAGGTCAGCATGACCGGAATCCGGTCACAACGAAGCATGAAAAGAGGTTCTACGCCAACCGCCTGTTTGCAGTGAGTAGGGCTCTTTTTAAGGGAGGCCGTTACGCTCAAGTTCCCCGCCCCAAGGGTATATGAGCGTAATCGCGATTTATCGTCGGTTGTCCATGCCAGGTCCACCTGGGTCGGCTCTCATGTAGAACTTGTGCTGATCTTCGTGGGTGATCCGAAATCCGCACTTCTCGTAAAAATTGCGGGCGGGATTTATCTTTACAACTGCCAGCGTCATGGCTTTTGATTGATCAGCGGCCCGCGCCAAAAGTATGTTCAGAACTTTCGTCCCGATACCGCGCCCTTGCATCGCGGGCATCACGTAGAAAGAGCCGAGGTTGATCATCCTGTTTTCGACTTGCTCTTGAATCCAACCCACATCCTGGTCGTCGGCGGTTATGATCCTGACTTCGTCAACCTTGAAGAACGCAGCAAAGTTCCTCTCCTCCCGCGCCTGATCCCAGCCGAAAAGACGTTCTATCATTCCACGCATGGTCTCGAAATAGAGGTCGCGGGCGAAGACGGAGTCTTGACCGCACGCTGTTCGAAGCGCAATCTCCACTTTTCGCCCCCTCTGGGATTTTGCACTTTGGAAAGGTGCCGGGCAAGGTCATTGAGTGAAATCGCGATGTTACGTCAACTGACAGAAGTCGCGATGGACGTGGCGCGGAGCGAGTGTAAGTAAAATGCGTAACGTAGGTTTGCCTTTATGGTAGCTCATATGCTTCCAGAACCCCCTTCTCGCACGATAGCCAGTTTCGCTCCATCTGGCGACAGCGCGGCCCTCACTAAATGGTTCTTCGGGTTAGCCAGAGTTGTCGCTTGGTTCGGAAACGATGCGGAGTCTGGATCAGCGCCACCGCCAGCGCCACTCGAATCGGTCCTAGATACGGAATCTGTCGCAGCTTGGCGGTGATCGCATGCTTGCGATTTTCCGCCAACAGTTCGCGGCGGGCCGGCATTCTCATGGAAGGTCGTTAGACTCAAGTTCCCGCCCAAGGGAAGATGAGCGTAATGGGGATGTTTCGCCAACTGACGCTTCGGGACGCAGCCCAATTCCTCAGCCTGATTGACCGCCTCACCTTCAGTCCTAACATTTTCGGCCAACGATCAGCCAGGTTTAGCGGTACAAAGATACATATTAAGAGGTATTATTGATTCCCGGCGGGGCCGTTCGATGGGGTCGTCAAGCGTGGTACCGGGCGGTGCGAACTCCGCCGTGGAGGTGATGATATGCGGCGCACCATGGCAATCACTGCTCTGACCTCACTGTTGCTTTCTATTCTGATAAGAACCGCTTCGGCAGGTACGTCTTACGAGGTACTGCATAGTTTTGCCGACAAGGGAGGTGCCTGTCCCAATCCCGAAGCCCCGGTCATCTTCGACCAATCTGGCAACCTGTACAGTACGACGACCTTTTGGAATGGTTGTATCTTCGAACTGATGCCGGAGGCTAATGGACACTGGAAAGAAAAGACACTATTTAAGTTCCCCTTATTCAGCGATAAAGATGGCGCACAGCCCTCGGCGCCCGTCCTGTTCGACACAGCTGGCAACCTTTACGGCACTACCGCCGGTGGCGGAGGATCGGGTTGCTACAACCTCGGCTGCGGCGCTATTTTCGAATTGACCCCTACCACAGACGGCCACTGGAAAGAAAAGGTCATTTACGGCTTCAAGGATCCGGGCGATGGATACCAACCCGAGGCCGGACTTGCTATCGATGCCTCCGGCAACCTTTACGGTACTACTAACCTGGGTGGCAACCTGTCGTGTAATCAGGGGTACGGCTGCGGAACCGTCTTCAAGTTGAGCAAAAGCCAAGGCGGGATCTGGCATAAGACGACCCTTCATGCTTTTGCCGGAGGTCGGGATGGCGCCTATGTCTGGGCTGGAGTCACCCTGGACTCGACCGGTAACCTTTATGGGGTAACCGCAGATTGCCACAACGGTTCTTGCCAGGGTAATGGCACCGTCTTCGAGCTCGTTTCCACCCACAGAAAGTGGCTGCACACTGTTCTTTTCAGATTTCCCGGCGGCAGTAATGCCAATCCAACGGGCACCTTGACGCTGGATCCCGTGGGTAACCTCTATGGCACGGCAGCCGGTGCAGCGTGTTGCGGTACCGTTTTTCGACTATCACGTTCTGGCAAGGGGTGGAAAGAGCAGGTACTTCATACTTTCAATGGCTCCGACGGATCTGAGCCGGTAACAGGCGTGATTTTGGATAAGTCTGGAAACCTGTTCGGAACTACGCCGACAGGAGGTAGCAACAGTGCAGGTACGGCCTACGAGTTAAAGCACTCAAACAATAACTGGACGATCACAGTGCTGCACGACTTTTACGCGAACTACTTAGATGGACTTACACCCGTGGCTCCATTAGCGATTGGGCCCGATGGCGCATTGTACGGCACGACTATGTGGGGCGGTCCAGCTTCACATGGCACAGTGTTTCGTATAGTGCCGTAGCTCCCGCTTCTCTGTCGCTACCAAGCGATCACACGTTTTGACTACTGGTCGATGAGCGCTATGGGGATTTTCGCCAGTTGACATACTCAAGAGATATAACCCAGAACCAAGGAAGCCCCCACGCGGTTTATTTTCTGCCGGCTGATTGTTCTCGCCGCCACATGGAGTGGTGCAGGACGATCCCAACGCCAATGCGCTCAGTAGCGGGTCTGCATCTTAGCCAGCGATGTCACTACGAATAGACGTGAACGGGACAGGAACGTGACATCCGAGCTTCTTCATTCTCCTATTCTGGCCCTGTCACGCGGCGAGCCCCCGTCGGGCGCAGACAATCTCACCATTTAAAGGACAATCTGGACATGACTCTTCAACGATCTTATGCAGTTTGCGAGATCCCCATAGCACTCATGGAACCTGACTAATTGAGTGATTCTCAGTATGTGGGGATGATCGTGCGTCTTCAACTTGTGCCAAGGCTTAAGATTACGGCTTCTCACTTCCGCGACTACAGTGTATCTGGTATCGAAGATCAGCACGCCAGAAGCTCATAATGTGCCGGGACGGGTGGTTGTCCTCGCCTGAAAGGTGCATCATGGCATGCAACAACCTTCGTATTGATCTGGGTGATGGTTCTCCCGTGGTTGACTACCGTATCGAAAACGACCGTGTGGAGACCCGTACTCTGGAAGCCGAAAACGAAAAGCCCTGGCAGCGGCTCACCCCCGAGCAACTGACCTCCCAGATAATGGCGGACACGGTCGTTGCGCGCTGGCTGCGTCGCAGGATGGGAGTTCACCGACTGCTCCGAGCATGCACTTACTCCTTATCGTACGCAGTCAACGGTGTGAAAGATAACTCAGATCGAACTGCAGCGTGAAAGCTGAATGTCCGATGTCGAATCGCAAACACTCGGCCCGATGTGCGCTCCCCCAATAACTCGAAAACCGATGATCTTTCGTTTTTGCGGCGACGACCTTATCCTACCCCCGCTTGTAACCCAAACCCCTCGGGCTCCAAAAGAAATGTTGCTCGAAAGAACGCTTCTAGCAATCCATTGCGGGGTCTCTCGGCGTCTCAGACAAATGATTCAGCTGATGCCACAGCTTTCATTTCTTTCTTCCGTCGAAGATAGCCGTAGCGGCAGTAAATCCTCGTCAGCCATCGCTTGCGACGCTTCCCCTTGCGCTCCGGTTTATACAATTGCAGAATTGGTTTAACCTTTGTGGCTTTTCTTAGCTGGTCGTTCAATTCGCGCCACGTCATTCTTATTTTCCTTCCTTTGTCCACCCACATTCCCAGTTGCTAATTGTCGAGCACGTCGGCGGGCATCTGCAAGTCGCAATGCGACGTTTCGTGCCGAACAAGTGCCAGACTGTCGCAAAATTCCCGAAAGCACTCATCATGGGGTCAACGAGCGCTATCGGAGAACGCAGCGCGGTACAATAACACCTGGTGACTTATGCTGCGCCTGTTGGGTTTCGTCGTCATTGTGGTCATTTGGGGCGAAATGGCTCCCTGGGTCATGTTAGTCGGCGCGAGTTTGTTTGTTGGGTGGCTTTTGCTAAGACCAGCACCGCTATCCAAGACTCATGGACTGCGCACTTATGACGAACAGCTTAGGGTTACCGACGGTGGGAGCGGGTTCCTGAGCGCAATTCCCCTGCTGAATGCTGTCTACTGCGTAAACTGCGATTTAGTCACCAACAGTCCCCATGATGCTTGCGGCGTTTGCGGCAGCCACTCTGTGGTCGCGGTTTCACGAATGTGGCAACTCACGCTAGCGGAAGCACCGACGAATACCCCGAGATACAAAGTAAGCTTTACCGTTGATGTACGCGAAATTCCGGCAGACGGATTAAACGAGAGCACCAAATTGATAAGTCGCTTAGCCGAGCTAGGTGGAGTTGTGAAAACCCTTCACATCAAAGTAGACCCTATATTCAGTAATGCGACCCCTAGTGATGCTCAGACCGACTTGCGAATGCCTACTAGGCGAACCGTGACCAGCGCGTTGCAACAAGTTCGTCGTCAAGCATCTTAGTTAGCAGCCCAACCAGCAAATGTCCGACTCACAGGGCAATAGCGCGCTAAGTGTTGATAAATCCCCATTACGCTCATCTTCCCTTGGGCGGGGAACTTGAGTGTAACGGCCTGATTTCGTACTCTATCGTTAAAGGTAGAAGCACTCTATTGGGGCTCAGGTGCCGGAACGTCCGATTTCACATCGGTGTTGTGGTAGGACCGGGCCGGTCGAGTTCAGAAATTTCCGAAAAATTGTCCGCGCAAGTAAGAACCTTGGATATGCCCACCCGGCCTCGCGGGTGCTTCGGTCAACCTCGGCAGACTTCCAAAGGTTCATGCGCCGTAGTAGAACAGCGTGATAACAGGCTTCCGTCGAACATAAGCCCTCTAGCGGCATCGCGCACTGCATTGCTTCTGCCAAGGACGCTTAGCCTGAAATTCTCAGCCACATGCACTGCAGGGCCTGGCAGCGGTCTGACTTAGCGCGGCTCGGCGCATGCGTCTTACTGTTCGAATCGTCTGCTTGCCCGTGATTTGAACCAGTGGTAGCCGAGGGTGATTTGCAAACCGTTGAACGTTGGATTAGTAACACCCAAATTGGCGTTCGAGATGTGCGACCATCGGCAGCCGATATCCAGTGATTGCCGATCTTTGGTGAGTATGTAAACGCCCTCGCCGAGTCTCACCGTAAAGTTAACGCTCGAAGTATTTCCCGGAGGCAGATTTGTAGCGGTGAAGATTCCACCTCCGGCCAATTCCATGTAAGGTACCGCGCGACCAATATTGTGGCTGGAGTTCCACCTCAATACCACTGGCTCAAAACCGCCGCCTCCCCTTACCTTTCGATCTACCGATGCCACAAACACCGGAATCAGATTGATACCGTATTCCAGGTTGCCGCGCGCCCAGCCGCGGCCCATTTCACCGGCAATCACTTTCCCGAGAAAGACTCCAGCGGTGCGAATGCGGGCTTCGGCGAAGGAATTGGTTTTCCCATCGCTGGTAGCGCCGCCAGTCCAAATGCTGAAGTCCCAGATGCCGTTCTGACCCCTCGGTGGTTTCCGCTCCTGCACACGAGACTCGAAGATGTTAGCACCCTGTTCATTCGAGCCTCTTTCTCTGCTCACCGGGTTCGAAAGGGTGACGCGAGCATCGGGCAAACCGGGGGCCGCGCCGTCCGGGTCGGTGCTGAAAACAGCTCCGCGTTCTGTTCCCGTCGTTCCCATGTCTTGTGAAAAGCAGGTGCCGAAAATTAGCAAGATGGAGCACGTGATCAGCGTGGCTCGGCACATAGTTGTCCTTCTCTGTGAAGGTTGAGAATGCATGACCGGTAAGAAACGGCTTACCCGCTGTAATCCCAAGTTGCTCCTCATCAGTGAATTCGAGGTGCCTGGTTCTCACCCAGGTCACCGTGTGAACAGTGTGCACTCCCGATTGATATCCAGTGCATGAGAGGCGCCAAAGTCGTAGTGGTTGACTCCTGTATTCGATGTGGTTGAGTGAGCGCAGGTTGCAGGGGTTGAGGGAGATGGCAGTCCACGGGCGTGTCGAACGGCTCGACGAGTTTGTCGGCAAATGTCAAGTGTTTCGACACTTGGTCGAGCCTAGCCTTTGCGCCTCGTTCATCGCACCGGTAAGCCACAAGGAGGACACTGGCGGCGGGGATGCAAAACGCCGCTACGCTAGCTTTGAAAAGAGCCTGACAAATCAAGTTAATCAAACAAGCGATAAGGCTAAGAGTAGGAATGTCCCTTAGTAGGAATGTTTAACTTTCGTGCCGAAGGACGTGACCGACTGTCGCAAAATCTCCATTACGCTCATCTTCCCTTGGGAGGGGAACTTGAGTGTAACGGCCTCTCTTGAAAAGAGCCGTAACCGACCGCAAGCAGATGGTTGGCATGGGACCTCTTTTCATGCTTCGTTGTGACCGGAGTCCGGTCATGCCGACCTGTTTGAAACAGTTCTCGGAAAAGCCGCCATTACTACCGTTTTTCGTGAGGCTCGTATTGTTAGGGATTTGATCCACGGGTAGGCGACAATCTGTCGCATGGAGACTTCACCTGTTCGACGTGTCCAGTTCCGTTATCTCTTCTCAGGAGTTCATCTCGCTGTTTGGATTATAGCGTTGGTCGGATCAAGGCTAGCAGCTCGTGGTGAAAGTCATCGCACCTACGAAGCCTCAAGTCTGTGAACGTGCGCTGGTGGAGCAGCACGATTACCTCGCGCTTTTCGACACGTGTGTGTTCTACCGCTGCTGGTGCGCAAGGTGCGTCCACCGTCTCTCCGCCTCCACACTTCGAGAAGACGACGTGCGCGGGTACTTTAGCCCACGATGACAAGGCTGAGTGCGGAATCCTCAGCGTGCCGGAGAACCGCTCCAGCGAAAAAAGTCGCATGATCCACCTTCCGGTAGTGGTCTTGCATAGCCGTGCGCCGGGAGCACCGCGCGATGCAGTCCTTTTCATGACGGGCGGCCCTGGGCTCAGCAGCACTTCGAACGTTCCCGCAAGCCGTGATGTGATCTTCCCCGAAGATCGCGACTACGTGGTGTTAGAGCAGCGCGGAGCACTCAACGCCGACCCGGCGCTGGCATGTCCTGAAATGGTGGCTGCCGCGATCTCGCCGGACATTCCCTCTTTCGAGAACGGCAACATCTTCACGCGCGACATGAATCTTCCGCTGGGGTCGTTTGGTTGCCCGTTGCCGGTGAAAATGAATATCGCGTTATTCGGGCGACCAGAAGCATCCAGCAGACTCAGGAAGGCATCAACCGCATCGCGCGTCATGCTATCTGCTTCGTCAATAATGAACAGGTACAACAGAGGCTTCACGCCAGTTCCCCCGACCACCCTTTTGGAAGGCGCGTATCACTTAGCTCCGAGCACCCAGCTCAGTCAGAGAAACGGGGTTCTGGTTCTCCTAACAATTCGATCTCCCATGTGTTCGCACTCGGAGGGTCTATATTGAATACATCGGAGCCGCGCGGGGTGGACCTCAATGCGCATCAAGCAAAACGAAGCGAGCGCTGCATCTTGCACGGAAACTGAAGTGGAGGCCTCATCCGTACGACGAACTTGCGCCGTGGGTGTTGTTGCATTTATTTACGTGGACAGAGAGAGCCTTAACCGGTGCTCCGCCTTACCGCTTGGCTAGCCTTCTCTCCTCTGGGCTCATTTGGCCCCAAAGAACTCTCATGTCTTCCTCAATAATTCGGTTGCGAGGGCTTTGGTGCTGCGCGCGCGCGAACCAGCGATACGCGAGAGGCAGATCTCGGATCGCGCAGTGACCAGTTGCGTACATAGTTCCCACGGCGCTTTGGGCCTTTGCGCTTGTCTGCTCAGCGGCAGCGAGAAGAAATTGGTGAGCGCGCTCACAACTAGCCGGCACACCATTTCCATAGATACTTTTCGCCCTTGGTCTCCAATGTATCGTCGCTATGTGTGCTCGCGGAAGCTGGCTGAACCTGGGCCATCGACGCTGCGGCTGCCGATCCTTCCCGCGATCGATCCCGAGAGTGAGTCTCGTCGGCGTGGTTTAAAGCCAATTCTGTAGGTTCAAGGTGCGTACTCTGGGAAGTTAGCTCCTCTCCAGACGAAGCCGAGGCAGATGCCGGGATAGAATTCGTCACTCTGGACTCGCTCGTACCGGGACTCCTCCAAAACCGAAGCGCAACCGTGTGCAGTTCCCGCCGCTGCCAACCGGCAAGTGCAACGGTGAAACTGAAAAGGGCTAGAACGAGATAACGCCCCAGATGAGAAGCGCTCACTTCACTTTGAAGGAGGTAGCTTCCACTGTTCGCTAACTCGGCGATCGGACGCACGACGGGAGACCTGCCAATATCTGGATGTTTATGCTGTTCCGGCAGTCTCGGTCGCGCGGTCAAGGGTTCGGTGGATTCGAGAAGCGCTCCGCATCGTAGGCAAAGGAGATTCCCCGAATTGTTATTGGCCCCGCACGGTTTGCAGCATATCAGCATCAAAACTTGGCCAGCATTCTTTGTGCCTCTTTGCACGGAAGAACTATGCCCCTGCTTTTGCTGAACTTACCGTGATTGAGCATCCATTACAGGCGGAAATGACGAAGCAAAATGTTTCCCTGCGCAGGCAGAATCTTCTCGACGTAGAAGCACAAGCGGTCACGCTGAGAACAAACAAGAATGCCCCGTGTAGTTCCCAATGCAAAAGGGCCGGCAGTCTGGCCCCTTTGTTATGTTCGAGTATTCGTATCTGATTTGAGACTGCCTATTGAACATGGATCATCTTGCCGTTGGAATCCAGGGTTCCATGCACGCGAACTTTCTTGCCTTCGTACTGCTTCACTTCGTCCTGGTGATCGATATCGTAAGTCGTGTTGCTTGCCGAATCCTGCAACACATACTTGTCGCCTGACTTCGCGATCGTGCCTGTGAAGACCTGAACTCCGGGCTGCTGCTGCGGCTGAGCCTCGGGGTCCGGCGCCTGTGCTGATTGGTCCGGTGCCTGCCTGGATTGCTGCTGTTGCGCTGGCTCCTGATTGGGCTGCTGGGTTGGATACTGCTGTTGCGCGGGTGGTGCGGCATGCTGCCCGAAGAGCTGAGCGCTCAGCATCATCCCACACACGAGAAGGAGCACGGCAAAAAGCCGCGCAGAGTCTGTCCGTCTTTTTTCTTTCATGAGAACCTCCGAAACGGGTAGTCGATTCACTAGTGCGCAGCAAACTGCTTGCCAATTGTTCCTCTGTACCACGATTTTCGAGAGTGGAAGTGCTGGTGTTCGATTTACAAGCTTTAGCTCGGATCGGAACTGTCCACCAAGAAGTTAAGAACTACACAACCGATATTTCTTCCATGAAAACTACAGGGAAAACCGTATGCGATGCCTAGCTGGGCGTGATCCTCGAAAGCAAAGAGGGCAAAATTTGCTCGGTTGTTAGCGCGTTCGCGCTTGTGACCAAACTCTGCTCACAAAGGGGACTCCAGGTTCATTTCGACTATTCGGGGTAAGAACACACAGTAACTCATTGAACGGATTCGTGAGAGGAAGTGCGGAAAAACAAACATGCAAGGTGCTTTCATGTGCAGCGTTCTGATATCAGTGCGAGAGCTGTGCAAATTGTCACTGGTCATGACCGAGTTTTACAAAAATGTCGGGCTATCGGCTTGACTTGTGCTGCGGTTTCTTCTAAACGTGAAATTTCAGTGCCCAACCGGGGACGAGAGGAAAAAAAGGTGCCAAGGCAAACTCAAGAGCAAACCACTCTCAACTTAAAACTCGTCTACTTTACGTGCTTGCGATTCGTCGCTGGTGAGACGTTCTGGTAGCGAAATTTCCAAACAAACGGAGATTCAATAACGGGAGATTCAATGATGATGCGTGACGTTCAACCTGCTATTGGTGACATCTGCGGAGATCCAACGGGCTTACAAGTTAGAGTAGAAGACGTTGACATCTACGATTACGTTCACTTCTCGGTCATTGAAAACAGTGACCAAGAGCAAGAAGAGGATGGGGGAGAGTCGGGAGAGATGTCCCATGTGGCTTTCGTTCATCGCTTCACGAAGCTGGGCAGTGCATTTGCCAATAGGACCTCTGCCTAGCTAAGAACCCTGAATAACATCCTTGGAGGTTACATGAAGTTGAATACGAACATGATGTGGTTCTGGTTGTTTCTGATTTCTGCAACTCTGGCGGTAGGCCAGAACACTGCGCCGTGTGCAGCCGAATCAGGCTCGGGCGGCGCGGGATCTATCGGACAAAGCTCGTCGTCGGGGTCGCCCGCCGCCACGGTATCCACGAATACGACACCGCATGCTGCGGCGCCTGCGCCCAGTCTCGCAGCATCAACTCCTGCAACAGCGGCAACAACGCCCGGGTCCGCCATGCCGCAAGGCGGAGTCGCGACGTCTCAGGCCCGAAACACCACGCCCAGACCTCGAACCGCAGGTTCGCAACAACGTGCCTTACCCTCCGCACAGACACCGAACCGGGCATCCGGCGGCACCGCCACAGCGGCATCATTGAACAGCACGTCGTCTCCGTGTACACCATCGAGCAACGGCGCGGGAGGAGTTTCTCCCGCAACAGAACCGCGGAACTAGACGAGTTGACACTAGGTGTTGGTCCACCTTGCCTTGTACGAAATTTCGACCAGGCGGTCCCACCCTTCGCAAAACGCTTTCCCGCTACGAAGGGTGGGCATTCCACCTACAGACAATTCTAGCCGTGGTGCGCACAGACGTGTTCGGAGTCCCGCTTGGACGGTTTAAGTTTGTAGCGGCAGAATCTCTACGGTGAGGTTCCTCACACTATGCGGGCCAGGCGCAAAACACCAAACCACATCCATGCGCCAACCACTGTCCAAAAAAAGGGCCAAGCATTGACCTCGATTCGGACTTGGAAACCACTCTTCTTTAGCGTCGATGGTCGTCCTGACCTTTTCACGTATGTCATTGCGGTGGGCTAATTCCCTAGGGTTTGTTGGAATCTGAACCCACCCTAAGAAACTCTGGAGTTGAAAGTCAAGCTGCAAGCGAGATTGTTTGTGAGGGTTTGTAATTACCAGTGCGAATTTACATAGCTCTCCAAACACTATCGTGAAATCAACGCAGCGGAGCGTTTCCATTCTGTACCTTACACGCGCCCCTCTCACGAATACCTTCGACAAATGGTGGCGGCTTATTGAGAGAACAGGTGCAGCAATGGGAAGGTACAGTGAATCCTGTAGCCACTATTCGTGACAGACGTTCAAACGGGCCGTGACGTGCCGTAGGAGACAAGGGCTTAAGCTGCGCGGATGTCAGTACCAATCTCGGCTCGTTGGGAAGCAAGGAACTTGGTTGAATCTTCATCCTTCGCGGCGGTTCGCATACACAACCAGAACAGGAAGGACACCGTGACAGTTCCGAGAACAAGCCATGCCGTCAGGAACAACCGCAGGAGATGCATCTGAACCACCTGCCTAAATGCGTGGCGCGCGAAGCAGCGTCCGATATTTTACCATAACAAGGTCGATATACCAGACCCGTTAATAGTCGGTTAGTGCGCACTCACTCGCATCTGGGCAGCGCTTTGATGAGATCGGCGAAGGCTTCAATGGTTGGCTCTGGGGCAACGACGCTCATCGGTTTGACTAGCTGAATGCGTCGGCTGGAAAAGCAAAAACCAAAGTAGGCTAGGCGGCTGGTTTGTCGGGCTGTTCGACTTAACGTCCCAGGGACTCGTAAGGAGTCTGGGGGTTTTCTTTTGCCGTTTCACCCTGACGGGGCCAGATGTAAATCACCAAACCAGATCCATGCGCCAACACTGCCCAGAGAATGGGATCATGATTCGTCATTCTCGCGGGCCTCTCGCGAGGAGTATGATTCTGTGAGGCTTGATTCTCTTTGGTCTGGACTTAACTGCCGTAACGGAGGCACATGCGCAAGACTGTCCCGACGCCCGTGTGCGACCCGATCCCTGTTGCGCAATATGTACGCATGTCCGACGACGGTCAACAATTCTCGATTGACAATCAGAAAGCTGCAATCCAGAAATATGCGGAAGATCACGGCTTCGTAATCGTCCAGACTTATGCGGATGCAGGAAAGAGTGGGGTTGTGCTGAACCGTCGAGAGGCACTGCGACAATTGCTGGATGACGTTGATCGCGGCAACCCCGGCTACAAGGCCATTCTGGTTTACGATGTCAGCCGTTGGGGTCGGTTCCAGAATAGTGACGAAGCTGCACACTATGAATTTCTGTGCACAAGGTCTGGCATACGCTTGCACTATTGCGCAGAGCAGTTCGCAAATGATGACACCCCTTCCAGTGCAATTCTGAAGTCATTGAAGAGAAGCATGGCTGCGGAGTTCAGTCGCGAACTTGGAATCAAGGTATTCGAAGGAAAATGTCGGTTAGTCAAATTGGGATTCTGGGTCGGCGCGAAAGCAGGATATGGTTATCGCCGCCTGATGCTGTCAGCCGATGGTAAAAGGAAGCAGAAGTTGGAAGATGGCGACCGTAAAAGTCTTACGACGGACCGCGTCACACTAGCACTGGGGCCTCGGAAGGAGGTTGAGTGTGTGCGCCGCATGTTTGCGATGGTCTTAGAGCATCGTCATTCTCGTACTGAAATAGCCCGCGAGTTGAATCGGGACGGAAACTTGAGCGTTTCGTGACCCACAAACCTCACTGCGAAACTACTATCGGGCGCATCTCACAGGCCGCAAAATGCCGCTGTCGAGCAGGCGCATCCTGTTACGCAAGCGCAAGCCAAGACGTGCCTGATAAAGGGCAATGTGTGCCGTGTGCAAGATTTTTCAACATCGTCATTACTACGCTGCATTGGGATTTTCCTGGACTTCTGTGCTGGCGGCAGTCTTTGGTAAACCCCCTCGGCCTTCTCCGCATCGTAGTCTCGTTACGAAACTGCATCCCTGCCACGCGAGTGAAGTTTCATGACCCTCACCGCCCAGAAATCCGTCTTGATCGTGGATGACAGTGCGTATGTCCGTCAGGCGCTCTGCGAATTGTTCAAACGAGAGGGGGACATTGAAGTGTGCGGAGAAGCAGAAAACGGAAAGGACGCAATTAAGAAGGCTCAGGAGTTGCGTCCCGACTTGATCGTGCTAGACCTTTCCATGCCTGTGATGAACGGTTTTGACGCGGCGCGTATTCTGAAACGGTTAATGCCTACGGTACCGCTGATTATGTACAGCGCATTTGGTGACAGGCTCGCGGAGAACCAAGCACGGTTAATTGGAATCTCGGAAGTGGTCTCAAAATCTGAGCATGCATCCGTGCTGATTCACAAGGCACGAGGCCTTCTCTATTCCGCTGCCGCCTGAGCTATCGGGCACAGCCGCGCAGTTTCCCTAGCTCAGGCGTGGCTCGTCCCTTGGAGATCACGACCACAACCAGGTGCAAATTGTCTTTATGCGTAAGCGCCTCATCACGACGACTTCACAGGACGCCCCGCTCCTCGGCGAAGGCTGGTTGGACCTCGACGGCGCAGCCGTGGTCGAGGTCACTTCGGAAGAGAAAGAATATCCGATCGAGTCTGCGCTCGTTTCAGGAGAAGCCCAAGGTTGGCGTGCAGCCAGTCCGGGAACTCAAACGGTCCGGCTACTCTTCGACGAACCGCAAAAGCTCAGACGCATCTCGCTGGTCTTCGAAGAACCCGAGAGACACCGTACTCAAGAGTTCGTCTTGCGATGGTCTTCGGATGGCGGGCGCTCGTATCGAGAAATTGTGCGCCAGCAGTGGAATTTCAGTCCCCCTGATGCAATGCGGGAGAGCGAGGAATATCAAGTTCAACTCTCGGATGTCACCGTCCTTGAGTTGATTATTGTGCCTGACATCAGTCGAGGGGCGGCTCGCGCCTCGCTCAAGACTATGCGCATGTCTTGACTCCCTGGCTTCGCTCTTAAGGGGATGTGATAGGTTGGCATCCATGTTGAGGTCCAAGGTTCACGGTGCGCCACCGAACCACGCTGCGTTCTACACGTTACTCTGCATTAGGAAGTTCATCTGAAAAATATTTTACCTACAATGACGCGGGTGTTCCGGAGCAGATGCAGGGTAAAGACGGTTGGCGGTGGCATGGCAGCCTTTATCCCTGCCACACATGCTTGCCGCAGGAGCAATGCACGGTATCAGTGGGCCGTTGCTTGGTTAGTTGCTGTCTACAGACCGGGCAAGGTTTGGTCATCACAGGCGTCATAGTGGAGCTCCGCTTATACTAAGCGCCGCTTCAATATGCACGTCGGGTACCAAGTTAGTTTGACGCTTCTCGAAGGCTGACTACTCCGAGCCAGACTGGTCGCGGCGCACGCGGCTATGCCAGCGCTAAAGGGCTACGGCGTCATTGGGTTGCCGGGTGAGACCCTGTTTGCAGCAGCCTCGTCGTGGCGTTCCACGAGGAGAAATAGTTGAGCGCGGTTACTGTTCTCTCCTCCTCTCTTGTCAGGCAAACCGACGTTATCCAATCCGGCATGACCTGTTTGTTAATCTCCATGTTAGCCTTCGGGCTCGCAGTTTAATGTAACGATTACCACCAAGGCCATTCTAATTTTCCTACGGTGCGTTCTGTATGGGGGCGCATCGCCAAGTACGACCCTTTTGTCGCCTTCTGCGACTTGCTAACCTTGGAGGTGTAAACCGGCCCTCGTTTCGTTCGGTTGCAGGATCGAACCCTCGGTCACGTGAGCCCGAATGTGCCATGCATGGCGAGAGTAAAGAGAGAGAGTGAGAGGAGGCCGATAACGGGCCGTATTCCTTTTGTAGGATGAATCCCCGACGCGCTCGTCTAACAGGCGATACCGCGACTGCTCAGATATACAGCATTTGCTCTAGCAGAGTTTCCCAGTTAATCCCCATGAAATTCCCGGTTCTGTGCGGCTGCTGAGCCGGTTTACCAATAATAACAGTGCAATTAGATGGTACGGCTCGTGCTCTTCGTAGCGGCTGGACAGGGGGTGCTTGATTTAAACGCCGCATTAGATCATGAGAGCTACTTCTATAAAAGACGCACTGGTGCGCACCTATGCTGATGTGGTTAAGAACCATACCCTTCAAATGGCAGCTGCGCTTGCGTACTATTTTGTTTTATCCATCTTCCCAGCTTTGATTTTTCTCTCCGCGGTAGTCGCATATTTACCTGTCCCTGATCTGTTCAATCAAGCCTTAGCTCTAATGGCAGGTTTTCTGCCGGCTGACAGCATGGGCCTCATTCGGGGAGTTTTAGGAGATGCAGTCACTCCAAATAGAGGGAAGTTTCTCTCTTTTGGAATCCTGGGGACTCTCTGGGCAGCATCAGGTGGTTTTGCTGCAATCATTGAAGCGTTAGATATGGCCTATCAGGTCAAAGACGATCGCCCGTTCTGGAAAACGCGGCCTTTGGCTGTCGGTTTGGTCTTCATCGTCGGAGTCCTAGCGCTAATTTCCTTATCCGTAATGGTTGTGGGGCCAGGATTTGGAGAATGGCTCGCTGGTAGGGTTCACCTGTCTGCAATGTTCGTTCTGTTCTGGCCTTATATCCACTGGACTATTGCAGTGGGGTTCACCGTCCTTGCGATTGAAACTCTCTATTTCCTGGCTCCAAACGTCAAACAACGTTTCCTCGCCACGCTGCCCGGAGCGATTCTTTCTGTGGGCTGCTGGATCGGCTTGTCGTATCTGCTCGGCACTTATTTTCGTCACTTTGGCACATTCAACAAAACCTATGGAACGCTCGGTGCCGCCATTGCACTGCTGGTGTGGTTGTACTGGACAGGCTTTGCCATGCTGGTGGGTGCGGAACTGAACGCAGAACTGGCGAAGATAAGCAACGAAGGCAAGCTGCAAGAGAAGCACGGGCCTCCCGCGGTTACAAGAATTGACCGCGCGGCTTGAACTCTCCATTCTGTAGCGTCTTGCTTACCTTACACAGTGTATTTTTGTCGCCCGCCAATCAAATCATCGATGGGGGTAAAAAGGAAATGCAGATCGAGCAAATGTTCAACGATGAGCAACAGGTTCGCAGGAGACTCGCTCTTGGATACAAACACATCTACCAATTCCAACACGCTCTCTGGTAGCTCATCATCACCTGACAGCAGCACGATTGGAATCTCGGGGTGACTAGCTTTCATGCACGCTGCCATCGCATCGCCGCGCATTTCCGGCATGTGATACTCGAGAAGCACCAAGTCAATGGCATAGGAAGCAAAGAGGTGCAGAGCCTCTACTCCGCTCGTGCTGGCCAGAACTCTACAGCCAATTTCTTCAAGCAGCACCTTTCGCCCTTCAAGTCCGTTCCAGTCGTCTTCAACGCACAGGATTAGAGGTTTTTTTGGCATAGCAATTCTCGGATTTTCGGCAGACGAGTACCAGAAGACTTGCCATTGGAGCCACTCCCGAGAGCAGCGCCTCTTCGCGAACAGTGGGCACGAATCGTGCCAAACTCGCAAAGGACAGCGGAGCGCAACTTAGGTCCAACAGAAACTAGGAATGTAAACATTACTTGGTAGCGACGGATAACACGTGTGTAAAAACAGCCCAGTGGTGCGGGCATCATTTGACATACAGATTTAAAGATCGGCAATTCATCACGCGAGGCTCGCCAGAGAACCTGTCGATTCGGGAGTCCTGACTTCCAAGGTTTCGAGATGACAAGTTTTTGCCGCAAGCGACCAAGCGGGATTACCTTTAGCGCAAGACTTGGTCAACACCGCAGTACTCAAGACCTTCCTTTGTCGCGCCGGGGGTAATTCCCTTGCTCCGGCCAACGCGACACGCTCACGTCTTTCTCGATGCGATTGAGGCGGCGGACGGCTAGGATCTCCGAAGCGGCTTGGACCGCGGATACCAGGGCGCGGTCTGCACGATTAGTAGCGACAGGAATGTCGGACCCGGCGGCGGCTGAAGGCCCACAGGCTGAGTGCAGTTCCTGAATGCGCTCGATCCCTGGTCGCATTCGCCGCCCGCCGTTGGCAGCGTAGATCGTGTAGGTAGAAATACACACCTTTTTCGGAGCAACAACTCTTGCGCGTTCAAGCGCATCACACATCGGCCCCTTGTGATCGGTAGGGCTCGCGAAGCCGCGCTACTTCGCTCGCGGTAAGGCCGACAGGTCGATACTTGCTGAAACTAAGTCAATCGTCGTCTTAATGGTTATGCGTTTGTCAGCACTGCTTTTCCTACTATTCAGCGCGGCCGCCACTTGGGCACAACTCCCATCCCAAGGTCCCCAAGCCGTCTATGAAGGCCAGGCCGTAAGCGCAGTCGATCTGATTGCGAACCCCCATCGGGATGTGGGACCCCTGCGGCCGTTCGTGGCTCAAAAAGCAGGACAGGCTTATTCACAGACAAAAGTGCAAGCGAGTATCGCCGCGCTTGAGGAGAATGGAGGCTTCAACAAAGTCGATGTCAACGTGATCTCAGACCCTTCTGGACTGCGGCTCAATTTTATCCTCGAGCCCCCTTATTACCTTGGCATGATCGAATTTCCCGGTGTTGACAAATACTTTCCCTACACGCGTCTTTTGCAAGTGGTGAATCTTCCGGATGAAGACCCCTACGATAAGGCTCGCATTCCGGAGGCTAAAGCAGAATTCCTGAATTTCCTTCAAAAGAACGGATACTTCCATGCCCAGGTGCGCGCTGAGTCTCAGATCGACGATGCGAATCAGTTGGTGAATATCAGCTTTCCCGCGCAACTCGGAAAGCAGGCCCGCATCGGCAAAATTGAGGTGCGGGGTCCGGCCGACTCCGAGGACGCCCGCTTACTTCGCACGCTGCGTTCCCTCCGCGCCAGATTCACCGGAGCGCTCCTGAAGCCGGGAAAGCCCTACTCTCCAGAACGCATTAAGGCTGCGACAGCACTGATCAAAAGAACGCTCGCAAAACAACGCCGTCTGGCCAGCATCGTTCACGAGGATCCACCGCTATACCATGCGGACACCAATCGAGTGGATGTGTCCTTCCAGGTTGAACTGGGTCCAGTGGTAACCGTTCGCACCACCGGTACCCGCCTCTCGGCAATTCCTTTCATGTCCGAGCGGCAAATGAAGAAACTCATTCCCATCTATTCCGAAGGCACCATCGATCGCGACCTCGTGGAAGAAGGTCAACATAATCTCGTCGACTATTTTCAGAAGAAAGGCTTCTTCGACGTCGAGGTAAAGACCGATTTTCAGCAAAACCCAGGCCAGATCTTGCTCGTGTACGAAATCGATCGCGGGAAGAAGCATAAAGTCGATCGCATCTCCTTCCGCGGAAACTACCAAATTCCAGAAAAGGACTTGCTCGCCCAGGTTGCGGTAAAGAAATCTCACATCTGGTCGCACGGCAGTATCAACCAGAAACTGCTGAAGCAAAGCGTAAATAATCTGCAAGTGCTTTATCGGGACCGAGGATACGAAGAGGTTAAGATCACTTCCCAAGTCACCGACCGCGAACCCAAGATCGATGTAGCATTCGAGATCGAAGAAGGCCCGCAAACGCTGGTTGACAATGTCCGAGTTACCGGAAACGGCAGCGTTCCCTACGACCAGCTCACCGCTCCAAGAGGCTTCGAGCTGCGGTCCGGTGCGCCGTTCTCTCCACGGCGCCTGTCCGAAGACCGCAACCGAATCTCAGCCACATATCTGAACCGTGGATATCTCAACGCCGAGGTAAAGACAGTGGTAGACCGCCACCAAGACGATCCGCATCGCGTAGATGTCACATACGCCGTCGTCGAACGGCAGATGGTGCGCGTCAGCGAAGTGGCATACCTGGGACAAAAACAAACGCGGCTCTCGCTAGTCAGGAAAACAACACAGATTCCTCGCGAATCTCCCATGGGAAGAGGTCAGTTGCTGAAGGCTGAAACGCGCCTCTATGACCTCAACGTCTTCGACTGGTCTAGCGTAGGCCCGAGAGGACCGATCACGGATCAGACCGAGGAAGAAACGCTGGTCAAAGTGCACGAAGCCAAGCGCAATGAGATCATCTATGGATTCGGTTTTGAGGTCTCGCATCGTGGCGGGAATATCCCCTCCGGATCAGTGGCCGTGCCGGGACTTGCCACAA
>Ga0207017_1047_pt1 | contig 19567 bp, 22 predicted proteins | sample Alteio_BWMinCont_51_FD_153472 | JGI IMG/M metagenome (GOLD analysis project Ga0207017, IMG submission 153472) | Enriched cells from forest soil in Barre Woods Harvard Forest LTER site, Petersham, Massachusetts, United States -... | ecosystem: Environmental > Terrestrial > Soil > Temperate forest >...
ACGTAACTGAGGTGACGTTCAGGCCGCTGTTGTCGTTGACTCCTATATACAGCGGATCACCGGCGCTATCGCTCGTCAGGCTGAAAGTACCGAGCGAGGTGGAACCGTTGAACGCCTGGATCTGAGCAGTAAACTGAGCAGGTCCGTCCGCTGCGATCAGCGCGCCAGCACCAGCAACCGGGCTCCCGAATGCGAGCGTAAGCGGTCCATTACCGCTGTTTTTGCTATCTGATGTCCAGATCAGCGCATCGCCGGAGGTGAAGCCCGCGGCCCAGCTACATGGCGTCGCGGGACACGCAGTCGCAACCAGGCTGTTTGGGCCGGTGAGAGTGCCTGTAACGCTGATACCTTTGGACGAGGTTGCGTTGAAGGATGCTCCGAGGACGGTGGCGTCCGCACCAAGCTGTGACCACGTAGCGGAGTCATTGGCGTTCTGACTTCCTTGACTGGTGACAACCACCATCGAGTCGGTCCAGGCTGGAAGGTTAGCTATAAGACTTACCAGCGACGCGGCCACTAGTAATGGCGCCAGGCGCTTTAACTGCTTCATGTTTCCCCCAGATTTAGTGCACGATCAGGTGTTCAGGTGATTGTGATGCGCTCAGCAAACCGGACCGGCGTCGGTAGTGAACTTTGCATGGTCGGAAAACCAGCCATTCACGCCGATGGAAGGTGATTGCCGGTAGAACCACGAGTAGAACGCAAGCTCCTGCAGGTCGTAAGTAAAACCGTTGGACATTGTGACCGCTGGAAATAGCGTGCCGCTTAGCGGATCGGCGACTTCAAGATTGTTCTGGCATCCCGACACCTGCCCGATGTGACCCCATAGCGGTGTCGGATTGGTGCCAAGGGGGTCATCCATCCATTCGCCGACTTCGTGCGACATAACCGAAGTGTTACCGGTACCTGCGAAGAGCCGGGTGCTGTCGAAATCGATTGGCGAGTAGGTCTGAACCGGGAAGCTAAAGGCGCCGTGGTAGCCAAGCACGCAGCAATTGGTGGTAGGGCTAATTCCGGGATTGCCCTGAACGACGTTGTACATGACGAAAAGTGGAAAAACCGTCGGGCTGACCCCGCTCGCCGCCAGGGACGGAATTACGGTGTTGCGCATAATCCCGTCGAAGGTGGAGAAGTCCATCACGCCGAAGGTTCCGCAGCCCGACAATGAGTAGGCGCTGGACGTATAGGTCGCGCCGGAACCAGTCGGAATGTTGACTGTTACCGGACTGAGCGTCGTGACGGGACTGAGTATCGTGTGGTAACGATCTCCCGTGATCGAGACGTTAGTGTTCCAGAAGCTGCCGCGTTGGAAGGCGTCAACGTATTGCGTGTTGCCTACAAAAGTTGATCCCAGCGTGTAGCTGGCGTTGTTCAACATTGGAGACTGCTGGGTCAGCGTTAGCGGGACTTTGCCGCCGAGACACGTGCTGTCTGGCTGGGTGGGGTCGAAGACCCCTCCGTCAGGCATCTTGATGATGAGCGGCACCAGGATCGTCGGAATGTCGGTCGTGCGCGCGCCTTGAAAAAAGGGGCTCCGGCCAACCATCGAGCCGCTGTAGCTCACCCCATTGACGGGCGACGTGAGCGAGTAGTCCCACATCGGGATGGTCGTATTCGAGGAAACCGCCTCGAGTACTTGATCGTGGGTGACGTTTTCCAGGGGAACCACCTTGCTATAGCCTTGCAGCGGGGCTTCGGTGGGCGCCGACTGCGCGAATGCGGACTCGCACCAGTGAAAGAGCGCACAAGCAATCAATAGAGCTATTAAGATGGACTTCAAGTTTACTTTTCTCATCGTTTCGCTACCTAACTAGAGGTACAACTTAACTTGTAGTGGTTTTACACTAAACTCAATGTTACGAAGTGTCTCAGAATGTTACACGATGATACAAGCTGATTTCTCGTACGCTTAAGAAATAGAAGGCTACACGAGCGAACGCCGCCGCAAATTCCGCCTGAAAGGCAAATATTTGGAGAAAGAGCTGCTTTCTGCGGCTTAAGACTATTTTTCGCTAAGGCTGAGAAACTTGCGGCGCGACGTGCTTTGTTGGCGGGTAACCGCCCGGACAAGGCGGATGTGGCTGGCCTAGGATCAAACCTCAGAAAGTCGAATTTGGCTTTGATCTGGTGGGGCTGAGCTGGGTGGATATTGATATGGCTGAATCGAAAGAGAGCGAGGTGCGGAATTCAAGCATGCGTGTATGCCTGGACGACGCTACTCTCAGCGGTTGGAACGCTCACAATCCCTGCGCGTGGCATTCGATCGCTGACCCTTCGCTCGCGGACGAAGAGGTAAACTCTTATCGTGACCGCGGAGAACTTCTAGCTGCTGGCTTTCAAGAGGCGATTAAGAAGGAGGGTGCGGAATTTCGCGCACACTTCCGCGACTCGACCATCGCAAGGAAAAAGGCACTAGGGGAACGGCTGGCCCTTGCGACGCCAGGCGTCGAGGCACGGACCCGACGCGTCTGCGGGGGCGGGTTCAAGACGGCGAGAGCGATTGCTCCTCTGACCAGGTCCGCATTCGCACACGCGTCTATTTTGAGCGATTCTCTGATAGTGCGAAAATCGGCGGACTGAGTGGTGGATGACGCAGTCTGCTGCGAACCACTCTCCGTGGTCAAATTCCCTGTTAAGCAGGTAAAAAGCAGGGAATTTCGCGATTTCTTGAATTTTTGAGCGTTCGCTTGCGCCGAAAAACGCAGGCGCGGCGGGCACATTTTGTTGAATTCCCTGGAGACCGGAACAGGGAATCTTAATCTGGGATCAGGGTAGAGTAATTCCCTGATGGGAATCGAAACACCGAATGAGCGGGGATTGTGAGATGTTAGGCGGTCGTCTAAACCGCGTGCAGCTAAATCTGACGGCTAATCCAAACCGCGCGGCCGGCGACTTTTGATGCTACGAAGCCGCCATCGCAGAGCAGATCGCCGCGGAGCATTTCCTCCCGACCGCCTAACGCCCTGGAACCCGCCCGACCACTTCGGGCGAGTGATTGGCTGCCTCGATCTGTTGGACCGATGATGGTGATCTTATCTCCCAGTCCTCGGGTAATGCCGCGCAAAACAAGCCCGGGTAGATCGAGGAGGTAAACGCCATCGCGGCTCAGATCACTTTGCCGGCAATCGATCAGCACCAGATCGCCCCGCGAGATGTCGTGCAGCTTCCAGTCGGCCTCGACCAGCAGAAGCGAATCGTGGGTCGGCTCCTTAAGGCGTAGCTGGTTTTCTAGCCAGCTACGACTGAACGGCATTTGTCCGACGATCATCTCCATGCTCCGCGCGGCACCCATTTGGTATTGATAGACCATCAACACGTCGGCCAGTAACGCACCAGAGAGCAGACCGGCAGGCCGCAGTTCGCCCTTTCCGGCCAGCAACCAGTTGAGATCGACATTGCCAGTTTGCGCCAGACGAATAAGTGCCGCACTGCCCGGTCGGGACCCGACTTCGTAGCTTTGCAGCGTGCTGGCCGGAATGCCGCTGGCCTTGGCCAGGGCATAGCGGGAGCCGAATTCGAGAATCAGCTGCCGCAGACGGTTGACAAAGTCGTCGGCTGAAGGTTGTGACTGATTGCGCCGTTTCATCGTTGTTGTGATACCTCGATATTTCGTGCTAGCGTAACCGCCATGAACTCAGCCGTCAACTCTCCTGCTAAGCAGCGCGCGCCGCGTACGGGTCGTCAGCCGCAGCCCGATCGACGCGTTGCGGTCGTGTACCGGTCGCTCCGTGAACTGAGAGCGGATCCCGCCAATCCCCGCGTGCACAGCCCAAGGCAGATCCGTCAGATAGCTGAAAGCATCGAAGTTTTCGGCTTCAACGTTCCTGTGTTGATCGACGCGAATCTCAATGTCATCGCGGGACATGGGCGGCTTAAGGCTTGTGAGCTGCTCGGTTGGAGCGAAGTGCCGACGATCGTCTTGGATCACCTAAGCTCCGCTCAGACCCGCGCCTTCATGCTCGCTGACAACCGATTAACCGAAAAGTCACAATGGGACGATCAGCTGCTGGGCGAGCAACTGCACGCGCTCTCGCTCCTTGACCTCGACTTTGATCTCGAGGTGACTGGTTTCGATATGGGCGAAATCGACTTTCGTATCGAGCAGCTGACCTCTACGGCAGAAGACCAAGCTGCCGAGCAATTGCCGCCGCTGCCTCCAGGGCCGCCTGTTACCTGTCTGGGTGATACATGGTTGTTGGGCGAGCAGCGAGTTCATTGCGGCAGCGCGCTTGAACCTAGCGCCTTTTCGACACTCATGCAGGGCCAGCGAGCGCGGGCGGTCTTCATCGATCCGCCCTACAACGTTCCTATCGCGGGCAATGTCAGCGGTCTGGGAACGGTTAAGCATGGCGAGTTCATAATGGGTTCGGGTGAGATGAGCGAAGCCGAGTATACCAGCTTTCTCGTCAAGGCCTGTTCGCTCCACACCCAGCACAGCACTGATGGAGCATTACATTTCGTTTGTATGGATTGGCGCCATCTGGCCGAATTACTAGCGGCGGGGCGTGCCGCGCATTACAAGCTCGAAAATCTCTGCGTGTGGGCCAAGGATACTCCCGCCATGGGCTCGTTCTATCGGAGCCAACATGAGTTAATTTTCGTTTTCAAACATGGCCATAGACCTCATCGCAACAATATCCGGTTGGGACAATACGGTCGCAACCGCAGCAACGTCTGGCAATACCCCGGCGCTAACTCATTCTCGCGAACGAGCGAAGAAGGCAATCTACTTGCGCTGCATGCCACCCCGAAGCCCGTCGCCATGGTCGCTGATGCGATCGTCGACTGCACCTCTCGGCACGACATTGTCTTGGATGGTTTTCTCGGCAGCGGTACGACGGTGATAGCGGCAGAGCGAACTGGAAGGCGCTGCTTTGGCCTAGAGCTCGATCCGCTATTCGTCGACACGATCGTTCGCCGCTGGCAGGCCTTCACCCGCATGGATGCACGTCACGCGACATCGGGTCGATCGTTTAAAGAGCTAATGGTTGAGGTTAACAAGAATCCGCGAGGAGGAGCAAAGTGTGGACCGCGTCGCAGATTAGGGATGCCCTCCGCTGCAGACTCAGGGACGGAGGAATGGCTGGGGGATAAGAGTAGGCTGTCGCGGCGGAAGAAGCGCCAAGCGCCAGAAGGGGCGTAAGAACAAAAGGCAGGAAGCAATGAAGACAGTGGCGTGCGACGCCTCGAAAGCAGGTGTGGGCGGGTGCGACAAAGTGACAAGCAGTCTTGATCTGAACGACGACCAATGAAGTCGTCGGGCGTGCTTGAGCAAACATGCAGTACCTATGAGGTTGTTCAAATGCCTAAGAGCGCCGGGCACGATTATGAAGTAGGCTACGGCAGACCGCCAGCAGAAGGGCGGTTTAAGAAAGGCGCCTCTGGCAATCCACGCGGACGCCCTCGAGAGTCTAGAAATATAAGTCTGTTGCTGGAACAAGAGTTAAGTAGCAAGGTCTCGGTCAACGAGAATGGACGGCGCAGAACCATCACTAAGCTCGAGGGGATGGTAAAGCAGATGGTTAATCGGGCATTAGCCGGAAATGATCGCGCCGTCAGACTGATCCTTGAGCAGACATCCGGAATCGACCACAGCGAAACGCGCTTCCGCGAACACGATGGGCGGATTTCGATTAAGTTTGCTCAAGAGGTAATGGCCGAAGTGGACGCGCAGAGGGCTCGTCGAGCGCTGGAGATCGGCGGGCCTCCAGCGAGCGATAGGGCAGAGCGAGCAGCTCCGCCTAAGTAAATGGACCGTGGTCTTCGGTGAATGCGGCCCTCGCGACATGGCGCGCGCCGCTCGTCTCCGCCACCGGTCGTCGTCGCGCCCGGTGCGCTTACTGAGATTCATTAAGAGGTGCTTCGCATCCGAGTAGGTATGGTCCGAGACTGGTACGACGGCGGCTCGACCTATACCGAGTTATCGTACGCATTCAACGACTTCGGCGCGACGAGAATCTTCGCGTAATTATGATCGGGACCGAGAACGTATCTTGCGCGGAATTGGACACCGTGGAGGAATTCGAATTGGTAGACGACTTTACGAGCGCTCAGTAAGCTATCAAACGTCCCTCAGCCGGTACCGAGAGTTCGAATCCACCCCGCTCCGCCAAGCAGTCTGAGGTTTGAGGCATTCTCCGGGGAGATGAGTAAAATTGCCCGTGTGTCGTGGCGATACGCGCGGCCCATCGGCACCGGAGAACGCTCAACTAATGAACTCGCCCACGTCACTTCGAATCTCTCTCTGCGGGCGAGTTCACTTGCTATCCGTCGACATTCGAAAGCGACAAGTGAGTTGTTTCTAACTGACTATCCAGACAGTTGCTTGCACCTTGAACAGGAGGGCCGTGCGCAGATTTCTAGATGCGCGAGCGGAGCGGGCGCAGGACGTGCCAGAGATACCGTCTTGTTGGTCAACCGATTTGTCGTGTTCCCGAATGGGCTGGCGCGTCGTGCTAGCGCAGGGAACGCCACCAATGAGAGCGGCGGCGAAGCGGAGATCGCAGGCGGAGTTGGGCTGGGGCGTGGGCCACGACGCGGAGTTTACGCAGCGCTCGCGGGGCGACTCACAGCGCAGTGTCGCTGGCCTGGAAGGTCGAGTGTGATAGACAACTACGTAGACGCGTAAGAATATAGGCTCGCTGCAGCTAAGGAATCGGGGGAGAAACTGTGGGGCACGAACGGGTAGGTCTTCTACCAAAAACGGAACGCTGGCGCGATTTGGTCGAAAGGATCGCGAGCGTCGCGAGCGCTTCCGATGTGGCGGACCTAGCTGGAAGAACCACGGAACTTTTGAGGGGCGAGCTTCGGAACGTTCAGATCGATCGAGGCGTTCAATCGGCGTTTCACTACCTAGTCCTGTTGGGATTTGCGGCGCGCGACCCGCAGACCACAAGGGCGGAACTGAGTGGCTACGGCATTGAGGTACCGGAGAGTCCAACGCCGCTCGATTTCGTAAGAGCTTTACGTGATTGGGTGGGAAAGAATAGCGACAACGGCGAGTATGGGGAACTCGCTACCCGTGCCGCCGGCGAGGCAATATGCACCTGGTTCGAGGAGAACCGATCGGGCTCGCGCTCGCTCTTCGAGAAGGACGAAAACGCTTTTGCAATTTGGCACGGAGTTTCCGCTGGATCAGGTTTTTGTGAATTAGCGCGGCAGTTCTTTGCGCGATTCACCGAGCGTCATCTGAATTATTACTTGGAGCGTGAAGCGTCCGCCGCGGCGCCGTCTTTGGAAGCGCGAGAGGCACTGCAGCGGAACCTGAAGGATCACATCGACCGGATTTCCAGGCATGCGTTCGAAACTGCCAAAATAACGCAATCGTTCGCCGCGGGTTGGTTCAGCAAGCGACGAGATGAGAGGCGTGTAAGCGGAGAGGAAATAGAAAACTTTCTTCGGCTCGCTTTTGGCAAAATCAGAGATGAGCTGCTGAGGGAGGGGCATCGAGTATGACGCGCGGCGGTTACCGCGTCATACTTTGCAATGGGGCCAGCGTCCCAGATGAGCTAGAGGGAAGCGCTGTCAAGCCTCGGCGGCTAGATTATCGCGAGAAATGCGATCCGAATGTTAGGATTTCTCTACCCGATTTCGTCCGTGGCGTTTACCACCTGCCCGATCGGATACTTGACCTACTAGAAATCGCGTCCTACGTCTTTGCGGCTGATCGTATGACGTCGCGCGGGCGGCGGGCCGCTCTGGAGTATTCGTCCTGGAGCCGGTCGCTGCATTTTGCGATCAAAGTTCGCGATATCGACTTCTGGTCGCAAGAACAGGTTCAAGGGAAGCTCGGGAACGCCCTCAGCTTCGTAACAGGAGATAAGTCATACCGATTCAACTTCGAAGGAGGCCATTCGACGCCGCCAACTAGCCTGTTCGATTCAGAATCCTTTCGGCTTCCAGAGCAGGTTGGTGGAGTGCTGTTGTTCTCGGGTGGCGTTGATTCTCTCACAGGGGCCTTGGAGCAGCTTACAGGCGGAGAGAAGAGCCGCACGTGCATCGTGAGTCATCGGTCTCAGCCGGGGACGACGCGAACTCAACGTCAGTTGGCAGAGGCTTTGGAACGTCTGTTTCCAGACCGCATAGCTCATTACACGTTTGATTGCGTGCTCCACGGTCAAAGAGCGGTAGAAGAGACCCAACGAAGCCGCGTATTCCTATATGTGTCGATCGCGTTCGCATTGGCCCGAGCACTTTCACAGTCGCAGCTATTTGTTTACGAAAATGGCGTTACTGCGCTGAATTTCGCAAGGCGTCAGGACTTGCTTAAGGCGCGAGCGAGCCGAACCACGCATCCAAAAACGATTCGGTTATTAAATGACTTCCTGTCAGAGGTTGCAGGTGATGCTTTTACCATACTCTCGCCCTTTTCATGGATGACAAAAACGGACGTGATGGAACGACTGGCGAGTTTGAAACAGGGCCGGCTTCTGACGAGTTCAGTATCGTGTAGCAAAACTTTTCAAAACATGCAGCGTGAGACTACGCACTGTGGGGTTTGCTCGCAATGCGTGGATCGTCGTTTCGCAGCGTATGCAGCTGGGTTGGACGATATTGATGAAGGTGGCTTGTACGGAGTCGATTTCGTTGGACAGGAGGTCAAGGGCGAAGCGAGGACGATACTGTTGGATTTTGTGCGACAGGGAAAGGAGTTTGCGGAATCTGGCATTGATCGATTCTACAGTGAAAAATCCGCGGAGCTGGTCGACGTCTTGGACGGATTTTCGAATGTCTCGCAGCAGGAGGTCGTTCAAAAGACTTGGGAGCTCTGCCGGAGGCATGGAGAGCAGGTGTTGCAGGCGATCAGGCGAATGCTAGAAGCTCATGACAATCCCTTCAGCACACTTCAGCGGGGCAGCTTTCTCGAGATGGTCTCCACACGGGAGTACCTCAAGGAACCTATTAAACGCTTCGTGGAAGGGGTTTGCCGAAAACTGACGATCGCAGTGCCGTTGGCTTTTCAACACAATCAGCCCAAAGACGAAAATGACTTGAACGACAAGATCAGCGCTATTCTTTTCTCTGAGAAGGGAGAGATGGAGCGTGAGCACCCGGCGGTGCGGTTCGCATTGGCTCATGCCGTTCCAGATCACTCCACGCAGCGTTGCGATGTATTCATTGAGACCAAGTATATAAGAGGAGGCACAACCCCAGCGAAGGTAAATGAGGGAATGGCTGCCGACTTAACAAAGTATGGCAAACAGCATCATGTGCTGTTTGTTGTGTATGATCGCCATAGATCGATTTCCGACGATCCACGGTACAAAGCGGATTTCGAGAATGCTGGGCCGTGCACCGTGCTGATCATTAGGTAGTGATCCGGTCAGATTATTTGAGCGACAACCCCTGAGAAATCTTTGCTAGTAGGCTGTTCAGCTTTTCGACAGCGTCCTGTTCTGGAGAGGTTTTGCCCCCATCGAGTTCAAAACGAAGACGGAACTTCAGTTCTGCTGGGCCGGCGGCCTTCCTGATTTCGGGTAGTTGCTCAGCCAGGTCCTGTATCTCGCTGGGACGAAGTTCAGCTTCAGCAACCAGAACGTTTGGGCGGAGAGCGAACGGCACCTCCGCCGGCTTCCCAGAGGCCGGCAGGACTCGAAGCTTGACGTTTTTGCGCAGCCGCATAGTCGCGGGCCAAGTTGGGGAATCGAGCGTCGGCTCGATTCCCCATTTTAAACTCGCCGCGGCCGACGGTCGTGGCCGGCTCGGCACAGCCGCAGGTGACGGCGGTACACTCGAATCCCGACGCTGAAGAAGGGCTGGTTACTTTGCTCGCAACGCCGATTCGCAGCTCGTCGTCTGCTTGCTTACAATCGGTACCGCTAGTTCGAATTCAGTTCGCTCCGCCAAGCAGTCTCAGGTTTGAGGCATTCTCCGGGGAGGTGCGGAAGTCGGCAAGCGCGCGGGTCAGCCGGTCAACTTTGTACACCACCACCACATCGATCAGGCCCTGATTGATGTCAGCCAGCAGACGCTGCAGTGCTGGTCGTTCCATCGTTCCGCCCGAGAGGCCGCCGTCGTCGTACGCGGTCTTGACCAGACGCCATCCTTCACCAGCCTGGCTCTTGATGAACGCTTCGCACGCCTCGCGCTGCGCTTGCAGCGAATTGAAGTCCTGCTCCAGTCCTTCCTCGGAAGACTTGCGGGTGTAGATTGCGCAGCGCGGGCGGGAAACTTTAGCGGGTTCCAAGATTTTGCTCCTTGGCGGCCGATTTGAGGCCGAAGAACAGCGGTCCCGACCAGCGCGCGCCGGTGATGATGCGTGCGACCTCGGACAGTGACTTGTAGCGTTTGCTGCGAAAGAGGATGCCGTCTTCCAGCACCTTCGCCTGATGGCTGACCCCGCCCCAGTCGCGCACCAACACGGTTCCGGCTCGAGGACGTAGCCTTGGGAATTGCGGTGAGGTCCGGGGCGTCGAGTTGTTGGCGACCTGCATTAGATGGCGGCGGACCGAGGGTTTGAGTGCGCCCAAGGCATTCTCCTGCATTCGGTGGGCAACCGCCGCGATCAGGAGAGAGCGGTGAATCTTCTGCGGCGGCTTCGTACCATAGAGCTTGTGCCAGCGGTCCTTCAGCTCGTGGTCGCCGTGCGTCTCCAGCTCCTTTAATTCGTTTGTGAGTTTTTCGGATTTGACCTCCGATAGCATGCGCTTCATAGCCAGCTGCTAACCCTCCAGATACACACACATTGCTCGATTCGCGGCGGGTAGCCAGTCCCCAGGAGGTGTTCACTTCGCGGTTGTCTGAGGCGATTTCGGGCCCCATTCGCCCTCCAATCGCCCGATTGTGCAGACCGTCGATCAACGCCAAGAGCCCGCTTCTCCCCTTTTGCGCGAATGACCTGGGAATGAGGGGAAATCACTCGCTTCATGATCGCAACAGAGCAAACATCCCAGCGAGCCCTTACGGCTTGGGAGTTTTTAGAGAAAATGGAACATGGTAAATCGGCGACGGGAACCCGGCTTGAATCACCGAGCGGACGCTCCCCATCACTGGGCGAACAGGTTCAGAAGGACGCGGCGCGGCGGCGCGATAAGAAGGCGCTCCGAAAGAAAACTGAGCCGAGCAAAGCCAAGCCTGCACGACCGCTGCGGAAAAAGCTGGATAGTAAGCCGAAATCCAACAAGTTGGTTTGCCGCTATTGCGGGAGCGACGACCTCGCGCCGAGTTTCATCAAGCGGCGGGATCGTCGATGCCGCAAGTGTTTCAGTAAACGCTATGGGTCGGCAGCACCGGCGAGGAAGGCGAAAGTCAAGAAGTAGCACATCCACGACTTGAGATTGGGGAGGGGCTCAAAAGGGCTCGACCCTTTTCCGCTTAGGGATTAGTCCAAGGGCAAGGCCGAACGCAACCGTCCCTTCAAGGGCGAAATAGGTGGCGGCCTTTAGTAGCCGGTTTCCAACTGGCGTCGGACCCCGCCCGCGGATTGCCCTCTCTTATGAGGCAGACCGCTCGGACTGCCTGCCAATTCTGGGACCGCGGGTCACAGTAGTCATCGTTGAAAGCGAACTGGAGAGCGTCTCAGCCTGGTTTTTAACTGCTAGAAATGCTCCTCTCCGCTAGCCGCCAGCCAGCTCGACCCAGAGGAATGGCGTGCGACGGCGGCAGCCTACCAGCACGCGGCCGTCGAAGCTGTATTGGAGCCTCCTACGCAAATGGTTTTGCAAATCCCGACAGCGATCCCGACCGATTCGCGGATCGCCTCGTTGCCTTACTTGTGCGTCGGGTCGAGTTTCGCTATTTATTCGTTTAGCGGCTATGGGCAGGATTTCGACAATCGAATGGACTGACGCTACTTGGAACCCCGTCCGTGGCTGTTCGAAAATCAGCCCGGGGTGCAAGCACTGTTACGCCGAGGCATTCGCCGAACGCTTTCGGGGAGTTCCCAGTCACCCGTACGAGGCCGGCTTCACATTGAGGCTCGTGCTGGAAAAAATCGATGAGGCACTCCGCTGGCGGACACCTCTTCGAATCTTCGTGAATTCGATGAGCGATTTATTTCACGACGGGGTCTCGGAAGACTACATCGCCCAAGTCGGCCGCACTATGCAGCGAGCAAACTGGCATACCTTCCAAGTGCTCTCAAAGCGTCATCGTCGTATGCGCGAGCTTCTCAACGGTAACTTGCGCTGGATAGCCCGCCTTCCCAACGTATGGTTCGGCGTCAGCGTCGAAAATCGTCGCCGCGGACTTCCTTGAACTAACCAGCTACGAGCCACAGAAGCGACAAACCGAGTCAAGGGATTTGGCCGGCAACTGAGCAACGGGCAACTGTACAGAGGCCCCGAGTATGTCGTTGATTTTCAACCTAAAGTCAAATTGGAGATCATCGTTACTGACGAGATAACAGCTCACGTGGTGTATGCGATCCAGCGCACCGCACACACAGGACGTGACGGCGATGGCAAGATCCTCGTGATGCTGATCGATGACGCGATTCGGATTAGAACAGGCGAGCGCGGCGCAAATGCCTTATAGTTATGGCCGCCTGAGAGATGCCACTCTGCCTTAGACTCTGATGTTCGTTGAACCGATCCTCATAGACCTCTCCTTATGCGAAGATTCGTGGTCAAGCGTCTGTGCGCATCCTCTGATCCAAGGCAAAAAGGACAGTCATTAGGCTATCCCTGTGGAAGTTGCTATGAAAAGAATAGAAGCAATAATAACCCCCTGGACCTTGGACGCGTTCAAGCAGACGGCGTCTTGGCTTGGAATTACTGAGTTCGATATAGTAAAAGTCTACCGTTCAGGATGCGAAGCGGTTAAGAGTAAGCGGCTAGTATATCGCGGCCACGAGTTCACCGAGGATCTGGTGCCCCGCTTACGAGTCGAATTTGTCCTTTTGGACGACAATGTACTCAGCGTAGTGCCATCAGCTTTCGGCGTTCGTACATGCGGAGAGCATTTCGGTATTCCGACTCGACCAGGAAGTCAGCATGCTCTCCCGTCAAACGACTGCTTGATTTGGCGTGACTAGATTGATGCTGGCTTGTCGTTCGGATCGCACTCTCTGCCTGGCTCCGGGGGTGCCGGTGGCATCGCGGGTTCAGCCGCAACAGGTTCTATGGGATGCTGAGCAGCACCATGTATAATCTCAGCGGCTCCATGAGCCGATTCCGCGGCGAGCTGCTTGAGTTCCCCGGACCTACGCCTGAGCTCTGCCGTTTCGTGCCTGAGTTCCGACTTGAGTTTCGCAACTTTTATGCGCGCTTCTTTGAGTGCCTGCTCCCGTTTACCGGTGTCGCCAAGCATGGACTTGACCTGTAATGCGAGCTTCCTTCCTTGCTCGCGAAGGGTCCCGATCTCTTTAGTCATTTGCGCGAACGTTCTTGGCCTCCGCGGCCAGCCGAGCATCGAGCTTGCGAACCTTGGCCTCGCGCTCCAACCTGAGCGTCAGCTCCTTGGCCCGCCTTCGAAGTTGGTCGAGTTCTTTAGCGGCCGCACCGCCCGTACTTCGCCTTCCGGTTGACCTGTTCTTTGTTACCATGGGTTATTTAGCTTTGACAGTATACACGCCGGAATATCGCCGCATACTCGCTGGGAGCGAGTCAATTGAAACTGGCAGACAACTTTCCACGAGGTCAGCGAGCTATCAAATTCGTCAATCAGCTAGTACCGAGGATTCGCATCCGCCTTTCTCCGCCGAGGAATAGCCGTCGAATTTGACCTCGTACTTCCCGCCATTCGATCATTCTGTTGCGAGCTTGCGTGCGGGTTCGCTTTCGCCGACCAGCGTCGCTAGTATCCGGCGCGCCGATGTTACGTTCCATCGCAGACGATCTATGGGTGGCCGAACAACCGCTGCGCTATCTGGGGGTCGGCCTCACGACGCGTATGACGATCGTTCGCCTCGCGGGCGGCGTCGTATTGGTTCATTCGCCGATACATCTGACCGATGAATTGCGATCCGGCGCCGCAATTGCCGGCCGCGTGTGGTTCATCGTCGCGCCGAACCGATTCCATCATTTGTTCATCGCCGATTGGCAGAATGCGTATCCCGACGCGCAAACGTTCTGCGCGCCTGGGCTCGAGACCAAGCGTGCCGACCTGAAGTTCACCGCGATTCTCGGAGACGATCCCGCACCTGGGTGGGCCGGCGAAATCGATCAGGCATGCTTCCGGGCGTTTCCGCCCCTCAACGAAGTTGTGTTCTTCCATCGCAAGTCGCGCACTCTGATTTTCACCGATCTGCTGTTCAACATCGTGCGTCATGATTCCGCGTTCGCGCGGTTTCTCCTGCGTCTCGACGGAGCGTTCCCCGGTCCTGCCATACCACGCTCGTTTAGGCTGCTGCTCTACCGAAGGCGCGCCCAGCGCGCGGCGTTCTTGCGAAGACTGATGTCGTGGGATTTCGATCGTGTGATTTTTGGGCACGGCGACGTTATCGGCACCTTCGGCAGGGCTGCCGACAAACTCTGCAATTTCCTCCATCTCAGTGATTAACGCCGCTGCTCGTGACGGTCTCGGCGATGCTTTGCGGATAGAGCTCGAGCGCACGCAGCCGCAGCTGCTGGCGCGTCTCGAGCAGTATATTCCGCAGATGTTTCCCAAAGCCTACCGCTGGGTTGCTTTGCCCGCGGGGATACCGCGTTGGGCATTCTCGCGCTGGCGTTGAGCGGGTCAAAGTTTCCTGCAGTCCGGCCGCGCGTGACCCCGCAAGCGCCGCACGCCTTTGGGAGCTCTCCGAAGAGCTCACTGGCGTGCGCTATTCTTTTGGTGCGTGAGCTCTTACTTAAGCAGACCCGTCACGCGAAGCTCGGCGATTTAGTGGCGCCGCGCGGCGCTCAGGCGAGTCGTCAGCCAGCCGGTGCGGACCCTCTCCCGGTCCAGGGCACCCCAGTCCCAACGTCAACGCCGCCTCCAGACTGCGAACCTGCATCTTTACAGGATGGACACCTGGCCAGAGTCCCGAACCGCCGAAGCGGCGGCCGCGCTGGCGTCGCAGGCATGCAGCTGCTTTGAATTGACCATTGATCGTTTTGACAGGGGGACAACTGGGCTTATCTTCAGGAGCAACGATCAGTCCCGCATCATCGACACCGCGCGGAAGAAATCCGCAAAGGTAGACCGTGATGGAAACGCGCCAAGACCTCGACCCGCTTGAAACCCGTGAGTGGCTCGATTCGCTCGAGGCGGTTATCGACGCCGAAGGAACTGACCGTGCACATTTCCTGCTCGAAAATCTGATCGGCATAGCGTGCTCGAGCGGCGTCTACTTCCCGTACAACGCAAACACTCCCTACGTGAACACGATTCCGCTGGACCACGAGCAGCGCTCGCCCGGCAACCGTGAGATCGAGCGGCGCATCCGGTCGATCATTCGATGGAACGCCGTCGCGATTATCCTGAGCGCCAACAAGGAGTCCTCGGAGCTTGGCGGACACATCGCGAGCTTCCAATCCGCCGCTACACTCTACGACATTGGCTTTGGTCACTTCTGGCGGGCGCCGTCGGAGCAGCACGGCGGCGATCTCATTTACATCCAGGGTCATTCGTCGCCCGGCATCTATGCAAGAGCGTTTCTCGAGGGCCGCCTGACCGAGGAACAAATGGCTAATTTTCGCCGCGAGGTCGAAGGCAAGGGACTCTCTTCGTACCCGCATCCGTGGCTCATGCCGGATTTTTGGCAATTCCCCGACCGTGTCGATGGTACGGGCAAGGTTAGCACTTGGAAAAGGGCTCAAGTGCAGCTTGCTACGATGCCATTTTCTTGAGTGCCTAGCTTTGGACTCGAAGGTCGGGAAGTTATCTCTGGGATTTTCGCGAAGTGGCTGCTGGGAACTGGCGCTTAGCTTTGGCTTATGAATTCAAAACGAGGTCAGGCACCAAGTTATCATCGAACCCAAGGGCAAGAAATCGTCGACGATTTCGGAAGTCCGAACCGCCCCCACAATCCTCAGAGTAGGCGAATTTTTTTGAACAGCCGCCTGGGCTCGATTGCTCTTTCAACATAACGAGTTGATGGGTGCTTACATGATTCCTACACTCAGTCTGATAGTCGTGGACGCCACGTATTGGCTGGTCTGCCGCATTTATGGGTGGCGTTCGACGCTTTCTGCCCGAACGTATCTGATGTTCTTTACCCTCGGCTGCGTGGGTTCCTCACTGATCGTCCTATACCTGCAGGCGATCCCGATGCCGTTTTCAGCAGAGGAAGGAACGATGTGGTCATCGGTAAGGCCGCAGACGTGGCTCACCGATCCCGCCATCGAGGAAATTGCGAAGATCATCCCCTTAGTGCTCATCGTTCGCTTGGTTCCCGCCGCCCGGCGCCTCGGAATAGCTGACTTTACGCTGATCGGGTTCTCTACCGGCCTCGGTTTCGGATTTGTAGAGGACAACTTGCAACTTGTGCTTTCGTCCAACATCGCTGGATGGGTAAACCCATGGTGTTTCGGCTTGGGCAGTGGCACCCATCAAGCGCAGTATGTTACATACGGTTCCCCTCACTCGGCACCATCGGCACTCGTCGGCCTAGGACTCGGCATCGGCGTGCGACTTTGGCCTAATCGTCATTTGAAGTGGCTGCCCGGCGCGGCGATGCTAATGCTGGTGACGTTCGACCACTCCATGTGGAACTTCAAACAGCAACATCAGTTTCCGAACTCGTTCGATCTTGCTTCGCCGCTGATCGAAAGGCTGTATGCGCTCGGGTTGCACGGGTGGCTCGAGGCCGTTTTGCTGCCGCCCTTCCTCGTCATTTCCACGCTCTTGGAAGGTCTCTGGAGCTGGCGAGCGGTGAGTGACCGCGACGGGCTGCTTCTGCACGAAGAGCGTGGCTGGTCGGTACTGGGCGAAGTAGTGGTCCATTGCAAGCGGCTCCGACTTGGGTACCTGCCGCTGAAGCGGGCGCTGACGTACTTTCGGCACCGCCGCGCCCTGGGACTCGCCGCTGCGGATGCCGCCCGTTCGCCGGGCGACGCAGACGCGGAACGCTACGCTTCGCTCGCTTACACACGCCTGCTACAAGAGCGCGCCTGGATCGCCGAAATCGCGACGTCGAGGTGGTCGCTGTCACGCACCAAGCTGCGCAACAGAGTGCGCGCTATCGTCGAGCGTCATTGGCTGGCTATGATCGTTGTGCTGACCGTGCTCTTGCTGTTTGGTATAGCGCCGCAAAATGTCCCGTGGCTGCATGGTCCCGGGTTCGCCTGGGTCGTCACACTTGCAACTGTCACCTACTCGGTCTCGCGGATCGCGCGTTTCTGGCGCACGGGGGTGCCCGATCCATCGCATAGCGACGGCGAGATACTCGTCTCATATCGTGCGCGGGAGATGCTGCTAGGTGCGTCAGCGATTGCGACGACCGTCCCATTTGTTGCGCTCGCGCTCGACCGACCTTCGTTGATACCGGGAGCGATCGCAGACGTCAGCTCGTATATTCCCCGTTGGGTGAAGGACGGTGGCTCACTACCGACCTTGATCGAAACAGGCGGAGCGGCAGCGGGAGCGGCAACGGAGCCGGGCGAGGAAGACGCCACTGACCTGAAGGAAGCTTTCGGAGAGAAAGGTTCAACCGATCCGGGGTCGGCGACGCCTGATCCGGGCGTCGCTCCTGGGCCCGCGTCCGAGCCCAAAGGTCCGCAGCCGAAGGGGACACCACGTCGGTTTCCACCTCCGCCCAATGATCTCGGTGGGGACTAGGTTCCCTATCGTTTGAAGCTGTCAGCAATCTCGCGAGGAGAAGCCATGTTTCGATCGACTGAGCGAAGACTTTGCGCGTTGGCGTTGCTGGTGATGATTCTGCGCACTACTTCTCCTCTACCCGCCCAGGCACAGGACCAGCCACAACCACTCCACGGAGAACCCGTCGACCCAGAGTGTCGCGCATTACACCCATTCTCCGGCGCAAGCAAAGGGATCAACCTCACCGGTGCTTGGAGTTCAAGCCATTGGGGTGACGTTGCAATCACGCAACAGGGCACAGAAGTCTTACTCATCACGAGTACCAAAAGGTGTTGGCGTGGGACAATAGGTAACCGCCTAGAATTAAGGCACAAACTCAAGTTCGACGAGACGAGGTCATATTACGACCCCCAAGTACGGCAACAGTTAGCTGGTCAATACGTACGCCTTGACGGAAACCTCAGCCCAGATGGTCAGACCATAGAGTTCAGATATTTTGATCGGAAAGGGAAATTGGAGGAGAAAAACGGAGGCATCGACACTTATGAAGACGAACTCAATTTGACGATCACCTTGCGGCGCTGCAAATCCGAGAAGGATGCATGGCAGATTGAACTACCAAACGCGAAATCTACTCTCGTCAGGAGCCGCGAGGTCGCGCAGAGTGTTCTCGAATATGGTGTAAAAAACAAAAACTCAGATCTTGCCTATTGGTTCGCCGAGCTATACGTCTACATTACGGGCTCCGAAATCGACGCAGCTCCACGCTTCTCGCGGCCCGGATTCCTATTGCACTTCATACCCGTCTTCTACGACATGTATGCGCGGAACGCGGAAGCTTATGCCGCAGGCAAGGCGGAGAAGATTTCAGCAACCTGGAAGCTTCACTTCAAGATTTCATCGGTCCGTACCGATCCGTACAATCAAAAGACGCAGTACATCAACGACGCGACAGCAAGCCTAGTCTCTGGAGTCCAGGCGCACATTCAAGGCGACATGGCTGAAGCATTGCTGAAGACCTATGAGAGCTACTCCAGAAAATATTGCTCTGTGCCGCCTTTCGATACCTACAAGCCCGACTTCTTCGAAATAAATCGCCCTGTCTTCGAACACGTGAAGCTGTCGTTCCTAAATGAGTTCCTGAATTCCGGTCTCGACCCTCTGATTCTGGCCGGTAAGCCGTTGGGGACGAGAGTGTATCCGAAGACCGCCGCCTGGGCTGCGGATATTATGAAGAAGGGTTTGGATGTTGACGAGATATACCGCTGGCGCGAAGAGGCCTGGCAAAAGGCGAGAACTGAGATCGAAAGCACGAGGTAATCGCACGGCCTTCCGGAAGTGATGATGAGGCTCAGAAGAGAGCGTTGCGAGATTGTCGATAAGGATCCCAATCGCGGAAAGCGCGTTGAGCAACTGGGTTTCGAGCACCGGCCGACGTTTCGGCGCTTCCCGCGTGGAGAGCTGTTATGGCAGGAGTCAGCGAGAGATAGCGCCACACGCCGCTTGCTTACGCGATCGGCGTTGCCAATGACGATTCTGTTACTTAGCCGAGCGAAAACGCGCCAGCGGAAGCCGCCTGATCATGAACACCGGATCCACAACATTTGACAATTACTCCGCTCCTCTTACCCTGAGGACTGATGTCCGGTCGTTTGAGGACTGGGGATGCCCTATCAAATGTGTTCGGGTGCTGCTCGCGTGCCTTCTGTGCTTGATGTGCACCGCCCTACCGACTTCAGCGGGGACACGCGCCAAACCGAAGCCGGATTTTAAGATCAGGATAGACTTGACGGGCACATGGAAAACGAGTTGGAACCTAAAGGTTAAAATTGTTCAGACTGGGTATCGCGTCGTTGGTACGCTGTTAGACGCAGGTCCGACTATTCCCGCAGGGAAGCAAATACTCGTCGGCACTTTCACGTCCAGTCCTTTTTTTGCGCAACAG
>Ga0207017_1048_pt1 | contig 19423 bp, 12 predicted proteins | sample Alteio_BWMinCont_51_FD_153472 | JGI IMG/M metagenome (GOLD analysis project Ga0207017, IMG submission 153472) | Enriched cells from forest soil in Barre Woods Harvard Forest LTER site, Petersham, Massachusetts, United States -... | ecosystem: Environmental > Terrestrial > Soil > Temperate forest >...
TCTGCGAGACTCTGCGATACTCTGCGCCTCTGCGTTATCATTTTCTTTTTTGTAGTGCCAAACGTAACGGCGTATGCCGTCTTTAAGAACCGGAACATTGAAATTGATGAGTAGTCCGATGGGAGACTGTGACAGACGAAGATAGGTGAGCATAACCGTTTCATGAATCGGAGCGATGGCTTCGATGGACTTTATTTCCACCACGACGCGTTTGCCGACCAGGAAATCCAAACGGTATCCGCATTCCAACTTCAGATCTTTGTAGACAAGTGGAACAGGCTTCTGCCGTTCGTAGGGAATATTCCGCAAGGCGAATTCTTTCGCCAGACATTCTTCGTAAACAGCCTCCAATAGGCCGGGGCCCAGCGAGCGATGAATGTCTATCGCCGCTCCGATGATGAAATGGGTTAGTTCGAGATCTTTCATGATGCAAAAGAACAGAGAAAAGATAACGCAGAGGCGCAGAGTACGCAAAGGCTCGCAGAGAGGCCTGGGCGTTTATTGAGTCCCCTGAATAAATATAGCTAAAGATATCCACAAAAACTAAGTGATGGCGACTTCTTCGTAGGTGCCGAAGACTTCGCGGAGGGCGTCGCAGATTTCGCCGACGGTGGCGTAGGATTTGACGGCGTCGAAGAGGAACGGCATGAGATTGTCTTTGCCCTCGGCGGCTTTGCGGAGGGCGTTCAGGCGGCGGTCGACTTCGGCTTGGGAGCGGTCAGTGCGGAGCTTTGCGAGGCGTTCGGCTTGGCGGTGGGCGACGGTTTCGTCGATTTGCAGGGTGTCGAGATGCTTTTCTTCGGAGACGTAATCGTTGACGCCAACCATGATTTTTTCTTTTTTGTCGAGTTCGCGCTGGTAGCGGTAGGAGGCTTCGGCGATTTCGCGCTGCGGGTAACTGCGCTCGATGGCGGGGACCATGCCGCCCATGGAGTCGATTTTTTCAATGTAGTCCCAGGCGCCGCGCTCGACTTCGTTGGTTAGCGATTCCACAAAATACGAGCCGCCCAGCGGATCGACCGTGTTGGTGACGCCGGTTTCGTGCGCGATGATTTGTTGCGTGCGCAGAGCGATCGTGGCGGCAAATTCGGTGGGCAATGCCCAGGCTTCATCGAGGGAATTGGTGTGCAGAGATTGCGTTCCGCCAAGGACCGCGGCTAACGCCTGGATCGCGGTGCGAACGACGTTGTTGTACGGTTGCTGCGCGGTGAGAGAGCAGCCGGCGGTCTGCGTGTGGAAGCGCAGCGCCCAGGTGCGCGGATTTTTTGCGTGGTAGCGCTCAACCATGGCTTTGTGCCAGATGCGGCGGGCGGCGCGGTACTTGGCGATTTCCTCGAAGAAGTCGCTGTGCGCGTTGAAAAAGAAGGAGAGTTGCGGGACGAACTGATCGACATCGAGGCCACGCCGCATGCCGTATTCGACATATTCCATTCCGTCGCGCAGAGTGAACGCCAATTCCTGGATGGCGGTCGAGCCAGCTTCGCGGATGTGGTAGCCGCTGATGGAGATGGGATTGAATTTTGGCGTGTTCTTGACGGCGAATTCAAAGGTGTCGATAACCAGACGCATCGACGGCTCGGGTGGGTAGATGTACTCCTTTTGCGCGATGTATTCCTTGAGGATGTCGTTCTGCAAAGTGCCAGAGATTTTCTTCCAGTCCGCGCCTTGCTTTTCGGCGACGGCGAGGTACATCGCCCAGATGACGGCGGCGGGCGAATTGATGGTCATCGAAGTGGTGACGTTGGCCAGCGGAATTTTGTCGAAGAGGACTTCCATGTCAGCAAGGGAACTGATGGCCACACCGCACTTGCCGACTTCGCCTTCGGAGAGGGGATGATCGGAGTCGTAGCCCATCAAGGTGGGCAAGTCGAAAGCGGTGGAGAGGCCTGTCTGACCTTGTGCGAGTAAATAACGGAAGCGCGCGTTGGTATCTTCTGCGGTGCCGAAGCCGGCGAATTGGCGCATGGTCCAAAGGCGGCCGCGGTGCATCGTGGAATGAATGCCGCGCGTGTAGGGAGGTTCACCGGGGAAGCCCAGGTCGCGATCCGGATCCCAACCAGGGAGATCAGCGGGAGTGTAGAGACGGCGGATGGGGTGTCCGGAGATCGTAGTGAATTCGGTTTGACGTTCGGGACTCTTTCCGAGAGTGGGGCGAAGCGTGTTTTCTTCCCAGGCTCGCTCCTTTGTTGAGGGCTCGCGTAATGCGGCGGGAGCGTCGGCAGTCGTGATGGTCGTGGCCGATCCTTTGACCTTGTCGCTCATGGTATGGCGCTCCCCATTGGTGCGCGTTGCGATGCGAGCCTGCTCAAACTAGACGAATCCATGCTAAGCGAAAGAGAAAGGCGGGGCAAGAGTAGGAGGCGAAGAGATTCGTGAGGTAAGAAACCAGTGGAAGAGGAAGACGGGGCACGAGAGGAATTTGTCTCCCACTTGCCCCCGAGCCCGCCCCTGAAATTCCTTAAGTGTTCATTCTAAAGATAGTTAAAGTGCTTTGTTTTGATACACTTCTGCAAGTGTTCCTTCTAAAGCGTTTAAAGGAACGCGCACTTGAAGTGGTTTCCAGGCGCGGCGGATTTACCGGCGTCCGCTGTCCGGCAGGCTTTTGAAGATATCGTCCACGCCAACAACTTTTCCGTGGAGCGTCCCAGGGATAAGGGTGTCGCGTTCCACTTCGCCGTTCTTTCCGTCCGCGATGGTGACGTGATTCACGTCGAGAGTGCGGCCGACGGCACGCTCATAGTTGGCTTTGGCTTCTTCAAGGTTGGCCAGCGCGCGGAGTTCCGTGCCCTGGGCGGTGATGAGATCGCGCTGAGTCTGAATGACCGTGTAGACGGTCGAAGCGCCAAGCTGATACTTCTTCTGCTCGGCATCAAACGTTTGCTGTTGGAGCTCGCGGGCCTTCACCGCAGCTGCGACCTGGGCCCGGTCTTGTGTCAGTGCAATGTACTGATTGCGGACGTCGAGAAGGGCGGCGTTTCGCAGTTGTTGCATCTGAGTTTCCATTTGGCGCTGCGTGAGGAGAGCGCGAACGTGCTCGGCCTGGGCCGCGCGATTGCGGAGAGGAAGCGTTAAGGTCAGCTGAGCGGCATATTCCGGGAAGTCATTGTGAAAGATTTGGTTTTGCGCGGTGCCGAAACCGTGATGAGCAATGCCTGTGGTGGGGGTGGAAATACCCGATTCGAAGATCGGAGTCGGCACACCGCCAATATTCACGCTGATGGGGTTGCCGTTGGCGTCGACGATGGGCACGTTGTTGCTGACGATAGTTGATGTGGAGCCAGGGATAGGGCTGTTTCCTGCCAACCCATTGGACTGATAGAACGCGTTCGCCGTAAGTGAGGGAAGGAGCGCGTTCTTAGTTGCGCGAACATCAATTTCGGCGTTTTTCAGGTTGTAGATCTCTTCCTGAAGTTCAGGCCGCTTGGCGAAAGCTTCCTTAATGGCGTCTTCGAAGGTGGCTGCTTCTATCACGGCGGGCTGCTTTGGCAAATCGGTAGGAATGATTTCCACGTTAATGAGATTGGGAGCGAGCGGGTCTTTGGAGATGAAGTTTTTCAGAGTTTGCTCGTCCTGGAGCTGGGTCGTCTGCGCGAGGATCAGGTTCTGCGTGTCTGTGGCGACTTCGGACTCGGAACGAGTAACCTCGAGGGGAGCGAGGCTGCCGATTTCGAGTTGCTTTTTGTTGTCCTCGTAGAGTTTTTCGGCAACCGTCACAGCTTGTTGGTTGACCTTGACGTTTTCTCGCGCATAGACGAGTTCCCAGTAAGCGGTGATGGTGTTCGTGATGGTCGTAATGGCCTGCTGGGCAAACGCCCAATCGGCAATTTGGCGATTGTTGTTGGCGATGCGGATGTTGCGAGTCCACATCTGCTTGCCGAAACCGTTCAAAAGCGGCTGAGAAATAGAAACCGAGAGCGACGAACTCACATCCGGATTGAAGAAGTTGATGATGTTGGCGCTGCTGCGATTGTTGTTCCAGTTTACTTGGAGGTTCGTTCCGGTCTGAAAGGTCTGCGTATACTGGTTATTAAATTGAGTGGAGTGGGAGATGACGGAGGCGACACCGATACTGCTGCCGGTGCCAGCGCCGGATGTGAACGGGTTGTTGATGGGCACGGTGACGTCGGCAACGGAAGCGCTGCTCGTGATCAGGGGATCGAAGTTCTGAATAAAGAAGGCGAAGGGGTTCAGATTGGCTGAGGAGGCCGGGATCAGCACTCCGGGCGTGCTGAAACCGGTGTTTCCGGCTTGGGCGTTAAGCAGGCCGGCGTCCGAGACCCAGGGGTAGTAGCGCTGGACGGCAATGTCCAGGCTGTTTTCGAGCGCCAGCTCGACGGCGTCCTGGAGGTTAATCTCCAACTTGCCATCGTGAATCAGTTGGTCGATGCGAGGCGAATTGGTGAGAACGGGCGCATCGACGTGCTGTGACTCGTACGGCTTAAAAATATTTGGGAATCCTTTTGCGCCGTGGGTGTAGTTGTGGCTCGCAACTCCCAGAGAAGAGACTGGCGCGATATTGGCGGCGGGCGCAGGGTTGGACGGCGGGTTCTGGTCGGGGCTCTGAGCAAAAGCGGGCGAAAGTGGCCCGGCGACCAATAGGCACGCCAAAACCATAGCAAACAGCGATCGAGCCCAGTGCAAAGCTATCGCCCTGGTGTTGGCCCCGAAAATGGACCGCTTCAAGGTCCTCCTCAGCGTCTTCATAGTGATGTATACCCTCTAGATTCTGTCCCAGCGGGACGTTTTGAATTTGACCTAACTCTTTAAAACGCTCGAACCATGGATTTTGTTTCAATTGCGGGGTGGAATTGGTGTCACGGGGAGAAATAAACCCAGTGCTGTGAACCAGAAACACGGCCGCGTTCGATGCAACGAGGATAATGGAGCAGCGGAGGCAAGACAAGGATTTGACGAGGTTGGAGAGCGAATCGAGGGGGGCAGGGAGAATAACAGCTACCGCAAAAACAGGTTGGTGCGCGGCGAAAGCGAAAGAAAGTGAGATGAAGCCGCGCTTGTCGAAATTCGCGCGCGGCTTCGTCCGGAGGCTAACGCATGCCGCCGTCTTTGAAGAGGGCTTCGGTGCCGACGACTTTGCCGTGGAGCGTGCCGGGGATCAGCGTTTCGCGCTCGACGGCGCCGGTCTTGGCGTCGGCGACCGTGACGTGATTCACATCGAGAGTGCGTCCGAGGGCGCGTTCGTAGTTGGCTTTGGCTTCTTCGAGATTGGCCAGCGCGCGGAGTTCCGTGCCTTGCGCGGCGATGAGGTCACGCTGCGTCAAGATGACGTTGTAAACGGTGGAAGCACCAAGGCGGTATTTTTTTTGCTCGGCGTCGAAGGTTTCTTGTTGAAGCTGGCGAGCTTCGCTGGCGGCATCGACCTGGGCGCGGTCTTGCGTGAGCGCGATGTACGTGTTGCGGACGTCGAGAAGCGCGGCGTTTTTCAATTGTTGCAGTGTGGCTTCTGCCTGGCGTTGGGTGAGGATGGCGCGGGCGCTGTCTGCTTGAGCGGAACGGTTACGCACAGGCAGGCTCAGAGTCAATTGGGCGGAATAGTCTGGGAAACGATTGTGGAAGAGTTGGCTCTGCGCAGTTGTGAAGCCCTGCTGATTTGTGCCGAGAATTGGGGTCTTTGTCTCAGGCTCGAAAATGGGAACGCCGTTGACGAGCACGGGATTGCCATTTTCATCCAAAATCGGCAGCAGGAGGTCGGGGACTTGAGTGGAAGTGCCTTTGATCGGTGCATTGCCGGCCAAACCTACGGAACTGTATTGTCCACTGAGGCTGAGGCTGGGCAGCAGCGCATTGCGGGTTGCCTGGATGTCGATCTCGCCGTTCTTCAAATTGTAGAGCTGCTCTTGAAGCTCTGGGCGTTTTGCAAAGGCTTCCTTCAGGGACTCCTCGAAGGATGGATTTTCAATGATCGCTGGCTGAGTCGGCTGGTCGGTGGTGATGATTTCGACGTTCACCACGTCGGCTGCAAGCGGATCTTTGGTGATGGCGTTTTTTAGGATTTGTTCGTCTTGCAGCTGGACGGTTCGCGCGACGATGAGATTCTGACGGTCGGTGGCGAGTTCAGACTGGGCGCGGGTTACATCGAGAGGCGCCATGGTGCCGGCGTCGAGTTGCTTCTTGTTGTCGCTATAAAGTTTTTGCGAAACGGTCATGGCCTGCTCGTCGACTTTGACGTTGGCACGAGCGTAGACCAGTTCCCAGTAGGCCGTAATCGTGTTGGTGATGGTGGTGATGGCGAGTTGCGCGAAGGCCCAGTCCGCAATTTTGCGGTTGTTGTTGGCGATACGGATGTTGCGAGTGTTGACGGCGATGCCGAAGCCATTCAAAAGAGCCTGGGAAAAGCCGATTGTGAGAGTGGACTGAACGGCAGGGTTGAAAAGGTTGGCGGTGGAGGTCGAACTCGTTCTCGAATTGTTCCAACTCACCGTAAGGTTGGTGCCCGTTTCGAAGCCCCGCGACACTTGGTCGTTGAATTGTGTGGTGTGAGTCTGGAGCGTTGCGAGGGTGGAGACGCCGGAAGCGCCGGTGCCCGAGATGAGTGGATTGTTGACGGGCGTAGAGCGATCATCGATGAGAACTGTGCTTGTGACGGTCGGGTCATAAGAGAGACTGGGAAGAAAGGCGGTCGAGGAAGCAAAGTTACCCCCGGGGGTTGCATAGCCGGAGCCTCCAGCTTTGGCTTTGAGAATCGAGGCATCGGCGATCCACGGATAGTAGCGCTGGACGGCGATGTCCATGCTGTTTTCGAGCGCGAGTTCCACCGCATCTTGCAAGGTGAGCTCGAGTTTGCCGTCGTGAATCAGTTGCTGGAGTCGTGGCGAATTAATGATAACGGGCTCATCGATATGAATCTGTTGATAAGGCTTGAGCAGATCGGGGAAGGCTCGCGGCCCATTGGTGAAATTATATTTCGCGAGGCCAAGGGAGCTGACCGGAGCGATGGACGAGCCCTGTGAGGTCGTGGGCGGCGTTGGAGCAGGGTTCGACGGCGGGTTTTGCGATGGGCTTTGCGCAAAGGCGGGTGAAAGCGGGCCCGCTACAAGCAGCGCTGCGAGGAAAAGCGCAAGCACGGATCTGACTGCCTGCCATCGGGGCCTTCTCTGGGCGGAGTGGAAACTCGACCGCTTCGGATTCAGCAGCAAAAGGCAAGACTTCGCGGTCTCATAGAGCGTCGTCATGATAATTTTTCCCCTCAAGATTCTGTCCCATCGGGACGCATTCATTAGCTTCTGACAGTGTGGAACGTGCCCTGAACAGGCGTTGTTACACTGAGCTGGCCGGTTTCTTGCCACGCGGTAGGAAAACTCCGGGAGCGTGGCCGCGAGATAGGGCTATTCAGGGACTTCCCACGACGTTTGACCCAGAAATGCAGCCGGAACGTCTTGGCGCAGCACGGAAGCGTGCCCCGCAGTTTAGCAGGGGCTCCATTCCTTGACAACGCGGCGCACGGCGGCTAGGCTGCTCACGAATTGATGTTTAGATGCGGTTTAGGGCTGGCGAAATAGGATGCTTTCACGAGAAGAACTGCTACGGATTTTCGAGTCGGCGGGAGCGATCCGGCATGGGCACTTCGAGCTTTCCAGCGGGCTGCATAGCGGGACCTACGTGCAGTGCGCGCTCGTTCTGCAGTACCCGCGCCTGGCGGAGAAGCTTGGGCATGCACTGGCCGCGCTGTTTTCCGATGCGGTGATCGGAGCGGTTGTTTCGCCGGCTTTGGGTGGCGTGATTATCGGGCAGGAAGTTGCGCGGGCGCTGCCAGAGCCAAAGGGCGCCGCGGGCAGGGGAGTGCCGGCGCTGTTTGCCGAGCGCGATGGCAGCGGTACGATGACCCTGCGACGCGGATTTTCGCTTCAGCCGGATGAGCATGTTCTCGTCATTGAAGATGTTTGGACGACCGGCGGCTCGACGCAGGAAACCATCCAGGTGGTTGAGGAAGCCGGCGGGCGAGTTGTTGCTGCTGGAGCTTTGATTGATCGTAGCGGCGGCACGCTGGAACTTGGAGTGGAAACGCAGGCTTTGCTTGATTTGCCCATCGCGAAGTATGAACCCGAGGATTGTCCTTTGTGCCGTGAAGGCGGGGCCGCGGTGAAACCTGGAAGTCGCTTCGCGCGCACCGCTCCGTGACGAGCCCAACTCGCTTGCCAAATCTGAAGCCTCCTCTGAAAATGGATCGCTGAACATAGCCCATTCCCTTCATGCGCCATTTCAAGATTACAATCGCCTACGACGGAACGGACTTTCATGGCTGGCAGATTCAGTCCTCCGATAAGCCCACAATTCAGGGCGAGATTTCCAGCGTGCTGCGCAGGCTCACGCAGGAAAATGTGGCGGTGAATGGCGCGGGACGCACGGACGCGGGTGTGCATGCGCTGGGACAGGTGGCCAGCTTTCGCACACAGTCGGGTTTGTCGGCGGGTGAGTTTCAACGCGCGTTGAACGCGCTGCTGCCCGCTACGATTCGCATTGTCGCCGCGGAGGAAGTGGGGCCGGACTTTCACGCGCGTTGGTCTGCGGTGGGAAAAATTTATCGCTACCGCTTGTATCGCGGCAAAGTCGTGCCGCCGGCCTTGTGGCGCTTCGTGTTGCACTATCCGTTTCCGCTGGATGAAGACGCCATGCGCATCGCCGCTTCGCGGTTTGTCGGTCCGCACGATTTTGCCGCGTTCGCAGCCTCGACGGGTTCTGAAGACGATGACAAAGAGCGGTCCACGGTGCGGGAGATTTACGCGAGCGAATTGGTGCGCAGCGACGACGGCGAGGAACTTGTCTACACCGTGCGTGGGCGATCGTTCATGCGCTTCATGGTCCGCAAAATGGTCGGTACACTCTTGGATGTTGGCCGGGGAAAGCTCGTACCCGACGACATTTTGCGCCTTTATCAACTGCGCGACCGCTCTAAGTCCGGCCCAACGGTGCCGCCGCAGGGACTGTGCATGGTGCAAGTGATGCACGATGAGGCCTGGCGCATCTAGTTAAAGATTCTGTCGGTATCCTGAGCAAGTCCATGTCTCAGTGGATCCCGCTGCTTGCGGAACTCCACCTTAGCTAGTATACTTAGCTAACCATGTACACCGTACATCAAACCAAGACCAATTTGTCGAAATTGCTCCGCAAGGTTGCTAATGGGGAAGAAGTGATCATCGCTCGTGGCAAAGAACCAGTGGCGCGGATTGTCCCCTTTTCCAAACGCCTGAAGAAGCGCGTGCCGGGCAGTCTCAAGGGGAGAATTCACATCCACGCATCGTTCTTTGATCCGATGACCAAAGAAGAGTTGGCTTTGTGGGGTATCGAGTGAGCAGCGTTTTGCTCGATACCCACGTTTTATTGTGGTGGTTCCAAGCTTCGCGCAAGCTCTCCGCGAAAGCGCTGGCAGTATTCCGCGATCCGGAAACGACGGTGCTCGTATCGGCCGCATGCGCCTGGGAAATCGCCATAAAGCATAAAGCTGGAAAGCTGGATGCTGCGGATTTGGTAGCCAACTTCGAAACGCGATTGGAAGGTGACAGATTTCTGGAACTGCCGATAACTCTCGCGCACGCAATCCGAGCGGGCATGCTTAAGCAAAGTCACAAGGATCCGTTCGACCGCATGTTGATTGCACAGGCGCAGTGTGAAGAAGTTCCTGTTCTAACCAACGATAAACGATTCGAGGAGTACGATGTTCGATGCATTTGGTGAGGCCGCCCTTGGGAGTTGATCTGAGGGCCACCCCTTCCGCAAAGTTGCCCAGCGAGAGACTGTATTGTTGCACTTGAGAGTTGGATAGCATCCAAGACATGGTGGCCACGGTCATCCCCGTCGAAACGATTCCGTCCATTGATCCTTCCACGGGAAAAATCCTAGCGCAGTTTGAGAAGACGCCGCCAGCGGCGGTGCCGGAGATTCTGGCACGGGCGCGCGCGGCACAGTCGGCGTGGTGCATCGTGCCGATCAAACAGCGATGCTCTCGGCTGCGTGTTTTGCGCGATTGCATGATGGTTGCTCGCGATGCGCTGGCCAATGCCGTCGTTGCGGAATCCGGGAAGCCTCGTGTTGAGGCGCTATTTGCAGATCTTTTCGTCGCGCTCGACACGGCGGAATACTTTTCGAAACATGGCGAGCGGCTTTTGCGGCCGGAACGCGTGCCGCACCACAGCTGCGCGGGTAAAGCGAAATCGGGTCGCTTGGTTTACGACCCCGTCGGCGTCATCGGCATCATCAGTTCGTGGAATTATCCGCTGGCGATTCCGCTGAGCCAGATCATTCCAGCGGTTGCCGCAGGGAATGCTGTCGTCTGCAAAACGAGCGATTTCACTCCTCACTGCGGCGCACTCATTGAAAAGCTTTTTGCAGATGCTGGCTTCCCTAAGGGATTAGTCACGGTCATTCAAGGCGGCGGGGAAGTCGGCCAGGCGCTGATCGACGCCGCGCCGGACAAGATCATGTTCACTGGAAGCGTGGCGACGGGACGCCGCGTCGCGGAAGCGTGTGCCAAGAAATTGATTCCGAGTGTGCTTGAACTGGGCGGCAAGGACGCGATGCTCGTGCTAGCGGATGCGAAACTCGACGTCGCAGCGAGCGCCGCAGTCTGGGGCAGCTACACGAATTGCGGCCAAGTTTGTCTTTCTGTCGAACGGCTTTTCGTCGAGCAGCCCGCCGAGGAAAAATTTCTGGCACTGTGCGTGGAGAAAACAAAAAAGCTGCGTCTCGGTCCCGGTGGTGATCCGGCGACGGATGTCGGGCCGCTCATTCGACCGCAGCATGTGCAGCGCATGAGTGACCTGCTTGCCGATGCAGTGGCGCGCGGAGCCCGCGTGTTGTGCGGCGGTAAACCGCGCCCGGATGTCGGGGCGAATTTTTTTGAGCCGACGGTCATCGCAGGCGTAGATTCCTCGATGAAGCTTTTTCAAGAGGAGACGTTCGGTCCCATTCTCGCGATTCAAACTGTAAAAGACGCCGAAGAAGCGATCGCTCGCGCAAATGATTCCAACTTCGCGCTCGCGGCGAGCGTTTGGACCGGCAACGCAAAACGTGGCCAAGCGATAGCGGCGCGGCTGCGGGCGGGCGCGGTGATGGTAAATGACGCGATCAGCTATTTCGGCATTGCCGAAGCTCCGCACGGCGGCTGCGGCGCGAGCGGTTGGGGCCGCACACACGGCAAAGCCGGCTTGCTCGAAATGGTGCAGCCGAAATACATCGATGTGGATCGCTTGCCTGGAACGGAAAAACCGTGGTGGTATCGTTACGGGGCGGATTTAGAGCGCGCGGCGGATGCGTTTCTCAAATTTGAATTCGGCGGAAGCCTCGCCGCAAAATTACGGAACGTACGAGGCGCGCTGAAGACCATGTTTCGTGACCACGGCTTTTGATACTGCAGGATAGTTTGTAACAGGCGAGCGTTTCACGGGCAGCGAACGAAAGAGAGCGAGCGCGATGCAGCAAAACGAATGGATTTATGACTGGAACGTGGCCGCTGCGCCTCTCCTGCCTCCGGGCACACGCGTCTTGATGAATGACGAAACGCTGCGCGACGGCCTGCAGAATCCGAGCGTGCACGATCCCAGCATCGGCGAAAAAATCGAAATCCTGCACCTGATGGAAGCGCTGGGCATCGATTCGCTCAACATCGGTCTGCCCGGGGCCGGCCCGCGCGCCGTGGAGCATGTGGAAGCGCTGGCGCGCGAGATCGTCACCAAGCGGATGAAGATCAAGCCGAACTGTGCCGCGCGAACGATCGAAGCGGACATTCGTCCTATCGCCGAAATCTCTCAGCGTGTCGGGATGGCCATCGAAGCAGCCACATTTTTGGGGTCGAGCCCGATCCGGCGTCTGGTGGAAGACTGGACCGTGGATCACCTCGAACGCACCACGGAAAAAGCAGTGAAGTTCACGGTCGAGCACGGGCTTCCTTCCATGTACGTGACGGAAGACACGATTCGCACCGACCCCGACACCGTAAAGCGCCTGTACACAACGGCGATTCGCAGCGGAGCGCGGGCCATCGTGCTCTGTGACACTGTTGGCCACGCTATTCCGAATGGCGCGTACAATCTGGTGAAATTTGTCATCGAAGAAGTGGTGAAGCCCAGCGGCGAAAAAATTCGCGTGGACTGGCATGGCCACAACGATCGCGGGCTGGCCGTAGCGAATTCTCTCGCGGCGATTGCCGCCGGTGCGGATCAGGTGCACGCGGCCGCCAATGCGCTCGGTGAACGGGTTGGCAACACGCCCATGGAGCTGATGCTGGTGAACTTGCGCCTGATGGGCGTCATCCACCAGGACCTATCGCGGCTCCGTGAGTATTGCGAAAAAGTCGCCGCCGCCACACACACGCTAATCCCACCGAACTATCCGGTCATCGGCCGCGATGCGTTTCGAACAGCGACCGGTGTCCACGCGGCCGCGATCATCAAAGCGTTTCACAAGGGAAACCAGGATTTGGCCAACTCCGTCTATAGCGGTGTGCCCTCCCATCTTTTCGGACTCGATCAAGTGATCGAAATCGGCCCCATGAGCGGCAAGTCCAACGTGCTTTTCTGGCTCGAACGTCACAAGATTCCCGCCGACGAGTCGCTTGTCAACCGTATCTTCGACGCCGCCAAGCAATCAGCGCGAGTTCTGACCGACGCGGAAATCTCTGCCCTCTGCGCGGAGGCTGCACGCCATTGATGCGAACACACTCTCGCAGCAGGGCAGTGAAACGCGTGCTGGTTTGGGTTATCCTCTTCGCTATGCCGGTTCGCTCCTCCCTTGCCCGACATAGCACCCGCTCAGCTTCCTCCGACCAGCTTGGTGAAAACACGCAGGTGCGTGCGGCGACTGCATGGTTCGCGCAGAATCTGAATTGGATTAATGAAGAGCAAGTGCGTCTGACGGAAATCCCCGCGCCAGCCTTTCAGGAAGGCCAGCGCGCGGCTGCGATGAAGGCGCTTTTGTCGGCAGCGGGCCTCGGCGTACAAGTCGATGCGGCCGGCAACGTGATCGGCGAACTCCGCGGCGTGAATGAAAAAGAAGTCGTTGTGCTCTCCGCGCATCTGGACACGGTTTTCCCCGCGGGTACGGACGTAAAAGTGCGCCACGAAGGGACTCGCTTGCTCGCGCCGGGGATTTCGGATAACGGCACCGGCCTCGCCGCTCTTGCAGCCATCGCGCGCGCTATTCACGATGCGCAGATCAAACCGCAACGCACCATCCTTTTTGTTGCCAACGTTGGTGAAGAAGGGGAAGGCAATCTTCGCGGCATGCGCGCGTTGGTAGAGGCGTACCGCAGCCGCCTGAAGGCAGTCGTCGTTCTCGATGGCGCCGGCACCGATCACGTTACAACGACTGCGCTGGCATCGCGCCGCCTCGAAGTGGTCATCACTGGCCCAGGAGGCCATAGCTGGTCGGACTTCGGCATTCCCAATCCGATTAACGCGCTGGTTCGCGGATCTGTGCGCTTCATCAACACGAGAGTACCCGCATCGCCGCGCACTACATTCAATCTGGGACAGATCGACGGCGGCACTTCCATCAACTCCATTCCCTACGAAGCGCGGCTCAAGGTTGATGTGCGCTCGGAAAGTGAAAGCGAGCTGGCGCGTCTCGAATCCGCATTGCGCGAATGCATGGCTGCGGGCGTTCGCGACGAAATGGAATCGTCACGGGACCGTTCGAGAGGCAAGCTGGAGTGGAAGGTCGAACTCCTCGGCAGCCGGCCCGGTGGCGAATTGGCGGCAGAGTCGCCACTTCTCGCCGCATTGCGCGCGGCGGATGCTATGGTGGAAAACGAATCACGGATCGAGCGCTCTTCCACCGATGCCAACATTCCTCTTTCTCTGGGCATCGACGCGATATCGATTGGCGCCGGAGGCAACGGTGGCGGCGCGCACTCGCTCCAGGAATGGTACGACCCCACAGGCCGCGAGATGGGACTGAAGCGAGCCTTGCTGACTCTCCTCGGAGTCGCGGACGTGGCGCCGGAGAAACCTAGATGAAGCTTCGCAAGGCCAGCTTGTTTGGCCTAGGATTAATTGTTCTTTCAAGTTTTTGCGCGGGACTTATTGTATTGCAGACCAAAGCCCAGTCAGGCCAGGGCGAATCGCACGTCGTTGTTTATCTTCACGGCCGCATTTACACCAACGATCCCACTCAGCCATGGGCTGACGCCATGGCCGTCCGGGATGGCAAGATTCGCTGCGTTGGTAAAATCGATTACATCCTCCTGGAATGCGGCGGAAACGACCCAAGCGCCGAAACGATTCAGCTGAAAGGCAAGTTTCTGATGCCCGGCTTCAACGACGCTCACGTGCACCTCGGCGCCGCGGCGGGGGACATGCTTTCCGTCCAATTAAACGGCGTTACCACCATCGAGGAGCTGCAAAAGCGCATTGCCGATGCCGTTGCGCACCACAAAGAAGGCGAGTGGATCACCGGCAGCGGCTGGGATCACACGCTCTGGGCGGACAAGAAATTCCCCAATAAAGAACAGCTCGATGCCGTGGCGCCAAAGAATCCCGTTTTTCTCGTGCATGTCTCCGGCCACGTAGCCGTGGCCAACACGCTCGCCCTGCAGCACGGCGAGATTAAAGATGACACGCCGAACCCGCCCGGAGGCATGATCGAGCGCGACGCGGATGGCCAGGCTACCGGAATGCTGGAAGAAGAATCCGCGATGAGTCTGGTGTCCGCCAGGATTCCCGACCTGAAATCCGACCAGCGCCGCCGCGGCATCCAGATGGTCTTTGCGGATGCCGCCAAAAACGGCGTGACTTCCGTGCAAGATAATTCCGATTGGTCCGACTACCTCATTTATGTCCAATTGAAGGAGGAAGGGAAGCTGACGCTGCGTATCACGGAGTGGTTGCCGTTTATGGAGTCCATGGATAATTTGCTGAACTTGCGCGCGCAGGGCGGCACAACGGATCCATGGCTAAAGACGGGAGCGCTCAAAGGCTTCACGGACGGCGCGCTTGGCTCGCGGACTGCCGCTATGCTCGCTCCTTATTCGGATCAGCCTTCAACGAGTGGCATTCTGACAAACGAGCCCGAGAAGCTCCGCGCCATGGCCATCGAGCGCGACAAGGCCGGCTTCCAGATCAATTTTCACGCTATCGGTGACCGGGCCAACCGTGTGGCTCTCGATGTCTTCGAAGCCGTCGCCAAAACAAACCGTCCTCGCGACCGCCGCGACCGCATCGAACACGCGCAAGTGATAGCCCCCGAAGATTTGCCGCGGTTCGCACAACTTAAAGTGATTGCTTCGATGCAGCCTTCTCATGAGACCTCGGACATGCGCTGGGCCGGTTCGCGTCTCGGACCCGACCGCGCCAAGGGCGCCTATGCCTGGGCCTCTTTGCAGAGGAGCGGAGTTCGCCTGGCCTTTGGCACGGATTATCCCGTGGAGCCCATCAATCCGATGCGCGGTCTCTACGCGTGCGTGACACGTGAATTCCCGGAAGGCGGTCCTGCCGGGGGTTGGCAAGGGCAAGAAAAAATTTCGCTGGAAGATTGCATCCGCGCCTACACCTCGGGCGCCGCCTATGCACAATTCGAGGAAGGGAAGAAAGGCGAGCTCAAACCAGGCGAATACGCCGACTTCATTATTCTTTCCAATGACCTCACAAAGATCCCGCCCCAGCAGTACACCAAGACCACCGTTCTTCTCACTGTCGTGGGCGGTCGAACGGTCTATCAGCAGGAATAACCCACGTTAACACGCAATACGCAACAAATTCGCGCCTCTCAAGGTTCGCGAACCTTGACAACCTTATCAGACGGCACGTTTTGCAGTTGCAGGACCTGCCCGCTGGGCCAACGAATCTCGATGAGCTTGGCAACGGTTTCGTTACCCAAGCCAAAGCGTACCAACGGCTCGCTTGAGGAGGCATAGCCCACGCTCGTGGTGCAATGGTTGTAGAGTTTGCGGCCGCTCGGCAAGGTGACGGCGACCTGGGCGCCAATCGCATCGCGATTGCTGCGCGTGCCGGTTAGCTTCAGCGCCAGCCAATGCCCGGCGTTTGAAGTCACATTGCGGAAGAGCCGCGCTCGTCCACCGACATTGGATACAACCGCATCGAGCCTGCCATCGTTGTCGAAATCCGCAAACGCCACCCCCCGATACTGGCCTGCCAGCTGAAAATCGGTGCCCGCGGTTTTCGAGACATCTTCAAAGCGCCCATCCCCACGATTGCGAAACAGGGAATTGGGCAGGGCCGCCGCCGTGCCCAGGGATTCCTCAAGCGCCGGGAAATTGGCGTTGGCCGCAAAGACGTCTTTGAACCCGTCGTTGTCAAAATCGTACAAGCCGATTCCCCAGCCAGTGAGAGCGCGGGTCGCAACCGCAAGACCTGCCCGCGCGGTGTCATCCTCGAACCAGGGAGACTTCCCAGTGTTCCGAAAGAGGGAGTAAGTGTCATTGATCATGGCTGTGAAGATCAGATCCGGGCGGCCGTCATTATCGAAATCGCGAAAATCCGCCCCCATGCTGGCGACAGGCCGCCCATTGTCATTGAGTGCCACTCCGGCCAGCATCCCGACCTCTTCGAATCTCCCGTGTCCCAGATTATGGAATAGAAAATTTGGGATGCTATCGTTGGCAACGAAGATGTCCATCAGCCCGTCGCCGTCATAATCCGCGATAGCCACGCCCATGCCCTTGCCGAATTGTGCCCCAAGGCCGGAAGATTCGGTGATATCTGTAAAAGTCCCATCGTGGTTGTTGCGGAAGAGCTGATTGGGAGTGTCATGATAGGCGCTGGGATGACAATAGAGCGGCTGTTTCACAGTACCGCACTTGGGCTCCAGCCGCGGGTCCCATTGAACGTAGTTGCTGACGACCAGGTCCAGCCAGCCATCGTTGTCCACATCCACCCACGCGGCGGAAACTGACCACAACTTGCCGTGATGCGCATCCACCCCGCCGAGGTGCGCTTTCTCGGTCACATTCTCGAATGTCCCGTCGCCACGGTTGTGATACAGGATATTTCGATTGACTCCGGTGACAAAAATGTCTGGATAACCGTCATTGTCGTAATCGGCGATCGCTACTCCCATGGAGTAACCCTCACCGGCCACACCGGCTTTTTCCGTAACGTCGGTAAACGTACCGTCGCAGTTGTTGCGGAACAACCGGTTGAAATACTGCGGCCCTGTTTTTTTCAGCGAAGGCATCGCCGCGCCGTTGGTGAAAAAAATGTCCATGCAGCCGTCGTTGTTGTAGTCAAGGACAGCCACGCCGCCGAGCATCAGCTCAGGCTGATGGAACTCGCCAATCGCCCCATTGCGCAGCTCGAAGTTAAGCCCCGATTTTGCGGCCACATCTTCGAAGCGAATTTGCGATTGTGGGCTCGCGTTGGCCGCGGCGAGCAGCACGATCAGAGTGATTACTTCTGCCGTTGGTAATCGCGTAGCCATTCCGCTTGCTGAGCGGCCTCCTTCGTCCGGCCCTGCATCTGGTAAATCTTTAGCAGCAGGTTGTGCGCTTCTGGAAAATTCGGAAGCAAGCGCACAGCCTGCTCCGCTGCGCTCGCCGCCTCGTTGCCTCGCTGTAGCTCCAGCAGCACTTTGGCGCGCCAGAAAAAGCACTTCGGAGCCGCTGGAACTGCCGCGATCGCGCCATCAACCCGCGTCAGAGCTTCCGCCGCACGCCCCGTTTCGTACAGTAACTCGACAAATGCAAGCTGCAAGTCAATATTCTGCCTGGCCTCCGGATTCTCAGAAAGCGCCCGCATGGCCGCCTCGGCTTGGCTCGTGCGCGCCACCTTCTCGAGGCAAATGGCGCGATAGATTTGCGCCTTAATTGCCCAGTCCGCCTGCGGCGAAGCCTGCAGCGCGTCCTCCATATCCTTCAGTGCGGCGCCATATTGTTCGTTCTGATACAAGACCTGTCCGTCTAAAAATCTCGCTTGTGCCTCGGCGCTCTCGGGGCTGCCACTTCTCTCTGTCGGCGTTTCGCTATGACCAGGATCCTTCGCTTCCATCTCAGCAAGCAACCGCTGGGCGGACTCGTATTGCTCATCGTCACGCGGAATGGCCTTCAAAATCTGGCGCGCCGATGGGTAGTCGCCTGTTTCCGCAAGCGATCGCGCCAGAAAGTATTGCGCGGCGATCGAGGGGTCAAGCTTTAACGCGGCACGAAAGGCAAGTACTGCCCCCGCCATGTCACCCGACAGAAAGAAAAACTTACCGGCCGCGAGCTGCTGTTGCGCGTCGTCGGAATTCACTTCGGCGCGTGCTCGGTAGAGTTCCTTTGCGCGCTCGTACCGCTCGCCGTCATCTCCCGCAAACGGCCGAACCCCCATGGCCACCATGGAGATGGCTGCGCTCATTCGAACGGTGCCTATGGGATCTCCGAGGAGCGTCACTAGTTCAGTAGCCAGCGCTTCCCGCTGCGCTGCGCGTGGCTTTATGGCAGTTGCCGCCGTTGCGCGCACCAGCGGCTCGGAATCTGCGAAGGCATGGACAAGCGCCTCATAAGCCGAAGGATCGTTTGGAAAGCTGCCGAGGTATCCCGCGGCGTTGGCTCGCATCCAGGGCCCTTCCGTTGGATCGGCGACGACCTCCAACAATTCCGGAATCTCTGCCGGATCGCCCTGCCGGGCCCCCGTGAACGCATCGGCGCGCCGTACGAATTTCTGTCGCGATTTCTGGCCGTACCAGCTGTTCATCTGTCGCACAGTCCATGCCGCGTCTTTATCTCTGTGGCATAGATTGCACGCATTCGGAATGTCATGCCGGATGGTATTCTCTGGCACCGGTATGCTTATCGAGTGGTCGCGCATCCGCGCCTTCAGGCTGACGACCGTGGGCGGCATGTGGCAATCAACGCACCAACTGCCGGAACTCTTCGCAGCATGATGCGTATGCAAAGAAATGTTGGACGCAATCGTGCCATGGCACCCCGTACAAAGCGCATTGTTATTCGTCCGGAGGTGCGTATCGCGATCCATATCGCCTGTGTGCGGATGGGAATGGCAGGTGACGCATGTCGCGCCTCCTTTCAGGAAACACTGGCTCTGCCACAATCCGAGCGCTTCATTCGCCATATGCCGCGGCCGCCCATCCGGCCAAAAGGCAGGGTCCGCTGAGGCCGGCAAGCGGTATTCCATCATTGGTGTAAAGTAATCGTAATAATTTGCGCCGGCTTTGAAGTTATCCGCAAAGACGTCGCGTAGCGAGTGGCACTGCGCGCAAATCATAGTGCTGCGCGCCGGGTCCAGCCGCGCAGGGTTGACGATGGCGCCTTTTACCCCGGCCTTCGGGTCCGCGTCCTTAAGCTTCACGCTCGTCGCTCGCGATATATGTTCCCGTCCCGGGCCGTGACAGCTCTCGCAATTAATCCCAAAATCTTGCCACGTCGTTCGATAACGCAGCTTCTCCAAGTCAAAATTCTTCTCCCCACGGCTTACATGGCACGAATAACATGTTTTGTTCCAGACCTCGATGGGATCCC
>Ga0207017_1050_pt1 | contig 19047 bp, 18 predicted proteins | sample Alteio_BWMinCont_51_FD_153472 | JGI IMG/M metagenome (GOLD analysis project Ga0207017, IMG submission 153472) | Enriched cells from forest soil in Barre Woods Harvard Forest LTER site, Petersham, Massachusetts, United States -... | ecosystem: Environmental > Terrestrial > Soil > Temperate forest >...
CGAGCCAACTCGCGAGGAGCCCATACGTTTCCGAGCCACGGCGGTCGTCATAAAGAACAAATTTCACTCGCCCAACGGGAACAGTGAGGCGCTGTGTCATGCGCAAGTGCCGTTTCCATCCTTTTACGACGCCGGAATTGATTTCGGAAAAATAGACCTCTCCTACGTTTGTACTGCCGGGTAAATCGGCTCGAATCATGTGCAGGACCGCACCTCGGCTATCGCTAAGGACTGTAAGGTTATGCAGTGTCACTCCGCATAACGTCACATCAATGATGCTTGATGGATCACTCATCACCTGCCCACCCAAGATCCTTGTTTCGTGCGCAGGTGCAATAAGCCTCTATTTGCTTCATAGTGAAATCATTCATATCGGTACCCGGAAAGGTTAAAAATTGATGGTACCAATCGCCGGTAAGCTTAACTGTCTCTTGAAACGATAATACAGCGCTCCATTTTAATTCAGCTAACGCTTTGTCGCAGCAGAGCTTTAGCAATTGTGCTTCCGGTTTATCGGATCGAACTTGCGGCTCAATACTATATTTAGCGTTGGGCCAATAGGAGCTTAACGCTTTTATTAGGGTAACAACCGAATGATTTACCGTGGCATCGGGACCGAAATTATACGAGCTACCAGAGATTCCTGGGCTTCGTTTCCATAGTTCGCTCCCTAGTTTCAGGTAGCCGCTTAACGGCTCCATTACGTGCTGCCACGGTCGTGTCGATTTCGGATTACGCACGGAAACTGTTGTTCCCTTTGCCCACGATTTCATGCAGTCCGGCACAATACGATCCTCGGCCCAATCGCCGCCTCCAATAACATTACCTGCTCGAGCCGTTGCAACCAGCGGACCGTTTGTTTGGAGCTTAAAGTACGAATTCATGTAAGAAAAAGCGACCAACTCAGCACATCCTTTCGATGCACTGTAGGGATCCTCGCCCCCTAGAATGTCGTTCTCCCTGTAGCCCCAGATCCACTCTGAATTCCGATAACATTTGTCGCTAGTAACTATAACTGCCGCCCGAATACTTTCCTCGTGGCGGATGCATTCGAGAACATTCAAGGTGCCGATGGTATTCGTAGTAAAAGTTGTCAACGGATCGGCATAAGAGCGTCTGACCAACGGTTGGGCTGCTAGATGGAAAACAATCTCCGGCCGAAACTCTTTTATAATTTCTGCCATTCGCCGGATATCGCGTACATCGCATAAATGGTGGCGCATGCGCTTTTCCAGCCCTAAAACCTCAAAATTACTGGGCGTGCTTGGTATATCCAACGAGAGTCCGCATAGTTCAGCGCCTAAATGTAGGAGCCATGAAGAAAGCCATGAACCTTTGAAACCTGTGTGGCCAGTAACCAGAACGCGGCGTCCTGAATAATCGTTCGAAAATATCATAGACTGTTTGCCCCATGACTCCACGGGGCATTCTTTGAACTCCACAATTCATTGAGGACATCTCGATCGCGAATTGTATCCATCGGGTGCCAAAATCCCTGATGTTTATATGCCATTAGATGGCCGCCTTTCGCAAGGTTCTCGAGTGGCTCCTGTTCCAATACCGTATCGTCAGCCTTCAGGAAATCAAAAATCTCGGGTTCAAAAACAAAGTATCCCCCGTTTATCCACCCCTCGGTGGTTTGCGGCTTTTCCAAAAAACTAACGACCCGATCGCCATCGAAAGCAATAACTCCAAAACGAGCTGCCGGGCGCACCGCAGTGACCGTAGCAAGCCTTCCATGGCGGCGGTGAAATGCCAGTAAGTCAGCTATGTTCACATTAGAGACCCCGTCTCCATAAGTTAACATGAAAGTTCCGTTAGGGCGCAGTTGAGGCTCCAGCCGTCTCAAGCGACCACCGGTCATCGTTTTTTCGCCGGTATCGACAAGATTCACGATCATATTCTCGACCGGTCCGGGACGCGATTCAATCTCTCCTGTAGCGAGATTGATTTTGAGGTCGCTGTTACGGAGACGATAGTTCAAAAAATAATCTTTAATAGTTTCGCCTTTGTAACCTAAAGCCACGACAAAATCATTGAACCCGTGACGGGCATAACTGCGCATGATATGGACGAGAATAGGAATACCTCCGATCTCAACCATTGGTTTAGGACGGACTTGAGTTTCTTCGCTCAAACGAGTGCCCAGACCGCCGGCTAAAAGAATAACTTTCATATTTGCTTAAAATAGTGAGGCTCGCAAAGCGGAATGCTCAGGCAATTGACTGCGAAGCACTTTGTGTTGTTGCTCCCCAGCGATAATTGTAGATTATCGTCATCGTTATTAGCCAATGGCACAAAATATTGATTGTTGTTAAAAAGGAGTTAGCAAGTCATTTGATTTTAGAGATGATATGATCTCTTTGCCTAACGGTAAGGGTGTCAACTACAGCGCAGAAATAATGTAGGCCCTGCTGGCCCATGAGAGGCTTCAGATTTCGGAAATGCTTTATGAGTATGCGCGATGCCCATATGAGCCAAGACAAGAAGAAGCCAAAAATGGCGCTGACAGTAATGTTACAACATGATTTCTACTAATGCGGGTTGTGTCTTGTAAGACGTCACGCTTTTTTTTCTGCATCTTGTGCTGTGAGTATGTTGTGTTGCAGAGAATCATAGATACGCCGAATCCAACTTTTTTGGAACATTTCGCACGGAATTTCGCCATATAAAAGATTTGCAGTCGCAACTAGAGCCATAAAATCTGCTGAGACTGTATCAATGTTGTGATTGCGACGACAATATAGATAGGATGCAGCTGCTATATTTTTATAATCTTGCTGTAACGCAGCAAGCAACTCGTGCAGCGAGGTTCCGCTGGTGTCGTCATCTTTCGTCGTTATAGGATGCCCGAGATCGAAGCCTTGGGCGTCCTGTAGCCATCGAAATCTATACGCCGTGCGTATAGGCGAATATGAAAAATCCAGCAGGATAACCGGCAACCCGAGTGCGGCGGCTTCAAGAGCCGCTGTACCCATAGCCATCACCAAATCGATTCGCTCGAGTAAATAGTCGCGCATTTCTTTTAATCCCATATCTGCGATCCTGATCAACTCGAAAGACCGCGACGATGGATCGACATCAGCAAGCATCCTTTCTTCTGGGCCACCACCAATGACGTGAAATATAAGGCAACAATTTGTTGTTTCGGAAACTTCGATGAGTCGGCGAATTGTATGGATTAGAATGTATATCTTGAAATTATGTAATCTTCCAATCCACGCTATGTTCAGTACGGTCATCGATATGCGATGTTCCCTTTGAGGCTTATCAGGAACCACTAGCGCGACGGGAAGAAATTGAGGATTTAGTAGTCGGCATTGCAAATAGGTTTCAGTGGTGCGCAAGGCCGTCTCGTCCATCAAAAAAAGGCTGCGTCTTCGGTTCAGTAATTGTACGAAATCGATGCTTGTTTTCAGCTGCCTCGGAAGCAGTGCTCTTGAAAGGAGACGGTACAACTGTGGGCGATCTGTTAAGCCAAGTCTGTGGCCAATAATCGGAATTACCGCCGGAATAAAATTAAAAGGATGCAGCTGCCAATAGACAACTTTCGCGCCGGTGCTAATTCGCAGCTGACGGCGTATCCGATATGGGACGTCGCCTTGAAGAACAAGAATCTCGCCAGCCACGACGTCGACAAATGTATCGTTCGAAAAAAGCCGTAACTCAACGCTATCACTGGGCTCCAATTGTCTAGACATGAAACCATCATGGAAATCTATAACGCATGTTTCCGTAGAAAAGCGGCTATTCAACAACTTTGCTAAGCGCACAAACAACGCCGATACTCCGTTTGCCGGCCTATAGGGGTAGAAAAAAGCGACTTTAGGATTCATATTCTGAAGTGGTCACTTGTTAATACCCAATAGGTTAAAAAAATAGGCACCCGATTTGATTCTTCGAAATCGGTGGTCATATTTTTGGAAAGGCTCGCGGTCGAGTTGTTTAATGTTCATGCCATGCTTTCGGATGATCTCGAGCGAACCGGGCATATGGGGCCATAATTAGTTTTTGCGACCGCAGTGGCAGACACTGACCTGGCTGCTGGCCGCTGACTGTGGTCAGGAGGCTATTAATTTCCTGCAAGAATGCTGGCGACAGCGTCACATACACGGTCGACCTCGTCTAAAGTAAGGCCGGGATGTAGGGGAAGACTTAATATCTCACTATAGATCAATTCCGTTATGGGTAGTGACTTCTGCCCGCCTCCAAACAAGCTAAGCAAATGATTCGGTTTGTAATGGATGCCTGTTTCGATTCCTAGATCCTGTAGTGCGGCCCGGACGGCGTCGCGGCGGTGATTGGAGATCCGGATTGGCTGCAAATGGGGAGTTATCGATCCGAGATCCGTATCCACTAGGAGAACACCGGGAATTGCTCCCAGCCGCTGGCGATATCGTTTTGAAAACTCTACGCGCTTTGGGGCGAACTCAGATACAAACCGCCGAAGTTGAATCCGACCAATCGCGGCCATTATGTTGCTCATATGCGAGCGATAACCTGGTCGCTTTACATCAAAATCCCAACTTCGCTGCCCGGCAAATCGACGTTGAGTGTCTCGTTCTATCCCGAGCAATCGAGCGTCACTCACATACTCTAAGACAACTGGGTCGGATGTCACAACGGCCCCCCCTTCTCCACTCGTGATATTCTTGATTCCGTCAAAACTGAAACACTGAATGTCGCCAAAGCTACCTATCAATTGTCCATGATGACGGCAGCCAAATGCGTGGGCCGCATCTTCGATGACACGGAGCTTGTGATCCGCGGCGAAATTATAGATCGCATCAAGATCGCCAGGATAGCTGGCATAGTGGATAGGCATGATTGCCTTTGTCCGAGGTGTCATATTGCGGCGCGCGTCTACAAGGTCGATGGTCAACGTATTCGAAAGTACTTCGCAAGGTACAGGGATCGCTCGCGCAGCATGCAATGCCTGAAAGGTGGCTACAAAAGTCAGAGATTGCACGAGAACCTCGTCGCCCGGCTGCAAAACGGCTTCGGCTGCCAGCTGAAGCGCGGCTGTACCGGAACTAACGCAAAGAACATTTCCGCGGCTTACTCCGACGAAATCGGCTAATTCATCCTCAAATAATTTTACCTCGTTTCCCATGCCGAGATAGCCATCTGCAATAACACGTGCAATAGCCATCGCTTCAACTTCCCCTACTATGGATCGAGCTAGACGTATAGTGGGCAACGAGGACATTATTGGAGCAGAATACTTTTGCTGTTAATACATTCTTGATAGCAAGAGAGCATTATGGGTTCACGCAAAACTCAGAAAGTTCTTTTCCAATCAACGAAATTGCAGATTGATCCGGAAAATTGTGCCAAAGACCTATGTTTGAAGATGATCTTACAGGGTTAAAATATTTCATCGGCGTGAGGTGAGAGTCCATATTCTCATCTAAAAACGTGCGAATCTTTGCTAGAGTATCGGCATAACGTAATACAAGATCTTCAAAACGCAGTCGAAGCACCCGCTGAGAATCCTCTCGCTTCTCAGACGCCTTTAGTCGCCAAAGGCGAAAACGCCGAATAAAAATATCTGGCGGGACCGCCACGGCGCGGTAACGACCGGGTTTGGCTTTAGTTCCTGGCGCCACATAGCTATTTTGTGCGACATATACGTCCCGAGGGTCGCGATCCACAATGATTGATCGCGCATCATAAAAATAGCGAATTGCTCGTGTTGGGTTAAATGGTTCGAAAGTATTGTGCATCACAACCGTGTGTGCTCCGGGTTCAGTGAAGGCTTGCATCAGGGAATCGAGATAGTCTCGCGTAAGTTGAAGGAAGTCGTCTGGGGCAGCCAAAGAATATTCGAAGTCAAATGCAGTCGGCACTCGTAGCAAGTGGAGCAATTTGCGAATGAATAATTCGCAAGTGCCAATATCACTCGTGGGAAATGGCCATTCGGAGCGCCATTTCATATCGACCAGCGAATCGCAGTATTTCTTTGAGGCCTCAGTGAATCGGCCTTTAAAATAGTCGTCGTAATTCCACCCCATAGCTTCAAACCAGGTCGATGGTCGTGTCCACAGACTCCGGACTGCGGATCGTCGAACAAGTTGCCGGAATCGACGGATGGCTGCGTCAGAACGAACAGGTGACCAGTCATCGACCAATGCCGTCTCTAAATCTCGTATTCCGCCCTGAATTCGTAAAATATTAAATTCAAAATAGAATGGAGCGACTTTATAGCCCCGGAACTCACGCATAAGATCGATGACCGCATGCTTCCCAGTAAAGGCATAGCCACTGAGATCTAGATAGCGCAGCCGCTTGCAATTCGATGTTGTGGTGGAATTAATGTCGCTGGATAAAGAAGTATTCAAAGACGATTCTCTATGGAGAGAACAGAACTGGCTGGCGTGCGCTGCGGGCTGAGTAAAAGAGCCTAAATCGAGTTCTTAAGCCACACCCTTTTATCTGATTGACTACAAAATTTGGGTATTAATTTCAGGAAAAGCCGTTGCACGCATCGATCACTTTTTGAACATCATCATCTGTCATTGCAGTATTGAGGGGAAGGCTGACCACCGTGTCGTGAATTATTTCCGTTACTGGATAGGTGCGATTTGACCATGCTTGGAACGAAGGCTGTTTATGCGGAGGTATTGGATAATGGACCAATGATGCAACGCCCTTGTTTAAAAGGTAATGTTGGAACTCATCCCTGCGGGCGGTTCGGACGACAAACAGATGCCATACATGTTCATTAGATGGACCAGGTTCTGGCAGTCGCAAACGTTGATTATTTATACAGCCCAGATAGAGGCCAGCGATTGTCCTTCTTCTCTCGTTGTCGCTATCCAGTGCGCGCAATTTCACGGATAGGACCGCTGCCTGTAACTCATCCAAGCGGCTATTAACCCCTATATATTTATTATGATATTTCTTGTGGCTGCCATAATTACGCAATGCACAGACTATTGCGGCTAGCTGTGAGTCGTTTGTTGTTACTGCGCCGGCATCACCTATAGCTCCGAGGTTTTTCGATGGATAAAAACTGAAACCAGCCGCATCTCCCAAGCTTCCTGAGCGGCGATGTTGATATAGTGCGCCTTGGGCCTGCGCGCAATCCTCAACGATCTTTAGGCCATTAGAATCGGCAAATGCTTGCATAGCTTCACTATATGCAACTCGGCCATATAAATGGACTGTCAAAATGCCCCGGGTCTTCTTCGTGATGTGTTGCTTCAGTTGCCCGACATCAATATTAAAGCTGTTGATCTCCGGTTCCACGAGAATCGGCGTCAATCGGGCTTCAACGATGGATAGAATGCTTGCGATATAAGTGTTCGCCGGCACCAAGATCTCGTCCCGCTCCTCCATGACGTTCATCTCTTTGTATGCACGGAAAATTAGGCTCAACGCGTCAAGTCCGTTTCCTGTGCCTATCGCATGTGCGCATCCGCAATAAGCGGCGAATTCGGCCTCGAAGGATGCGACCCTATCGCCAAGAATATAATTCTCAGAATCGATAACAGCAGCCAACGCCTCGAGTATCGCCTTTCGGTGAGGAGCGTTTACGGCTTTGATGTTTAGAAATGGAACCATGTAGCGCGCAGGGAATAACACTAGTCGTTAAGCTGCCTATTGCTCCACGACGGTAAAGGTGGGTAAGGGTAGGACAAATCGTGACGTCACACCTTTTGCTCTCCATTGCTGAATGATATACTCACTATAGTGCCAGGCTAATATCACTATGTATTCAGGGTGTTCCTCAAGGATTATTTGGTTGTCAACTACAGGGATATGAGTTCCCGGCAAATACTTCCCTATTTTTTCCGAGCCTGGCAGCTGCGCAATATAAGGTATGAGGGTTTTATCTAATCCATAATATTGAACGAGCACGGCTCCGCGGCCCGGACACGAATCGCCGACAAATTGTTGCCCCCTTCTTTTCGCTTCATATGCAAGCTCCATAAACTGTACTCGGTTGTCTGATACCCGTTGCCGCCATTTTGCCCACGCATTTGGAGAAAAAAGCCCCGAACTTTCCTCTTTGGCAAGAAGTTCAAACACTCGCGAGGATATCGGATGAACATTCTTGCGTGCGACATAGATTCGTATGTTTCCGCCATACCGCGAGGCACGACCGACGTCGAAGACCTCTAGCCCATAAAAGGGCATAAGCGTGACTAAGGCTTTGAGGCTATAAGTGCGTATATGCTCATGATAGATTCCTTCAAATTGGTTTCCTTCGAGCACATCGAGAAGGTATTGGCTTTCACTAATAAAGATTCCCTTAGGGTCGAGCAACCGGGTCAATCCCCTCATGACTTCGCCGAGCGGAGCCATATGCGCAAAGACATTTGTCATTGTGATTATTTTTGCAAAACCACGATCACTGACGATATCTCTAGCTACGGCTTCGGTGAAAAAGGCCTGAATGGTATCTATTTTATTTTGTTCCCTAGCTAGTTTGGCCATGTTTGTGGGCTCGATTCCAAGCGTCGTCATCCCGTTTCGCCGAAACCCGGTAAGAAGTGTGCCGTCGTTGGAGCCGATATCGACACATAGAGAACCTACGGGTATTGAAAAATCATTAACAATATCATCTGCAAAGGCCTCTTGGTATACCTGTAGAGGTTTCGAAATCCCGCTGCGGTAGGGATATTCCGGGTAGTAAATCACCGAACCGTCGACAACGTAATCGAGCTGGGCCGATCCAGATTCCGGGCAAATCAACATCCGTAACGGGTATGTGGGCTCAGGTTGATTAATTGTTTCCGTTGTCAACAGCGCGTCGCAGGGTGCCTGGTGTCCAAGGTCAATGACCTCAAAGAGATTATTCGAACCAGTAATTTGGCAATGGCTTAACTTTCCAGGAGGCACGTCGTGACTAGTTTTTATCATATAAGAGAAATTGTGATTGGTTATTATTGCGTTATCATGTCGGTAATCGTCAGATCGTTCAGAAAAAAACGACGCTAGAACCGAAAATCGGCAAATCGAACGTGAAGCCTTACGTTATCGGCCCGAAACGTGTGAGGGGTGTCATGTCGAACCCAAATACCAGCTTTCGGCGAATTTACACAAAGCATAATCACAGGAAAAGGGTACGATCTATCTTAATTACAAGTTTTTCCACGCAGCGATCAGATTCGTTTCTGGCTTTGGGCATGTGGCCATCAGAAGGGAAAAAAATGCAGAAACAAGAAGGTGCCATACGGAGCTGGACGTGTGAATAGGAGGGCGCGCTATAGTGAACAACATCTTTTTCGGAATCGTAAGCGCGGGTCGGAAGGAGCAGGTCCGTCGGATGCCATTCAATGATTTCACCACCCTTGAGACAATATTGTAGGTCGATGAATCGCTGATGACTTTCATATCGGCACTCGGCTCTAGGTTTAGTCTCATAGCCATGAACATTTGCAAACATTTGGTCCCCGCGCAGCGAATATATACCTGGTTCTATCGTAGGAGGCAATTTACGAAGCCAGTCTAAAGCTTCAAGCCACACTGGGTGCGTGAGGAAAGTTGAATATGTGTCTGATGCAGCCAGTTTGCCGTAGAACATAAGGAAGTATTTGCGAAATGATTAACGCAATGGAGCTATGAGGCCGTTGAGTAAATTATCTGTAGCCTCAATTTCCATTTGGCGACGAGCTTCGTCGGAGGAATAGCCTATGTGTGGAGTGAGCAAAACTTGCTTATAGGTTTTGAGAGGGCCCTCGTATGGCTCGTCCGTGAAGGCGTCGAGCCATGCACCGGCCACCTTTCCAGTGTCTAGGGCGGATATAAGTGCCGTTTCATTTATTAGCCCTCCCCGACCGGAATTCAGAACATAGAGACCAGATTTGGCTTGTTCAAATTCACGAACTCCCAATATCGCTGTATTTCCGCTCGCATGTATGCTGATTATGTGTGCGCGACCAAGTGCCTCATCCAATGTGACAATCGGTATTTCGTCGATTGATCCCTCACGTGCGCAGTCGACTCCCAAAAGCCGAACACCGAAAGGCTTGAGGTAAGATGCAACTTGCAACCCAATTCGCCCAAGTCCAACGATCGCCACTGTCTTGTCTCGCAATTGCGGGCCTGAAAATTTTTGCCAAATACCGGCGTGCATTTGCTGGTCCATTCTCGATACATTTCGAAGCAGGCATATCATAGCGCCAACGGTCAACTCGGCGACCGCGGTTGTAGGCGCATTCGGCGTTGAAAAAACATGAATGCCGAGTCGTCTGGCAGCCACGATATCTACATTGTCCAGGCCAACCCCACTGCGGGATACAACCTTTAGCTGTGACTGAGTCAGGACTTTATCCGTTAACGCCTCTAAACCAGCAATGATACCTACAACGCCGTCAAGCGCCTGCTTTAAATCGGATTCCGACAACTTTCGCCCGAGAGGGTTTCGGCGAACCTCATATCCCGCCTGCTCGATTCTTTGAAGTTGGGTCGGATCGGAAATGCCAAAAGTCGTTGGTGCGATAAGAACGATTCCGCGATTACTCATTTAGGGTGGGTCAGGACAATGCCATTAAGAAAGGCGTATATGATCAAAGTAGATTGAACAGCTCTCTCGGAAATATTCGTCGTTGTCGCATTCCACTCGCTGCGGAATCGCAGCAGCATCTGGCAGGATCAGGCAGAGCTTTGAATCAGTATTTTTCTTATCTTTAGAAATAGCCGCAAAAAACTTCTCCTTAGGAATGTCGGTTACCTCATAGCCACAAAAATTCAATTTGAGCGTTGGATGCATCCTGTCAAAGTGCTCCTTGTGCATGCGATCGAATTGCACGGACATGAAGTTGGCCATGTCGATTCCAATAGTCACGGCCACTCCGTGAGGAACTCCAAAATTTGTGGCAGATTCAATTGCGTGGCCGAAGGTGTGCCCGAGGTTCATCTTGTTGCGAATTCCAGCGTCAAATTCGTCCTGCTCGATTATATTCTTCTTAATTTCAAGGGATCGTTTGATGTAGGATAGCATAAGCACTGGATCTGCAGCGATTTTCGCATAATCGGACGAGATACGCTCGAAGGCCGATGGGCCGGCAATAATATGCACCTTAAGCATTTCCCCGATCCCGGAGCGAATCTCTACGTCTGGCAGGCTTCCGAGAATAGATGCATTTATGACGACCTTTTTCGGCGGATTATACGTGCCAACGATGTTTTTAAATGGCCCAACGTTGATCGAACTCTTTGAGCCAATACACGAATCGGCTTGAGCGAGTAGTGTAGTGGGGAAAAAGCGCCATTCGATGCCGCGCAGTAATACCGACGCGAGGAAGCAGGTTATATCTTGGATAATTCCGCCGCCTATAGCGATCAATACGTGACCACGCTTTATTCCGCGGCTGAGAAAATACGTGACGTACTCGGGCATACATTCGAGAGATTTATTGCGTTCTAAAGCCTCTATTGTGAGGACCGATTTGGATGCAAGAATGCATGCGAGTTCTGTTTGATAAATCTCGGCGACGCGCTTATCGATAATATAGTGTCTTTGATCTTCGCTCGGCGAAATACTAAAAGATGCCTCGTTTTCGAATTCTACCGTGTACGGTCCCTTGTGGGACTGTATTGTTAAGGTCTCAAACACGAGTAAATCCTCCGTCAATTATAATATTTTGTCCGCTAATAAATGTATTCTCTGGACCAGCTAACCACGCGACAAGCGCCGCGACTTCGTGAGGTTCGCCTAATCGACCAATGGGTACTTGTGACAACAACTGTTTTATTCCGGCCTCGCCAAGGTTCTTACGGGTGAGATCGGTGTCAATGAAGCCCGGAGACACACAATTTGCTAATATCCCTAATGGCGCCACTTCCGCTGCTAACCCGGCGGTTAGCCCGTCGAGTCCAAATTTGCTCGCCGAATAGACAGCGCGATGCTCCATGCTGACTACGCTGAAAATCGATGCAATATTTACGATTCTGCCCCAGCCATTGCGCTTCATGTTCGGCAAGACGGCCTGACATAGCCGAAGAACCGAACGCAAGTTAACCTCGAGAATCTTATCGTAGTCGTCTAAGACGATCTTGCCGAAAGCATTGTTTGTATTGATCCCGGCGTTGTTAATCAAAATATCAAATCCGATTCCCTCAACTTCCTCAGCGAAGTGATTGACCGCTGGCCGGTCTGACAAATCGACCGCGCGGTAGGTCATCGACCCTTCGAGTGCTATTCTTGGCCTTACTCCCGTAATCGAGACGATTGCGCCTTCGGTCTGAAGGCGTTTGGCTATCGCGAGGCCAATACCTCGGGTCCCGCCGGTCACCAGCGCCGTTCGATCTTTGAGAGTCATATTTCTACCGAGCAAGCTTTAGTACCCCAATTTATTTGCCAGCGAATCCGGAAGCTGGTCGATAATTTGGAAGCGAGATTTCCACTTATTATCGGCGCCATAAATCCTATAGACTAATTCCATAGTCCGAAGAGCCTCAGTTGAGGATCCGTTTACAACATCTCCGTCATTTATTATTTCGTTCGCGAATTCGGCAATTTCGTCGCTCCATGAATTGTCATGATTGTATAGAGTTGTCACCTCGCGCGGATCGCCACCGTCGTGCTCATTTGCGTATGCGACCGTTAATGTCTCCGAGCCGTAGCTCTTTGAACCCGATAGTATACCCGCAAGAGTGAGCTGTCCGCGCTCCAGAGTGATTTCCAAGCGAAATTGGTGTCTCCATTGCGTTGCTGATGAATGGACCATAGCTACTACTCCCTCCTTCGTACGCATAAGGGCATATGCGTTATCCTCAACGTCGTGATTCCAAAAGGAGTTCGAAATAATGCTATTTACTTGGTAAAATTCACCGGCAAACATTCTCATTAAATCCACCATGTGGATTCCCTGGTCGAGCAGGATTCCACCGCCCGCTTCGGACCTTCGCGTTCGCCAGTCAGATTCGAAGCTTATTATTTTAGACTTGCCGTATAGCCCTCGGAGATTGATCACCTTGCCCAATTCAGCGCCTGCGACAATACGGTATGCGTCGCGTACGGAATCGTGGTAGTGGTGGTTGAAACCGTATTTTAATTTTAGCCTAGGATGACGACTTTCGCACTCAATCACATGGGCAAGGTCGGAAAGGTCGCGCCCCGGCGGTTTTTCACAAAAGACGTGGAATCCGCGCTCAAGGCCAGCGATCGTCACTTCGGCCGCTAGAAAGTTGGGAACGCTGACAAAAAGTATATCAAGATCCTCTTTAATGATTTGCTGGTATTCGGTGTAATAGCGGACACCGTTTTCGAACATTCCAGGTTTTGTAAATTTCGCGTCGCATACTGCGACGGTTTTTAAACGTGGATTAAGGTCGATAAAGTGATGCCTGCGTCGGCCGACTACTCCATATCCAGCGATGCCAACACGTAGTAATGGTGACTTATGCTCGGTGGTCATAGATCATTCTGTCCGGTAGTGCTTCAGCCACGGATCAGTCTTCATAAGTTCCCCGGCCATCTCTAAATCGTGCGGTGTATCCACACCGATGCTGTTGCTTGTAACAGATACTAGTTTTATCCTGTATCCATGTTCCAATAACCTTAGCATATCGACCGACTCGATCGCCTCAAGTGGAGTAGGCGATAAACGCATATAAGTATTAAGAAAATCTCGACGGAACGCAATAATTCCGAGTTGCTTAAAGCGTTGAATCGGCAGCTGGCCAGCCTTCTTAGATGACGGAATCGCTTCCCGAGAGAAATATAAAGCGTTCATATTGCCGTCGAATGTTACCTTAACTAGGTTTGGATTTATCCCATCCTCCTCGGGGATCGCTGAAATCAGATTTGCACAACATAGGTCTGGATCATCTAGCAATGGTTGTATCACAGCATCCAAGATATCGGGACTTATCAGTGGCTCATCCCCTTGTATATTGACAACAATATCTGCTGTTTCGTTTTTAGCAGCTTCTGCGACCCGATCTGTACAGCGCTCATGGCTGTCTGCGGTCATGACGGCCCGGCCACCGTAAGCCTCAATGGCATTCATTATTTCGAGGTCGCAGGTTGCGACAATGACTTCGTCGATCAATTTGGAAAGCAATGCCCGCCGGCGAACGTGTTCCACCATGGGCAGCTCGGATAGAATAGCCAAAGGTTTTCCTGGGAACCGTGTTGAAGCCATTCGAGCTGGAATTATAGCCAAAACTCGGCTTGTTTTCATGACAAATCCTCCTTTTCGTAGACGGTAGTGTTTCCTTCACGGAAATATTTGCGGCCACATTTACACGTGGCCATTTTTGTCCCTTCGAAATCCAGTTTACTTGCGCAGCGACACACCCAGCCCGTTATTCGGCCAGGATTACCAATAACTAATGCATAATCAGGGACATCTCGGGTAATTATAGAGCCAGCTCCAATCATAGCCCAACTGCCAATCGCACATGGCAGGATGGTGCAGTTTGATCCGAGGCTAGCGCCATTTTTAAGAAGGACTTTTGAGTATTCGGTCGGACGCCGTTTGCTTCGCGGTCTCAGATCATTTGCGAATGCAACGCATGGACCAATGAACACATCGTCCTCCGCAGTTAGGCCACTCCAAAGATGGACGCCGCACTTTAACGTTACTCGGTCGCCCAGTCGCACTCCATTTTCGATGAATGTGTGATCACATATGTTACAATCGTTTCCGATGATAACGCCGCTGAGTATGTGGGCAAACGCCCAGACTCGTGTTCGTGCGCCGATACAAGCACCTTCTTCAACGATTGCTGCGGGATGAATAATGGAGTCACTTGTATTCATCGTATAGAATCCGCCGATCGATGCTGCCATGAAGCATCGATTGGAACGGGTCGATAGCTTATCGCGCGATAATAAATGATACCTCTGTGCAATGTTTGGTCAATTTACGGGCTTTTGAACAAGAATGCGCATGTGCGAGCTCAATCGGTGCTTTGAGATCCACGTCTGTAGATCCGCCTTGCAATCCGCGCTCGAAGTTCGGTTTACGTGTGACCAAAATCGGTCAAGTTGAATATCTCTGCGAGCCATAGCACCCTCTACTATCTGCCAATCAAGAGCGCCCGGCGTTTCAATGGACTTTACTGCGAATCCGGCGTTTTGACAAAGTAGCGCAAGCGAATCCGGATTCAGAAAATTGAGGTGGTGTGGAGGAAATATGCTTCGCGATTTGTCCCACATAATTTGGATGTCAAAACCGTCACCGCTAAGAGTGGTAATGAGGAAGTAGCCTCCAGGCGCCAGCAAACTGTAGGCCTTAGAAACCATCGATTGAGGTTTATGCAGGTGCTCCAAAAGTTCGAAAGCAGTCAGCAATGTAAATGTACCGTCATGCGCGTTTAGGTCCTCAATCGTTGACTCCGCTACTTCCAGCTGCTTGTCGCGGCATATTTTTGCCATTTCAGGAGATGGCTCGATCGCAATGAGTCGTCCGCGCGGCCAGAATTGACGTAGTTCCTCCAGAAATAGCCCGTATCCCGCACCAATATCGCCAACTGTGCCTTCCGCGAGAGACGGTAGGCTTTCAGCTACGTACGCTGCCCGGGGTCGGAAGATTTTCAGGCGCCTCGCTTCGGCGACGGGCGCAAAAAACTTCTCGACCCAGAAACGGCTCGAGGGTGACCGCACATAAAAGTATTTCAAGGGTCCGACTTTAGGCCGCGGATTGACGTATAAGGTACGGCATTCGTCACAAGTTACATAAGTGAATCCAAACTTAGTAAATTCACGATGGAATCTAGCAGAGGTGCATGCAGGGCACGATACCACCTCGACTGATGCAGGTGAATTGAAGAAATTCAACGCATCGGCGCATACCATTTCCAGGTATTGCTTATGCGTATCGGCGTTTCTAATTTCTTCTTCTTTCATTAATTTGGCGAAACAAATCGTTTCCGATTAATCTTTTTATCAACGCGGCCTTCCCCAGGCTCCGATATCTTTCATAGCCCGAATTCCATTTCGGCAAGCTTCACTCATGAAAAGCATATCAGAACTGTAAGCGATAAGGCGGTACCCTTCCGCGATTTTCTCTGCAACCAGTTCTGGGCGCTGAGGAACCACATGAAACCCTGGCACCACGGAAGGATAATTCGCCGCTATACGCATAATCTCTGCAAGTGATTCGCGCATCAAAGGATGGTCGAGTTGCCCCGGTATTCCCAACGAACCTGATAGGTCGTACACGCCCACAATAAATCCGTCGACTCCGTCCACCTCGAATATTGCAGACAGATTTCGCACCGCATCGATGTGCTCAATCTGCACAATAATGATGCTCTCTTCTTCCAGCCATTTGCGATACTGGTCAAAGAGTGTCCCATAGCCTTGGGCCCGAGCCAACCCAACGCCGCGATACCCTGCCGGTGGGTACCTTACAGCTCCCACAGCTCGTTCTGCCTCGTCGCGGGTCTTCACCATAGGAACGACAATTCCGCCGGCCCCAGCGTCCATAACTCGCTTAATTTGGACGGGATCGTTATTTGATACCCGCACTAATGGTACAGTATCCATGTTGGATATCGTCCTAATTAGCTCCTCTGCTTGATGCAGCGAGATCACACTATGTTCAAGGTCGATAGTGAGCCAATCGAATCCGGCAGCCGCCATGATTTCCGCGTTCGCGGTACTCCCGAATTGGATCCACGATCCTATCGAAGGCTCCCCTCTTGCGAGGCGTGCCTTCAGCTTGCCGGCCTTGGGCATTCGATATCCGGTTCTGATTTCTTCCTGTGACATAAATTTCCTTAGGATCTATACCGAAATAGTTGATCGATAAAGTCCTAGTCGGTCAGCAATTGTAGCAATAAGATCTTTGCACCTTACTCGCTCTCTATCGTTCATAACCCAGAGGTACGCGATCCAGAAAATCACCAATAGTATTCCAGCCCTCAATGCGCAGAACATGGGACTTACTTCCGTTACGCCTAGGGAGACAACTAGGGCAACAGACGTCAACAGGAAGCTACGCCCTAGACGTCCAAATTCCGCATCAATTCTATACATCCGGTTGGAGACCGTGAAAACTAATGCAGCAAGCAGACTAAAGGTTGCTAGCGAAGCCCATGCAGCGCCGATTGCGCCAAAACGCACTATTAGGAAGTAGTTAAGACCAAGATTTACTGGAATGCATGTCGCAAAGATGTAGAAGTGAAGAAGTGTTTTACGTGAAAACACGATTCCACAATCGATGATATTTACCGATCCATAAATCAACTGAGCAAGCATTATCAATGCAATCACGCTTCCGGCTCCGCTATAATCTGTACGACGCGTAAAAAGCATTAATATTTCGTGCGAGAACACTCCGAAGAACGAAACAATCATTAGTCCGGCAAAGAAATAATAGGTCAACACCCGCTTGAATAGCTCTGGTGCATCCGAATTACCGCGATATTGCATACGCATCGGAGCCCAGATCTGACAAAAGGGTCCTATCAGCATTATTTGGATGCTGCCGCCAAGTCGGTAGCCTAGTGAATAAACACCGACCGCGCTAAGCGAAGCATAATGGTCCAACAAGAGTCGATCGAACCATGTGAGCAAATAGTAAGCTAGTCCGGCAAGCATTGTCGGAAGACCATATCTCAATTGAATTGCGAGCTCGTGGTCAGGCCAACATAGCCGCAGCTCCGACCGAGTTGCCCATAGCAAAATTGCACACAGGAAGACCTGATTGCAAAAATCGCCTAGCACGGGCGCGAGCACACCTAAATGGCGACGAAGGAGAAAATATGAAATCGATGATACTCCCACAACTACGCTGATAATGTTGATAGCCACCACCTGCTTCGATTTCCTAGCAAACCGCAAAAGCAGGAACAAAAGATTATTAACAAACAGAAACGACGAAGCCGTTCACGAAATTTGCCGAGCCCCTAAAAAGGTAAATTTATTGGCGGGGAGCCCAATACAATAACATTTGCGGATCGTTCGTGTCCGGAGGCAATTTCGGTTGGGCTCCCTCAACAGCGCGCCACCCTCAACTCCTTAAATGCAAATGGCGAGCTTTCCGGCCGCCGTCCATTGAAGCTATCGGCGGAGGTACAAAACTCTTTTCCTTAATATTGGCAGCGACTTCTTCAATATGATTATTGGTCTGCGTGAAGACCTAGGGAGACAACTAGGGCAACAGACGTCAACAGGAAGCTACGCCCTAGACGTCCAAATTCCGGTCAAGCGTTTGTTCATTTCTGCTTGAACTACCGCAAAACGTACCCTGCAATCGCGTCACAGTGTCGGTCGCAACTTCACCTTTACATGCGCGCAAGGCTATTACCCTTCCCCCTTTTGAGCGAGAATGCGCCGATCTGTTTGGCCAAATGGCACAAGCGCTAGGAATTCCACGCTCCATCGGACAAATATATGGGGTACTATTTGCCTCTCCACACCCGTTAAGCTTTAGCGATATCGTCGAACGCCTCGATATTAGCAAGGGGTCGGCAAGCGAAGGGCTACAGATACTGCGAACCTTAGGGGCAATAACTTTCGCAAAGACACAATTCACCCAGGTTGATAATCGGGTCGCAAATGGTCATACCCGCCGGGGAACATTATACGAGCCCGAGCTAAGCTTGCGAAAGTTGATGCACGGTGTTTTGCGGGAGAAAGCAGGGTCCGTTACGTTTGGATCGAACGCTTTTGCAAAACTCCAATCGCTCGCGGAATCGTGTGAAACAGGGGGCGATTTTTATCGGGGTCGAGTAAAGCAATTGAAGACATGGAAGCGGCGATTAGCGAAAATTCTCCCAATCCTAAATCTGTTACTCGGCCCAAAGGGCGCGAAATGAATCGGACTATGCGCCGACGTTTTCCTTCCTATTTCTGCCTTTTCCGCTTTCGGATTTGGCAAGGCGATTCTTTACTCCAAAACAAAGACTCTATTTGCGATTATTCACGTGACCATTGAGAACGAAGCAAAATATACCGGACGGTAGCTACCGATGTTTGCAAAGCTAAAAGAAATAGTACGCCACAGCGTAATATACGGTGTTGGATCAGTCCTCCAAGCTCTGGTGGGTTTCATTCTGATTCCGCTCTATACTAAGCACTATTCTCCGGACACGTACGGCGTATTAGCACTGCTAACGCTTTCCGGAACGCTGGCTGGA
>Ga0207017_1052_pt1 | contig 18791 bp, 15 predicted proteins | sample Alteio_BWMinCont_51_FD_153472 | JGI IMG/M metagenome (GOLD analysis project Ga0207017, IMG submission 153472) | Enriched cells from forest soil in Barre Woods Harvard Forest LTER site, Petersham, Massachusetts, United States -... | ecosystem: Environmental > Terrestrial > Soil > Temperate forest >...
TGATGTACAGCTTTTCGATTTCTATGTATTCCCCAAGTTTCGCGGCCGGGCGATACTTTGGTTTCTGGTCACTCACATTTTGCGCAGCCTGGGGGATGAAGGCGCTGCTCGAGTGTTTGGCGACGTCGCGGAGTGGAACCGGGCATCATTATCGTTTTACAAAACGATTCCGTTTAATCGCCTGGGTGTGGTCAGATCTCTTACGTTATTCGGTCATACCTTCCTGTCCTGGGGTGCGCACGAACCTGTTCGACAAATACAACCCACGAGCGGTAAGGTGTCCCGGCCGGTAACCAATCGCAGCACGTCCCACGAGAAAGCGTGAGGGTTACCCCTCTATCTACAAGCATTTGCGGACGGAGCTGGACCGATGGACCAAATGACTGGGCAAGCGAACAGATCTCGACCTGCACTTTCGAGACCTACCCTGCCTCACCTGTCCCCGTTACGATGACTCCCGTGGCCTTCCCCAAATCGATTTTCAACGAGTTGGCCGCAGAGTTGCCTCGGCGTGCTTGCCGAACGGGAGAATCGATCACAATGGAGTCCAAGGAAACGGCACGGATTGGGTTTCGCTCAGTAGTCACCGGGTTAGCTTTTCTTGTGATGGTTACGTTACTTGGGTTGGGGAGTGCGGCGGCTTCCACTACCCACTACATCGCTGCCAACGGTTCGGACTCGAGCAATGGCACCAGCAAGACAACTCCGTGGCTGCACGCGCCGGGCATGCCGAATTGTAGCGGAGGCTGCGCGTCTTACACGCCGGCCCCTGGCGACAACTTTATCTTTCGCGGTGGCGACACCTGGCATTTTGGCAACAGCAGCGCGAGCCCCTACACAGGGGGCGAACTCACTTGGAGTTGGAGCGGATCGAGCGGGAGTCCAATCTATCTTGGGGTTGACGAGGCTTGGTACTCGGGAAGCACATGGGCAAGGCCCATTTTCACCGGAGACAATCCCCTGACCCCCAATCCAGGAGTCTTCGGAGATTCGGTTTCAACCTGCCCTTACCAAAGCGGTACAAACAATATCATTATCAGCTTCCTTAATCAGAGCTACGTGACCTTCGACGACGTTGAATTCGTTGGGATGTGTAACGATACGTCAACCCCTCCCGTTGTTCACGATTGGACAATCGATGACCGAGTGACGGCCAACATGCTCTACGAGCGTTTGTATTTCCACGGCTGGACGCACGCTTCTTTCAGCACATGCTCCAACTCCGGTGGCAGTGGAATTTGTGATACCCAAGTTGCATTTCACGGACAGGCGGCAAACACTTATGGTGTCGGCGACCAGTACGTGCAAATCGTGATCGACGGCTCAGATTCCGACCCCGGAGGATACGGGCAATTTTGGGGCGGTTGCAGTTACGACATTCACCAATCGGTTTTGCGCTATTCCGGCAACATTGTGACTCACAACTTCCATTTGTTTCACGACAATCTGCTTGAGTACCTGTATGATCCTTCAGACGGCCAATCTCACGGCAACGTATTTGAGAGCGTCAATGAAACGACAGGGACAAACGCTTTCTACAACAACCTCATTCGACATGTTTCACCGAATGGGATCAACCAAGTTGGCTTCTGGCCAGCCCCTCCGGTTGGGACAACGGATTACTTTTTTAACAACGTTCGCTACGACGATCAGACGGGAAATGATTACTTTCTTATCGGAGAGAACGGCGGCCAGAATATCGGCACGGCTGTGGTTTTTAACAACACTTTTGAACAGGTCAGTAACTCATCACCGGTATTAAACTGCATTGGAACGGGAACCAGAACCCTCATTGCTGCGAACAATCACTATATTGCGGATATTCGTTCTCCATACGGCTCTGGATGTTCGACTCAAAGCACCTTCACAACCGAACTGGCTATGTCGCACGCGACCGCCACGACCGATGGCTACACCACATCTCAGACCTACGCTAACTCACCAACATTGATCAGTAGCCCCACCGTGGGAGCGGGGACGAACAAGAATGCGGCTTATTGCGGAGCACTCACCACGGCTGGACTTTCCGATGCTGCTACTGCGTGCCAATCGGACACGACGTACTCATGCACGTACAACAGCAGCGATCATACGGTATCGTGTCCGACGCGAGCAGCGAACTCTCGGCCGGGCGGTGCCTGGGACATCGGGGGCTACGAATACAATGCACAGGGTACGCCACCGAACCCACCCACAGCTCTTACAGCTGTAGTTAACTAGCACTCGTCGGCGCGCGAGGGGGTCATCACGTACGCCTCTCGTCGACTCGTACCGAAAGGCTAGAGTCCCACATAAAGACTCAGGCATTGATGCTTACCTCACAGTCTGTCGTTCCAGCCCCAATGTTGTGCGCCCTCATGTCTTAATATGTTCCGAGGTGGAAAGCCCGACGCGATACTGCTTTCCCCGGCAACAGCTCACCGCGGAGTTATTCTGCGAGAGCCCGATCCCTTAACGAAATTCTCCAATCAGAAGAACCCGACATGGACTACAGTTTGGTAGATCGATACGCCTCAGAGGTCTCAGTCAAAGTGCTGAGAACGCCACAGGAGCTTGAGGGGATCCGCGAAGCTTGGGAATCTTGGCCTGGACCTCGCGACTCGGACATTGATTTTTATCTGATGTTCATTCAGTCATACCCCAGGGTACTGCGCCCCCATGTGGTTGTGCTGTACCGCAACGGACATCCAGACGCGATACTCATCGGGCGTCTAGAGAGAACGCGGGTCAATTCCCAAATTGGTTATTTGCGGCTTTCAGGAATTCCAGCGCGTACCTTGAACTTCGTATATGGCGGACTTCGCGGGAATGCCTCTAATGAAAACACCAGCGACCTTATCACCTCAGTTATGCAATCTTTGCGATCTCGGGAAGCCGATGTGGCGTTTCTTCATCAGCCAAGCACGGATTCTTTTCTTTACAAGGCAGCCCTGACCCAACCGGGTTTTTGGTGTCTTGACCGGCTAAGCAAGCCTGAGGAACACCACACCATGAAACTTCCCGAAGCCGCAGATCACCTCTATCAAGGATTGTCGAAGGGGCTGAGAGGTGAACTGCGGAGGAAAAAGAAAAAGCTCCTCAGTGATTTCGATGGCAGAGTGACAACCAGGTGCTATCGCCTGCAAAGCGATTTGGAGATCGCATTGCCCCACCTCGAAGAGGTGGCGAAGAAGACGTATCAAAGAGGTCTCCGCGTGGGTTTTCAGGACACTCCGCAAGTTAGACGGCGCTTGGAGTTTTGTGCCCAGAAGGGCTGGCTTCGAATCTATGTTCTCTATATCGATGAGAGGCCCTGTTCTTTCTCGGCAGGAACGGTATACAACGGAGTTTATACGACGGACTACATTGCTTACGATCCTGCCTATCGCGACTATTACCTCGGCAAGCTTCTACTTGTAGAGGTGATTGAGGCTTGTTACAAGGGAGGAGTGAAAGAGATTGATTTCGGCTTTGGACAAGCCGAATACAAGGAGCGTTTTGGCAATTGCCGCTTGACGGAATCGTCGGTTTACATCTTCGCGCCGAATCTCAAGGGTTTCGTGGTGAATGTCACGCGAACAGTACCCGGCGTGATCGACAAGACCCTCAAAGCAACCCTGCAGCGTACGAGGTTGCTCTCGAACGTGAAGAGATTCTGGCGCCGACATGCCGGCGAGCATCCTCCCTTATTGGGCGGGCTGAGAAAGAATTAGGTGCCCACAGGCTGCATGTTAGAGTTCCTCAATCATCGGGGAGTAGGCAAGCTGGCAGTGCACCGCACTGTTAATGCAGCCACCGCAGGTTCGAATCCTGCCGCCCTAATCAAACTTCGCAGCGGTGCATGAACGATGGAACCGCAAAATATCCGATTCGGGGGCGGCGCGGCGGACACGGTGATGCATCCGCTGATCGCGGTGGCCCTAATGCTTGCCATCATCCTGATTTTTTGCCTTCCTCGCAAGTACGTCATCGTACCTTTGCTTTTGGCTATCTTTTGCTTTCCCCCGAACCAAATCGTTGTTGTGGCGGGTGTGCATTTCACGGTACTTCGCATTGTCATCCTGGCCGGATTGGGCCGATGGGCAATATTACGAAGTTCGTTGACCGGTGGTTTCGATTCGATGGACCGCCTTGTGACACTTTGGACTTTTGCTACTTTGATCGTCTTCTCAGTTCAGTGGATGCAGACGCCGGCCATTATCAAGAGCCTTGGGGGTTTCCTGGACGCTCTAGGCGGATATTTTGTTTTGAGGTTCCTGATCCGGGACAGGGAAGATGTGCGGCGTGCTATCAAAGTGCTCGGGGCGGTTTCCGTGTTTATGGGCGCTTGCATGATCAACGAGCAGCTTAATCACCAGAATGTATTTGGGCTACTCGACGGGACGGCAAGCGCAGTCTGGGTGCGGGACGGAAAGATCCGGGCCCAGGGCGCATTCGCCATATATATTGATGCGGGCGTGTTTGGTGCGATTCTAGTGCCGTTGTTAGTATGGTTGTGGTCAGACGCAAGATCCAGGTTTGCAGCCTACCTGGGAATGGCAGGGGCTACCGCCATGGTGCTCACTTCCAACTCCAGTACACCCCAACTGGCCTATGTTAGCGGCGTTGTCGGCCTTTGTTTCTGGCCTTTGCGCAGGCGAATGCGCATGTTTCGTTGGGGGTTGGTGCTGACGTTAGTCGGGCTCCACTTGGTTATGAAAGCTCCTGTTTGGGCCCTGATCGCCCGCATCGATCTCACTGGTTCTTCAACCAGCTATCACCGTTTCGAACTCGTAGATCAATTCATAAGGCATTTTAGCGACTGGTGGCTTTTGGGATCCAAGGACTATAACAATTGGGGGTGGTCCATGTGGGACCTCTCCAACCAGTATGTGGCGGTTGGCTTGACAGGAGGCTTGGTAACATTTGTCCTTTTCATCAGGATTATCTCGCAGAGTTTTGCAGGGCTTGGAGTCGCCAGGCAGCGCGTAGCCGAAGACCGCAAGCTCGGATGGTTATGCTGGTGTCTAGGATCCGCCCTTCTTGCCAACGTGGTGGCATTTTTCGGTTGCAGCTACATGTCTCAGATGCAGATGGCATTGTTTGTACTGCTGGCCATGATCACGGTGGCAACTTCCGAGTCTAAGCGGCCTCCGGCGACACGGGTGAAGACCCTCAGCGACTCTCACATCGCTTCAGTTCCTGACCCAGTCGTGGCTTAGTTTCAAAATGGGTGCAACTATGACACGGTTGTTTCGCAGCGTCGCGTGGCGTGAAGATCCTCTGAGGCTCTTAGCACGAATCCCGAATTCACTGTACAGCGCATGGGTGCGCGCAACCTACCCGTTCGCCTCCATAGGGCGAGATGTAGAGATTCACTTTACGTGGGACTTTCGAAGATACCTAGCCCACCGAGTCAAGCTTGGGAACTCGGTGTTCATTGGCAAAGACGTAGTCTTCGGCGTCTGTTGTCCACCCGAAGAGAAGGGCGAGCCAATGATTGTAATCGAGGACGGTTGCGACATTCTACGACGCACTCAAATATCCGCCAGAAACTGCGTTCACATAGAGCGGGACGTTATTGTCTCGGCCTCCGTGTTGATCATGGACCACAACCACGCGTATGAAGACGTGACGATCCCGATCAAGAAGCAGGGCATTACGGAAGGCGGCACAATTCGAATCGAGCAAGGTTGCTGGATTGGCCACGGCGCAGCAATTGTGTGCAATCAAGGCGAACTGGTTCTGGGCCGTAATAGCGTTGTGGCGGCTAACGCTCTTGTTACTAAGAGCTTTCCGCCGTACTCCGTGATTGTGGGTAACCCCGCCAGGCTCGGCAAAAAGTTCGACCCTGTGAAGGGGTTCTGGGTTAGCGCATCGGGCCGTCCCGTGGACAGAGAGTCTGCTGAGCACGAAAGGGTGGGCGAGCTTTTGCCAGATCCTCGGGAGGTTACGAATGGATGAGAAGGAAATCCGTCTCGCGGAGTGCTTCCTAGCGGTTTTCCCCGAGCTAAGCACCGATGAAGTTACCAAGGCATGTTCAACTTCTGTACAGAGCTGGGACTCGGTGGCAGGCGTTACGCTTCTGGCCGTGGTCGAAGAGGAGTTCGGGATCAGTATAGAAGTCGAGGATCTAGCCAGGTTTGATTCGTTCAAAGGGATTCTGAGTTACCTCCAAGAGGCAGGGCGACGCAGACAACGTTCCAGCGATGCGAATGTGTTGTGAAGACAAGCACTCCACAGACGCCTTTCCACAATGAGACAACGAGGAGAGTAGGCAAGAACATGAGTTTTCCAGTTAGCCCTTTGACAGAGGGTGAAACGCCGGTAGGGCCGATCGCACCCCGAATGTACGCCTCTGACAAGCCGTCCGTCGAAGGAATCACGTATACGAGCAGCCTGCGAGCCAAGGTTCTTCGTGGGGGGGCCTGGTTGGGGGGCGGAAGCGTTGCTGAACAGGCCACACGGTTTGCACGCAATATGGTTCTGGCGCGGCTCCTGGCACCCGGCGCCTTTGGCACTATGGCGGTGGTCTTGTCCTCTTCATCGGTTGTCGATTCTCTCCTCGATGTTGGAATGATGCAAGCTGTAATTCAAAACCCACGAGGCGGAGAGGACACCTACCTAAATGCTGCCTGGTGGCTGGCGATGGGCCGGGCGATCTGCGTGTACGTCTGTGTCTTCGCAATGGCCCCGTGGCTCTCCCGTTTCTATGGGAACGCAGAATTGTCTCCACTGCTCCGGGTAGCTTTACTAAGTACTCTCTTATCAAGTGCAATGAGCCCTCGCGCCATCCTTGCAGTGAAGGACATGAGTTTCGCGCGTTGGGCCGCAATCATGAACGGAGGGGGCATCTGCGGTGTGGCGCTAACGGTCATACTTAGTTTCTTTGTCCGTGACGTGTGGGCTTTAGCGATTGGCTACTGTGGCGAGAATGCATTCCGTTGCCTTCTGTCTTACGTCATATACCCGAGCTTTCCGTCCCCTAAGTTGGACCGGACCGCAATGAGGGACCTGCTCAAGTTCTCGCGAGGAGTATTAGGTTTGTCACTCCTAAATCTTATCTTCACACGCGCGGACATCTTTGTATTGGCTAAGCTTTATTCTCCCGCGGCTCTGGGGCTTTACACGATGGCGGTCTACTTGGTTCTCACTCCCTCGGGTTTCCTTGTAAATCTACTGAGCCAAACTTCGCTCCCTGCCTTGTCCAAAGTGCAGGAAGATAAGGAACGGATGAACCGGATCCTTGTGGAGTTGACCTCATGGCTTATCTTGCTGGGGCTGCCGGCCGTGGTTTTCATCTGCTTGTGCGGGCCGTCCCTTCTCACGATAGCCTACGGAGCTCGGTATGCCACAGCGGCCGGAGCGCTGGCCGTCGCATCCGTTGTGGTGTTCGTAAATGTGCTGAACGCGCAAATCACATTCGTATTTTGCGCCGCAGGTCGCCCGGAGTTGCATCGCCGTGGGGTAGCTGCCACCGCCGCCACGATGCTGATCACCGTTTATCCGGCCTGCAAGTATCTGGGTTTGGCGGGCGGTCAGATCGCGGCGTTGCTCGCCATTGTTGTGGGATACTTTTTTCAAGTTGTGGTCGTACGCCAGCTCACAAACTTGAACTTGTTTCGCTACGGAAGGGCGTTTGTGCGGTCGACGGTGGTTTCCGCGGGGGTTTTGACGGTATGCCTAGCCGCACGCTTTCTCCGAGTGGCGACCGCGCCCGCAGCCAACGTAGCGTTAGGTATCGGCGCCTGCGTGATTGCCTACCTTTTCTATGCTCCGGCTCTCGCCCGAATCAAGGAGACCGGATAGAGACAACGCGGAATCCGCGGCCAGCAAACCGCGAACACTCGTTCACAAGGACATAACCAATGCTAGGGAGTCAAGTGACGTCGAAAAGTGTACAAGTGAAATCTTGGTTCGAAAGCCCCGACAAGTACCTTCGGCGCAGGCAGTTCGATATTCGAATCCGACTTGAAACCGTTCAGGAGTTCACTAAGGGGCTAACCTTCGGAAGGGTTCTAGACATTGGCTGTGGCGATGGTTCCATTTCAATGCCGTTGCTTCCTCGCAGTAAAAAGGTCACCCTTATCGATGTATCGACCAATATGCTGACTATCGCAAAGAGCAGAATCCCAGCCGAGCGGGTAAACGATGTTGAGCTGATTAATGCGAGCTTTCTTGGTTGCAATTTAGTGCCAGAATCCTTTGATTTGATCCTTTGCATTGGGGTGCTTGCCCATGTCGATTCGCCAGCCGCCATCGTCGCTGAAATCGCGCGTATCTCGAAGCCTGGGGCCTGCGTAATCCTTGAATTTACGGATAGTTTTCACATTTGGAACGCCCCTACCCATGTGTATTACGGGTTGCTGAGGCTTTTCCGGCCGGTGCCCTGGGTGTTGAACCGCCTCAAAGACACCGACGTTATGCAGTTGTGTCGTCAGAATGGATTGATCCCAACCGCACTTTACCGGTATGGTCTGCCTCCAGTGGGGACCCATAAGATAGTCGGACAAGATGAAATGTATCGCGCGACGCGCTATGTGTTCGGAGCGTCGGACCGAAATCGAAATGGGTGGATGGGCAACGAATTCATTTACTGCTTGGAAAAGAGCTAGACCTAACGTTGGCTTGATCTCGCATCAAAGTGGATAGCCCGCTCCGGAGCCCGTCAATAATGACTGATTGTCTTGCGCAGTACTATCGTTGTCCTGAGCACTATGTTCGGCTTGCTCTAAAGGGTGCTCTCTCCGAGGCTAAAGGCTACTTTCGATTCGGACGAGGTGCGGTCTGCTACGGAAAGTATTGTGGACGGCATATGTCTGACACCCCTGCGGACGGTCTCTACGATGCTTTACTCGATACGACCATTGTGGATGGAACGACGTATTTGCCGTTTGATTTAACCGAGCTGGTTGAAAATCTTCGTTGTGAACAATACGCACACGACTGGCGCAGTGGATACGTTAAGTCCGCATTAGCCAGGCTGTACTACTTCGTCCGACCTGCCTTGCCGTTTGTTGCGAGAAACTATCTAAAGAAACTCCATCTAAAGGGTTGGGAGAACGAATCTTTTCCGCATTGGCCAGTCGATTGTTCGGTAGACGACTTAACGGCGCAGGTCCTGCAGTTATCGATTCGATCAAGCGGCGCTCGTCAGGTTCCATTTATTTGGTTCTGGCCCGAAGGCGCGTCGAGTTGCGCGATCATGACCCACGATGTCGAGACAGAATCGGGGCTAGAGTTCTGTTCGAATCTGATGGACATCGATGATTCCTTTGGGATTAAGGCATCATTTCAGATAGTTCCGGAAGAGCGCTACTGCGCCAGCGCCCAGTTCTTGTCCTCTATCCGCGAGCGCGGGTTCGAAATAGTCGTCCACGATCTGAACCATGATGGTCATTTGTACGAAGACCGAGAACAGTTTCTCCGCCGCGCCGCTAAGATCAATGCCTATCGTGAAAAACACGCGATTGAGGGCTTTCGAGCAGCCGTCTTGTATCGAAAACAGCTGTGGTACGACGCACTCGAGTTTTCCTACGACATGTCGGTTCCAAATGTTGCACATTTAGACCCACAGCACGGCGGTTGCTGTACGGTCATGCCATTTTTCATTGGTAACATTTTGGAATTGCCCGTGACGACCACACAGGACTATATGCTGTTTCACATTCTGAATGACTATTCCACCAACCTTTGGAAACGGCAGATCGACCTCATCATGGCTAAGCACGGACTCATTAGCTTCATCGTGCATCCGGATTACGTTGTGAAGGCCCGGGAGAGGGTCATATACGAGGAATTGCTTACCCACTTGGCCGACCTGAGGGAGAAAAAGGATCTTTGGATAACGACCCCGGGTGAGGTGAACAGGTGGTGGCGGCAGCGGGCGGAGATGAGGCTCGTCGAAGAAGGCGCAGACGTGCGAATCGAAGGGGCCGGGAGCGAACGAGCCCGCATCGCCTACGCAAGTGAACAAGACGGTCGGCTGGTCTTTACGTTTCGAACCATGGCTGGGGACCTAGTGAATGCACCAGCCGTTAGCACCTCAAAATTACCAGCGTCCGCATCGTAGTAATTCTGCCTGCGAAATAAGACTACTCTCCTGCGAGTACCTCTACCGTGATCACGACAGGGAATCTAGCCTAAATGAAGTATGGCTTCGAAGTAGCAGCCCGAGCTGGTGCCCCTATGGCAGTTCCTTGTTCAATTGAAGTGGATTTTTCTGCAACGGACGTTTGTGAAGTCGACCCTCTCTCAGACTCGCGCTGGGAGGTTCTAGTCAGCGGTCATCGTCAGGCTTCAGTTTTTCACAGTACGAGCTGGCTCAGAGCATTGCAGACCGCTTACGGCTACGAACCGATCGTCATAACGACCTGTTCGCGTGGGGCCGCGCTCACGAATGGTCTTGTTTTCTGCCGTGTTAAGAGCTGGTTGACGGGACGTCGGCTGGTCTCTTTGCCGTTCTCAGATCACTGCGAGCCTTTGGCAAGCAACTCAGCGGAAGTGGATGATTTGCTGTTCAATATGAGGCAACATGTCGACACAGGTAAATGGAAGTACATCGAGATCAGGCCAACTTCCTATCAGCCCGCGGCGCGAACAGGGCTCCACAAAACTCTCACATACCGTATTCATAGTCTGGACCTACGTAGAAGCAAGGCGGAATTGTTCAACAACTTTCACAACAGTTGTGTTCGAAGAAAGATTCGAAGGGCGGAACGGGAAAAATTGCACTACGAAGAAGGAACATCAGAAGACTTGATTGGGAAGTTTTATGAGCTGCTGGTAGCGACACGCCGGCGTCAATGCCTGCCCCCCCAACCGCTCTCCTGGTTTCGCGCGCTTATTGATGCGTTTGGAAGCAACCTTAAAATTCGAATGGCGTCCAAGAATGGTTTGCCAATTGCGAGCATTCTCACGCTCTCACACAAGAAGTCGATGGTCTACAAATACGGTTGCAGTGACGTCCGGTTTCATAGATTCGGGGGAATGGCGCTTCTGTTTTGGAACACAATACAAGAGGCCAAAGACAAAGGAATTGAGGAACTCGAAATGGGACGTTCAGACACTGATAACCCGGGACTAATTTCCTTTAAAGAACATTGGGGAGCGGTCGGCAAGTCGCTCAGTTACTGGGCATACCCATACCGCCCTCGCTTTACGTCTGGTACCTGGGAGAAGGCAATCCTTCGCCAGTTGGTTCCAGTGTCACCAGAACCCGTCTTAAGAACGGTGGGCAAACTGTTGTACCGACATATTGGTTAAGTAAATTGCATCGGGATACACTCATTTTCAGAGATTCTCAAACTTTCGTTGGGATAACATTCACTATATCCTTAACTAGGTGCAGAGGAAATTATGCATGTCCTACACGTAGTGGGCGCGAGGCCGAATTTTATGAAGGCTGCGCCGGTGATACGCGCACTTGACGAGCGGCGCCATGTTCGTCAGAGCTTGGTTCATACCGGCCAGCACTATGATGCCAATATGTCGGATGTCTTCTTCTCGCAACTTGATATGCCGGCACCAGACGTGAATCTAGAGGTCGGTTCGGGAAGCCATGCACGGCAAACGGCGGAGATCATGATCCGCTTCGAACCAGCGTTATTGGAACGCAGGCCGGATATCGTACTGGTTTACGGGGACGTCAATTCCACGGTAGCTGCCGCTTTGGTTTGTTCGAAGTTGCTGATCCCGGTCGGCCACGTGGAAGCCGGTCTTCGTTCTTTCGATCCAACCATGCCGGAGGAAATCAACCGTATCGTGACCGACCGACTTGCCAACCTCCTTTTCACTCCCTCGCAAGACGGGGATGAGAACCTTCAGCGTGAGGGTGTTGAGCCGGAGAAGATATTCAGGGTTGGGAACGTGATGATCGATTCCTTGATACGTCTTTTGCCCTCGGCCCTGCAATGTCCAAAAAATGGCCTGCCTGACCGATATGCCCTGGTCACGTTGCATCGACCGTCGAACGTCGATGATCCTGCAACCTTGAAGAGTCTCCTCGATTCTCTACTTCAGATAAGCGAGCGGCTCAGCATTGTTTTTCCTGTCCATCCTCGGACGCGCCAGCGTATTTCGGAGTTCGGCATAAACCCCGCGAGGCTTCACCTGTTGGACCCGTTGCCTTATGTTGAGTTTCTTGCTTTGCAGCGACGCGCTGCTGTAGTCATCACCGACTCAGGCGGAATTCAGGAAGAGACCACGTACTTAGGCATACCTTGCTTGACGTTGCGTGGTAACACCGAGCGCCCGATCACGGTGACTGCAGGAACGAACACGCTGATCGGCTCGGATACTAGAAAACTAGAGTCCGAGTTGGCCAAAATTCTAGAAGGCAAGGCCAAATCGGGTACGATCCCGCCGCTTTGGGATGGCCACGCCGGGGAGAGAATCGCGGAGATTCTCTGCCAACTTTACCTTAATCCAATTGATAGTGGCACACGGAGTACAGTGGTTGTTTGAAAGGATCGAACCCCTTAATACCAATCGCCGCAGCTCATCAGAGTTCGACCGTAGAGCACGGCCTCGACGGGCTCCAGGGATCGGGCAGGGCGCAATAACTCACAGGAAAAAGGAGTATCTGAACAGTGGTGAAAGCAAATAGCCTGAGTGCGCATCTCGGAAAAACTCGCAGTGGAACGGCTGCGGCGCAGTGTGATGTTGTGGTTATTGGCGCCGGTCCCTATGGTCTTTCCGCCGGAGTTCACCTGAAAGCTAAAGGCATTGCGGTGCGAGTGTTTGGGGAACCGATGGAGTTCTGGGCCCAGAAGATGCCGGAGGGGATGCTCCTACGCTCGCCTCGGGGGGCATCCAGTCTGTCCGATCCTGAGCGAGCCTTCACTCTGGAAGCTTATGAAGCTGCGTCAAAGAGGGAGCCGTGCGCACCGGTTCCGCTGGACACTTTTGTGGAATATGGCAGATGGTTTCGGCATCAATTGGGTTCAGACCTAGACCAGAGAACGGTTCTCCGCGTCGACCGGGACCGGCCTGGATTCAGGCTTACTTTGCAAGATGGTAACGAGATTCGCTCGACGTACGTGGTGATTGCGGCAGGAATTGGTCCGTTTAAGAAAAAGCCAGCGGTGTTCCAGAACCTTTCTCCGCAACAAGCGATTCATTGCTACGAAGGCCGGGATGTCCGAAAGTTTGCTGGGAAGAGGGTCGCAGTTATCGGTGGAGGACAGAGCGCGCTAGAATCGGCAGCCCTTCTACATGAAGCGAATGCCAAGGTCGAAGTGATTGTGCGCGAATCCCATCTGCGTTGGATCGGCCAGCACTCCTGGTTGCACCACATGGGGCCGCTTTCCTCGCTGCTCTACTCCCCCCACGATGTAGGCCCGGTCGGAATTAGCCGTCTCGTTGCCTACCCGAAGCTCGTGTCCTATGTTCCACTGAAGGTACGCGATAGGATTCGAACTCGGGCGGTGCGGCCAGCGGGCGCTCGATGGCTTCCCGAGCGATTGGCAACGGTGAAGATCACGACCGCGTGTAGTGTGTCGCAGGCCACAGCGGATGGCGATGAGATTGCCCTCAAGCTTGATGACGGTAGCGAACGTCGCCTAGATCACGTCTTGCTTGGCACCGGGTATCAGGTGGACATATCGCGATACGATTTTCTTCCGCAAGAACTCACTCACGATATTAGGCAATCTGACGGCTATCCCAAACTTGCCGGCGGTTTTCTTAGCTCCGTACCTGGAATGCACTTCATTGGTGCTACGGCAGCCCGGAGTTTCGGGCCCTTGCTGTATTTCGTGGCAGGTACGGAGTTCGCATCCAGGGAGCTTGTGTCCAGCCTTTCGAGAAGAGGCCGATAGTCCCAATCCGCCATGAAGATCTTGATCGAGAAGACCTCATGAACGCAGAGCCAGTGGGGGCAATTGTCATTGGTGGCGAGCACCCTGGACTGGGGATTGCTCGAAGCCTCGGACGCCGAGGCATTCCGATCTGCGTCATTGATGACCAACATTCTGTTTCGCAGTTCTCCAAATACGTAACTCGGGTTGTGCGGGTCAAGGATTTGCGAGATGAGCACAAAACGGTGGAGAGCGTGTTGGAAGTTGGTCGGCGTTATGACCTGAAAGGCTGGGTTCTGTTTCCGACGAGAGATGAAACAGTTGCCGCATTCTCCCGTCACCGGAATCGGCTTGCAGAGTTCTTTCGGGTTACCACCGCGGGCTGGGACACCGTGCGGTGGGCGTGGGACAAGAAAAACACGTATCAGCGAGCCGCAGAGCTGGGGATTCCCGTTCCACGCACTTTTAATCCCAAGACGGAGCGAGAGCTCCAGGACTTGTACGGTCACCTGCCCTTGGCCCTCAAGCCGTCGATCAAAGAGAATTTCTTCTATGCCACAGGTGCCAAAGCATGGCGTGCGGAGACCCCCGATCAACTCAACGATTTGTTTCGAAAAGCGATTCGGCAGATTAGGCCAGAGGAGATTCTGATTCAGGAGATTATTCCGGGGGATGGCCAACGGCAATACTCATACTGTGCTTTTTTTCGTGATGGCGGGGGACACAGCACCTTGGTTGCCAGGCGGCTGCGCCAACATCCCCGAGAATTTGGACGGGCAGCTACATACGTTGAGACGCTAGAACACCCTAAAATTGAAGAACTGTCTGAACGCTTTCTCAGAGCCATCAACTATTATGGTCTCGTGGAGGTGGAGTTCAAGCAGGATCCTCGGGATGGCGAATTCAAGTTGCTGGATGTAAATGCGCGAACCTGGGGCTTCCACAGTATTAGCGGGCCAGCGGGAGTGGACTTTCCCTATCTCTTGTACGCAGATCAGGTTGGTAAGCACGTTGACCGGTCCAGAGCGAGAGCCGGTGTAGGCTGGCTGAGAATGGTCACAGATTTGCCAACCGCTGCCTCGGACCTGTGGGAGGGCGAATTAGATTTGCGTTCCTACTGGAGATCCCTGACCCGTACACGCTCGGAGTCGGTGTTTTGTCTACAAGATCCTTTACCCTCCGTCGCGGAGGTGCTGATGCTTCCTTATTTGGTGGCAAAGAAATACTTTGTGAAGTCGGGAAGGAAACCTCAGATTCAAGCGGCTGGGGATTCGACGCCCGCAGATTTGTCCTCTAGTAGATCAGGATAATGGCAACCTACGTCCATGGGCTGCCGCGAGAAGAATGTCACTTCACCTTGTTGGTCACAATGGAGATCCTTCGCAGCGCTCTCGACCACGGACGTGCATCCGGGTCGTACGCGGTCATGCAGCTCGATGGCAATGACTCGGACGGTCCTGATCCAAGGGCAGGACTCAAACACTTCTATTTCGGCACCTTCAATGTCTACCTTCAACAAGTCAATTGAGTCAATACAGGCTTCGCGGATTAATGTGTCCATCCTGATGGCCCGGACCCGTTGCTGACCGTTCTTGACTATTTGAAAAGCTCCCTTGGGATGGGCATTGGATGATCCGAGCGTAACCTCTCCGTCCTCGCGCCAGAGGGCAGCATGAATCGGTGTGATTGTTTTGTAGGGCGCAGTATTTTTGATCAATGCGGCGAAGTTTGAAGGCTCGGGCTCAAGGGCAATGATTCTCGCCGCCGGGTACTGGAGAGCGAATAGAATACTAGCCATGCCGATATGCGCTCCGGCATCCACGATCGTGTTCGGGCTGAAACCGGCTATAGCTGGATCATACGATTTGGTTCTGAAGATCAGAACGTCTCTGTAAGCGCAAAAATCAGACGTATCGATTCGAAGGTGGACTCGGTGATCCGATCGAAGGGGCGCGACGGCTAGTTCGCGTGGCTCACCGCGCAGACGAAAAGAAGTGACCGCGCAGACCCCACGGATCCCGCACGTTTCGTAATACCATTTGAGTCCTTGCCAAAGGCTCACTGAATCCTCGCGTAAGGATTTAGATTCTACTACGTAGACTGACCTGTTTACGAAACTTTTGAGCGTAAAACGGCCTGCAGCAGTTCTATCGCCGTGCGCAGGCTGGACCCTATTTGGAGAGTTGAATGTCAATCCCCAGGATTCCCCCGATTCGACGATTTTTCCAGTTGCAAATTCCACAGGTTTTTCGACCAACCGTGACGGCAGTCTTGGCTAAGACTGTTGGCCGCGTGAATCTCGAGGCACCCGCCGTAGGCCTTACAGCCGTTGCATACTGGGCCCGATTCTCTCGCTGGTGCAGCACCCACCCGGCACCTGGGACCAGCGATGGGAAAGATGGAAAAGGCCGAAACTGGCTCTACCGGTCGGTCATTGAGCAGGAAGCCTTGGACCGGGGGCCGATAAATTATCTCGAGTTCGGTGTATATCGTGGTGATTCCTTGCGAGCGTGGCTAGATGGGATCTCGCACCCGAACTCGCGATTCGTAGGTTTCGATACGTTCACGGGTCTCCCCGAGAGGTGGCGGCCGACCGAACCGGCGGGTCACTTCAACGCAAACGGCGTAATTCCCGATGTCAAAGATCCACGTTGCAGCTTCGAAGTCGGGCTGTTTCAAGACACGCTGCCAGCTTTCGTGGCTCGCACTGATCTGTCAGCTCGCTTGGTGATCAATCTGGACGCAGATATGTTCACCTCAACGCTGTTTGTCCTGACCACGCTAGCGCCATTCCTGAAATCTGGGGACCTTATCTTCTTCGATGAGTTCTCTTGCCCGCTCGACGAATTCCGAGCTTTCGAAGAATTCGTCCGATCGTTTCGAGTGAAATACGAGCTCATAAATGCGGTTTATGGCTACACGCGCGTTTGCATAAAGATCCAGTAACAAAGCCAAAGCGTGTGCGTTCCCACCATGTGGGACGGTCACACCGTCAGGGGGGATTGCAAGAGATTCTTTCCACCAATTGCGGGTTTGTCGGAATTCGGAATGTCAGAATAATGACAAGTAAAATCCTGATAGTGATATGCCTGCTGGTCCTGTGCGGCATTCTGGTGGCTGGTTTGTGGCCGTTTCATGCTCCCAAGAATGAAGTCAGTTGGTTGAGTAATGGCGACGGTCTTCTTTTGGGGGACTATGGTAGCTTGTCGAGCGTTGGTGCGTTCAAGACGAGCAAGTCGAGTGATGGCGTGTCCCTGGAGATTCTTTTAGAACCGAACGGGATCGAGGACTCGGGCACGATTCTTTCGTTTTACTCCCGCGAACGCCGCTCCACTTCGTTCATGTTGCACCAATCGCTGGACGACCTCGCCTTACAGCGAAAAAAGCTCAGTCAAGAACATGTTGCGATGGCCAAAAGAATCTATGTGGACCACGCTTTTCACCGGGCGAAGTGGGTTTTCTTGACTATAAGCTCAGGCCAAGAAGGCACTTCAATCTACATGAATGGCACGCTGGCGAGAGTGTCCCAAGAGTTTCGGTTCTCCAATGAAGATCTGACCGGCCAACTCGTTGTCGGCAACTCCTCCGTGAACACCGATCCTTGGTCAGGGCAGTTGAAGGGATTGGCAATCTACAATCGGGAACTTACCGCCAGCCAGGTTGCGCAAGACTACCAGAGTTGGTTGGGGAGCGGTCACCCGGACGCTTCCGCGCCCGGCAGAGCGGTTGCCTTGTATCTCTTCAATGAAGGTGCCGGAAGCGTGGTTCGTAATCAGGTGGATTCAACGACGGATTTGGTTATCCCGGAACGTTTCTTCGTTTTGCATGAACCATTTCTCGAACGACCCTGGAATGAGTACCATTCCGGCTGGCATTATTGGAAAGACATTGGCGTCAATATTACCGGGTTCGTTCCGCTCGGATTCTTCTTCCTCGCTTATTTCTCTCTGGTGCGAAGGGTCGAACGTCCGGCAACGGTCACCATCGCTTTTGGATTTGCTGTTAGTGTGACGATCGAGGTGCTACAGGCATTCTTGCCTACGCGAAACTCAGGGATGACCGATCTCATCACAAACACATTTGGGACCGCTCTGGGAGCAATGTTGTGCGCCTGGATTGCAAGGCGTACTTGGTTCTCTGAAGCAGTTTCATCGATCGGTTCTTCCGTCGCTGAAAGAAAAGAAGATCTTCAGTTGGTTGAGTAGTTGTGAAGTTCAGCATGGCATCTCGAGCAGAGGGTGATCAGATTCTCCTCGGAATCGTTGCCAGATTGGCTGCGAAACTGTTTGTGGTGAACCTCAAGATTCGACATGTTGCCGCACGATTGGCATCTCCAGCCGTCCCGGCGGAGCACCTGTCGGCGAAGCTGGTCATACAATTCTGAGTTCAGGCGGAGGTGTTCGCGCTTTGGTCCGTGGCAGTTCACGAAAGTTTCTCGGTTGCCTGATCAAGAAACGCTCTTCTTTCTTCGCCCGGAAGAAACTTGAACCATCGCAGGATCGAATACAACAACACCTTGGAGTTGCCGGAGTCGAGATTGGCTCCTGCCAGGAAATCAGCACAGATCATCTCCAGGCAATATCCTCTTGATTTGTCGGTTCCCAGCATCTGAGCAGCTGTATCAATCGCCTGCTCGATCACCGGGATCTGACTCTTGTAGAATTTGAAATAGATGATTTCAGTCGGTTCGCTGTCGACGCCGGTGAGTTCCTTTTCGACTTCGTGCTTGAACTGATCTTTGGGCAACTCTCGCGCTTTGTGCAACCAGGTTGCACAATCGAAGTCCTGGCCGTCCCTGCGTGCCAGTTTCGCCAGCTCGACCCCCTTGGTCCATCCGATTTGCTTCAGGTCACGCCGGGCCTGCGGAGGAAGGTGCTCGTGGATGGACATCAGATAGTAGGCCTTTCTTCTCGATTCCGGGAATCGTCGTGCGAGAAAGTCGTCGAAGGACGCCAGTTGCTCGACTCGCCAGTACTGTCCCGCTCGGACTTCGCACAGGTAGCGGCCGAGTTCCACAAAGCGCGTATCGCGTTC
>Ga0207017_1055_pt1 | contig 18405 bp, 13 predicted proteins | sample Alteio_BWMinCont_51_FD_153472 | JGI IMG/M metagenome (GOLD analysis project Ga0207017, IMG submission 153472) | Enriched cells from forest soil in Barre Woods Harvard Forest LTER site, Petersham, Massachusetts, United States -... | ecosystem: Environmental > Terrestrial > Soil > Temperate forest >...
GTTCGTGGATATTCACATTCATGGGGGCGCAGGTCACGATGTAATGCGTGCTGATGCGTCTGGTCTGGCCGCAGTCGAGCAGCTACTTTTCAAACATGGCGTGACCAGTTATTTTCCGACGACCGTGACCGCTCCGGTCGATCAAACCTGGTCTGCGCTCGACCGGCTGGCGGATGCGATTGAGAGCGCGGCGCAGGACGAGGGCCCGCGGAAAGAACGAGCTCAACCGCTCGGCATCCATTTGGAAGGCCCTTTCCTCAGCCACGCGCGACGCGGGGTGCATCCGCCCGAGGACCTCCTGTTGCCCACCCTTCCGGCATTCGACCGCTTCTGGCAGGCAGCGCGTGGTCACATTCGTGTTCTGACGATTGCGCCTGAACTCGAAGGCGCGCGGGATGTGATCGCGGAGGCCGCGCAGCGGGGCGTTTGCGTCAGCTTGGGACATTCCGATGCTGATTTGAACGCGACGCGTGCCGCGGTGGCTGCCGGAGCACGGCATGCTACGCACACGTTTAATGCGATGCGACCACTTGATCACCGCGATCCGGGAATCATCGGCGATGTGCTCACCGATCCGCGGCTCTCGGCCGATATCATCGCAGATGGCATTCACCTCGACCCGGCTATCGTTGAACTCTTCCTCAAAGCGAAGGGGCCGGAGGGAGCAGTGCTGATCACCGATGCGATTTCGGCCACCGGCATGCCTGATGGGCGTTATCGCCTGGGATCGCTCGAGGTCGAAGTAAAAAATGGTCGCTGCCTGGTGGGAGGAAAACTGGCGGGAAGTGTGCTAACTATGGATCGTGCAGTTCGCAACGTAATGCAGTTTGCTCACTGGGACCTGCAGCAGGCGCTCCGCCTGGCAACGCTCAATCCGGCGCGGGTAGCGGGATTGGCGAATCGAGGCAAGCTCACAGCTGGGACCGAAGCTGATTTCGTTGTGTTGAGTCCGAATGGCGAACTAAGAAGCACAATCATTCGCGGCAGAGTATCTGAAGCATAAGCAGGAGCAGAGGATGGCAGACAAGGGCGGATTCCCGCATCACATGCTGAAGGAGATTTTCGAGCAGCCGCAGGGCTTGCGAGACACAATCGCGCCCCGGGTTTCGCTCGAAGAAGGCCTGGTTCGGCTGGACGACGTGCGCATCACCGTAGACGAACTTTGCTCCTTGCAGCGGATCAATATTGTGGCCTCGGGAACTAGTCGCCACGCCGGCATGGTTGGGCAGCACATGATTCAGGATCTGGCGAACGTGCCCGTGGATGTTGACTATGCCAGCGAGTTTGAATACCGAAATCCGTTGATCTGCCGTGACGAACTCACCATTGTGATCACGCAATCCGGGGAAACTGCCGATACGACCGCGTCTCAGCGTGAAGCCAAGGCGAAGGGCTCGCGCACCATTGCGATTTCCAATGTGATGGATTCCACCATAGCTCGCGAAGCGGATGGAGTGCTTTACACTCACGCCGGACCCGAGATCAGCATCGCCTCCACCAAAGCCTTTACGGCGCAGATGGCGGTCTTGTTTTTATTCGCCGTCTATCTCAGTCAGGTGCGTGGCAAGTTAACCAGGGAGCAGGTCCGACACTATATCGAAGGACTGTTGGAGCTTCCGGCCAAGACTGACATCGTGCTTGAATCGGCGGCCGACTGTAAAGCCCTGGCCGACACGTATCACGCGGTGGAGGACTTTCTGTTTCTCGGCCGCGCAATTCATTATCCCGTGGCCATGGACGGCGCGCTCAAGTTAAAAGAAGTTTCCTACGTCCATGCTGAGGGTTATCCCACGGGAGAAACCAAGCACGGCCCCAACGCGTTGATCGATGAGCACCTGCCTATAGTCATTATTGCGACGTGCGACCGTAACGATGAGGGGTCGGTTCTGCGCTATGAAAAGAATGTGGTAAACATCAAAGGATTCAAGCGGCAATCAGCCCCGGTGATTGCAATTGCTTCTCAGGGTAACGAGGAGATGAGCAAGCTCGCCGATCACACCATATTTGTTCCCCAGGCATCCGAGTTGCTGTCGCCCATCCTGGAAATTGTGCCGCTGCAATTGTTCGCCTACTACATGGCAGTTCGGAAAGGCCTGGACGTGGATCGCCCACGCAACCTGGTGAAGTCGGTGACGCTGGAATGATCTCCTGCTCGACGCAACACTTCGCTCGGCATGACCTGTACTTGTGGATAGCGAAGCTGCCAGAACCCGGCTAGGGAATCAACAACAACTTCCCCGTGGTCTTGCGTGCCTCCAGATCCCGGTGTGCCGTCGCGGCGTCGGCCAACGGGTACTTGTGTTCGATCCTGAGTTTAAGCTTCCCTTCGGCAATCATTGTGAATACGGCGGTCGATCGTGCGCGGAGTTCCTCTGTCGTGGCAGTGTAATGTCCCAGGGTTGGACGGGTGATGTAGAGCGAACCCTTCTGCGAGAGTTGAATCAGATCGAAAGGTGGAACAGCCCCGCTCGATCCACCGAACAATACCATCATTCCACGCGGTCGCAGCACGTTTAAACCTTTCTCGAAGGTCGTTTTGCCTACGCTATCGTAAACGACATCGACGCCATGTCCGCCAGTCAGGCGCCTGGTCTCAGCTTCGAAATCCGCCTGCGTGTACAGGATGACCTCGTCGGCGCCGGCTTCTCGCGCGAGCTTGGCTTTCTCGTCGGTTGAAACCGTGGCGATCACGCGGGCTCCGAGGTTGTGTGCCATCTGCACCAGCAGCAGTCCGACGCCGCCAGCCGCCGCGTGCACCAGCGCGGTTTGGCCGCCTTTCAGGGGGAAGGTATCGTAAATGAGGTAGTGCGCGGTCATGCCTTGCAGCATGGCTGAGGCCGCTTGCTGATCGCTCACATCCTGTGGAACTGCAACCAGTCGTTCGGCGGGCACGGCTGCGTACTCTGCGTAGGCGCCCAGAATGCTGCTCCAGGCCACGCGATCCCCCGTTTTCAGAGATTTCACGTCTGAGCCGACCGAGGTGACTGTGCCCGCAGCTTCCTGTCCGAGCACAAACGGCAACGCGACTTTATATCTGCCCTCGCGCTGGTAAACGTCGATAAAGTTCACGCCTGAAGCTGCGATCTTCACTACAGCTTCGTTCGCTTTCGGCTGCGGGATGGGAAGGTCCACGAGTTGCAGAACTTCGGGTCCACCGGGCTGCTTTACTTGGATGGCTTTCATGTTTGGGTTCGATTCCTATCGTGGCGCGGGAGATTCAGAAGAGCCGATACTCCTGTCTCGGGAAGTGAAAGCGACTAAGAATTTGAGTTTCGCCGAGGGCGGGAAGAACCCAGATCCCTCACTTCGTTCGTGATGAAGCTCGACTTCCCACGAGGAACCCCTCTGCAGATAGCCGTGTAAAAGACCTGGGTTTCAATGGTTGCAGTGGCTGCGGTCGCTGAAGTAATATTCGGCCCGGTCCCTAAAGTAACCTGGTCCAACCCAATTGCGGATTGACCCATCATAAAACGGGGTAGTAGCATTGATTGGGCTTCGGTGTGGCCAGGGGGTTGAGCGCGGTAAGTTATAGAGAAACATGAGGATTCGGAAACTCTATCTTCTGATCGCGGCCGTGGTTGCCCTGGTATTGGGCGGCACTGCCTGTCAGACGGCCCAGCGGCCAGCGACGCTCTTGCCACCGGGCACCGCCACCGCGCCAATTTTGAGCGCGCCTTCGTCGCCCGCTCATCAGCCCGACACCGACGCTAAGCCCGTGATTGTCGCCCAACCCGGGCCTGAGTTGACAGCGGATCCAGCCGCTGAGTTGATTGCGCAAGTCGAGCAGGAATATCAAGCCGGACAGGATAACTACAAAGCCGGGCATCTTGAGGCGGCCAAAGAGAATTTTGATCGGGCTTTCAACTTGTTGCTGGGAAGCTCGTTGGATATACGGTCCGACGAGCGGCTGCAGCAAGAATTTGACCGCGTCCTCGACGGGGTGAACGGCCTGGAGTTGCAGGCGCTGCAGCAGGGCGATGGTTTTACCGAGCAGCAATCGGAGCCGGCCCCGATCGACGAAGCCAATGAGGCTACAGTCCCAGTCGATGCCAACGTGAAGGCGAAAGCCGAAGCCGAAGTCAAAGCGACGCATTCCGATCTGCCTTTGATGATGACCGACCCCGTAGCCGGCTACATCAATTATTTCTCTACTCGCGGACGCGGAACTCTGGAGCGCGCCCTCGCCCGTAGCGGGCGCTATCAGGAAATGATTCAGAGAGTTTTGAAGGAAGAAGGCGTTCCCCAGGACCTGATCTATCTGGCCCAGGCCGAATCTGGGTTCCATCCGCTGGCCCTTTCCCGTGCCGGAGCGCGTGGGATGTGGCAATTCATGGCCAGCCGTGCCTCAGGGTACGGATTAGAGCGTGACTGGTGGGTGGATGAGCGTCAGGATCCCGAGAAGTCCACGCGCGCCGCGGCGCATCACCTGAAAGATCTTTATAGCGAGTTCGGCGACTGGTATTTGGCCATGGCCGCCTACAACTCTGGCCCGGGCACGGTACAGAATGCGGTCAAGCGCACCGGCTACGCAGATTACTGGCAGCTCTACAAGCGTAACGTATTGCCGAAGGAGACGCGGAACTACGTGCCCATCATCCTCGCCGTAACCATTATGGCCAAAAACCCGGAGCAGTACGGGCTGGACAAAGTGGTCACGGAGAAGCCGGTTCCCTTTGACTCGCTGAAGATCGATTACCCCGTGGACCTGCGCCTGGTAGCCGAATGCGTCGATGCTTCCGCGAGCACACTGCAGGATCTGAACCCAAGCTTATTGCGCCTGACCACTCCCAAGGATCGCGAGTTCGAACTGCATCTGCCGGTGGGGACGAAGGATCGCTACCTGACCGCGATTGCCGCTATTCCGCCTGACATGCGTGTGTGGTGGCGATACCATAAAGTCGCTCCGGGCGACACCTTATCCTCGGTTGCCCATGCTTTCCGCACCACTCCTCGGGCCATCGTTCAGGCGAATGGTTTGGACGGAGATCAGAATCTCCGGGCCGAGAGCGAACTCATCATCCCGGTTGCTCCCGGCAAGCACCCGACCGACGAGGTCGCAAGCTATTCGCGCCGGGCCACCAGCTACAAGGTTCGAAAGGGCGATACCGTCGAAACCGTGGCCGACAACTTCGGAGTGCCTCCCGCCATGGTTCGTCGCTGGAATCATTTGAAGGGCGACAGCTTACATGGACGGCGCATCCTGTATGTCCACTTGCCGATAGCGCCGGACGCCGGCGGGAACCATGAAACAGTTGCATCGAAGTCGAAATCCAAGAAGAAATTACAGCCGACAGCCTCCAAGAGCGTGGTTCATCATAAGGTGCAGCCCGGCGAGACCCTCTATTCGATTGCTAAATCCCACAACACCACGGTAGACGCCTTGAAACAAGGCAACGGAAATCTTGCCACGCTCAGGCCCGGCATGATTTTAGTGATTGCTAATCCCGCCCGGTAGTTCAGCCAATTTCCAACGCTTTGGATCCCTTGTATCGAACTCACACGGCAGAGGCAGTGTTATCCTAGTTGGATTGACGCAGAGCGAGGCTGTTACCTTTCATGTCCAACCCAATCGTTTCCAATTCAAGCCGTACGGAATCCCCCGCTACCAACGAAACTGACCAGTCGTTTCGAGATGCTCTCTCGCAGTTCGAGCTGAGCAAATCGCGCAAGCCTGCGGAAGCCGGAAAAGGCCGCGAAGGCACGGTTATTGCCGTCACCGTGGATTCGGTTCTGGTCGACATCGGTTTCAAAACCGAAGGGATTTTGCCGCTCGCAACGTTCCAAAGCGCGGGCGAAGCCGTCAAGGCCGGCGACAAGCTCGTGGTGTCGATTAAAGGTCGTGATCCCGAAGGCTACTACGAGCTTTCCCTCGGCAAGATCGAGCGGCCCAAGGATTGGGCATCTTTGCAAAAGGCGTTTACCGAAAAAACAACGATCGTGGGCACGGTGACGGGCGTAGTCAAAGGCGGACTGACCGTAGACGTGGGAGTGCGAGCGTTCATGCCGGCTTCGCGCAGCGGAGCGCGCGACACGGCCGAGATGGAGAAGTTGGTCGAGCAAGAGATCAGATGCCGGATTAGCAAGCTCGATGAGATCGAGGAAGACGTGGTCGTCGACCGCCGCATCGTTTTCGAAGAAGAAGAGCGCGCAGTCAAAGACCGCCGCTATTCGGAGGTCAAGGAAGGCGCAATCGTCCACGGTACGGTTCGCAGCTTGACCGATTACGGTGCCTTTATCGATGTTGGCGGCGTGGACGCGCTGCTGCACGTCAGCGACATCTCCCGAAGCCGGGTCAGCAAACCAGCGGATGTGCTCTCGGTGGGGCAAGAGGTCGACGTCAAGGTTCTGAAGATTGATCCAGAGAAGCGTCGCATTTCTGTTGGCCTGAAGCAGTTGGAGCCGGATCCGTGGGATTCGGTGGCAACAAAATACAAGCCGGGTGAACGGGCTCGTGGCACGGTGACGCGCTTAATGGATTTTGGTGCGTTTGTAGAGATCGAGCCGGGGATTGAGGGGTTGATTCACATCTCGGAAATGTCCTGGGCAAAGAAGGTACGGACGCCCAGCGATGTGGTGAAGCCGGGCGAGACCGTGGAAGCCGTTATTTTGAGCGTGAGCCCTGGTGAGCGCCGAATTTCCCTGGGCCTGAAGCAGGCGCTGGGCGACCCGTGGGCGGACGCGGCTCAGAAGTTTGCGGTGGGATCGGTGATCGAAGGCCCGGTCACCAGCCTCACAAAGTTCGGCGCCTTCGTGCAGCTTTCCGAAGGCATTGAAGGCATGATTCACATCAGCGACATGAGCGCCGAGAAACGAATCAATCACCCGCAGGATATGTTGAAAGTCGGGCAAGTGGTGAAAGCGCAGGTAATCGAATTCGACAGCGAAAAGCGGCGAGTGAAGCTGGGGATGAAGCAACTGGTTCCCACCAGCATCGAGGAATACATCGCAGAGCGCCAGGTGGGCGATGTGGTCTCGGGCCGGGTGATGGAGGTTTCGGGTGAACAGGCGCGGGTGGAACTGGGCGAGGGCATTCAGGGAAGATGCCGAATCCCGGCGGAAGCCACTGCAGAAAAAGAGACGCAGACCGGATCGAAGGCCGATTTGTCATCGCTGACATCTCTGCTACAGGCACGCTGGAAGAGCGGGACGGCTGGAGGGTCGTCCAAGCCAGAAGGAGTTCGCGCGGGACAGATTCGCAGTTTTCGGGTGGCGAAGCTGGATGCGGCGACGAAGAAGATTGATTTGGAGTTGGTGTAGGCGGATCCTGAGATGTAAGAACTTCCGATAACGACGCTGGCACGCGGAAAAGTTTTCCGAACTCAGTTAAAGAACATCGCCTTGAATTGCTCGTGGCGACGGAGAGCCTGGTTCATCAGGCTTTGGAACTCGGGCTCGCTGCGAAGGTTTTGCAGTAGAGGGTCGCGCACGAAGTAGGGATAAGAAAAGAATCCCCCTCCTATGCTATGGCGCAGCATGTGCAAGGCTGACGCCTTGTCGCCCAGCACGGCGTAGGCTTGAGCGACCTTGTAGATACCCTCCGGATCGGTCACTCCACGCTCTTCGATCCTGGCTTCGGTTTGCCGCAGGAGTTCCAATCCGCCCGCGTTGTCGTGCTTGATCGAATAGCTGAGAGCCTTTCCTACATCCGCCGGAAGCAAGGACGGGTCCCGTTCGAAAGCACGATCAAAATCCTTCGCCGCCTGATCGTAGTTGTTCAGATGGTATTCGACAAAGCCGTGGTAGAAGAGGATATACACCGAATCGTCCGCCGGCAGGCTTTGCATGAACTTGGCATATTCGCCCAGGTACAGATAACTGTTGAGAGCGGCGCTATTAATTTTGACCTGTGGATTGTACTGCCGCGCCGCTTCGCACTCGTCCACGGATTCCTTCAGCATTCCACCAAAGCGGTAAGCATAGCCAAGTTCCCAGTGGGCTTCGGCGTTATTGGGACTGGTTTGCAGCACCGCTCGCAATAAAGGCACGGCCTGTTCCACTTTGCCAGTATCCGTGAACAGGTTGGCCATATAGATTCGCGCCTCAACCAGCGAAGGATTCAGTGCGATGGCCTTTTCGTAAGCCGCCTGCGCCTTACCGTAATCTTCTCGCCCGCCAAACTGGAGCGACGCATTCGTGGTGTAGGCCCGGCCGAGATACGCCCAGGTAAGCGCATAGTTCGGTTCCAGCGCCGTCGATTTCTCCAACATCTTAATGGCCTCGCCAAATTGATTGAGCGAGTAGAAGTCCACTCCCCGCAAGTAAAGTTCGTAAGCCTGCGAATTAATAGGATTATCAGGTTTGAGGTTGGCCGCTTCCGCGGGCGACAGGTGCAACTCCAATCCCTTGATAATCTGTTGCGAAACTCGGTCCTGCACGGTTAGCAGCTTGTCGTATTTCAGATCGATAGTGTCCTGCCAGAGAATCTTGTCCGGCTTCACATCGATCAGTTGGGTGGTGATCCTCAGATCATCGCCATCTTTGATGAAGCTACCCGTAAGCAGCGTGTCAACATTCAAATCGGCTGCGACCCTCTTAGGGTCGATGATTTGATTGCGATATTTGTCTATCGAAGACGATGGGCGGAGAGTCAGCGCGCTGACGTAGCTGAGTTTGGTGATGACCGCGTCCGCCAGCGAGAATCCGAGAAAATCGGTTGCGGGATCCTGCTTGAGATTTCGAAAGGGAAGAATTGCCAGGCTCCGGGGCCGGGCGGCCGTGGGGGTAGTATGCGATTTCCGTACAGCCAGGTAACTGATGATTAACGTGCCCAACAAAATCACTGCGAGCGGCACCAGCAACTTCCAACGGGAAGGAGTCAGATCCGCGTCGAGCGGCTGATCCATACCGACTGCTCTGCGACTGCCCGACCCTCTCTTGGGTGCTTCAACTTCCGGTAAGCTCCTCCGGGGGCCACTCGAGCGTTTGCCAGGGCGCACAGTTTGCTGGAGCTTCGCCTGGAACTCTGCCTCTTTCTTGAAATCCTGTAGGTCGATGAGCAAGTCTCTTACCGATTGATAACGGCTGTCGCGGTCTTTGCGCATCGCTTTCCCGATGATGCGCTCCAGTTCATGCGGCACCTCCGGAGCAAACTCGACCAGCGGCGGCGGTTCGACCTTAAGAATTTCCGCGATGATGTCGCTGGCCGTGTCTCCCTCAAACGCCGCTCTTCCCGTGATCAGTTCATAAATCACTGCTCCCAGGCTGAAAATATCGCTGCGCGGATCAACTTCAATTCCCCGCGCCTGCTCCGGCGACATATATTTCGCCGTGCCCAAGACCATGCCAGGTTCGCTGGTCGAGGCTGCTACGGTCGTGGCTCGGCGACGGATGGTCTCTCCGACTCGCCTCTCGGTGAGCTTGGCGATTCCAAAATCGAGAACCTTGACGATCCCGTCGGTCCGCACGATCACATTGTCCGGCTTAATATCGCGATGAACGATTCCGCAGGCATGCGCTGCCGCCAGAGCGCTGGCAATCTGGATGGAAATATCAATCGCGGTCCCCAGCTCAGGTCTGCCTTTCACCAAACTCTCACCGAGCGTCACGCCCTCGATGAACTCGGACGCAATAAAATGCATTCCATCGGCTTGCCCGAATTCATAAATGGTAAGTATATTGGGATGATTGAGCGCCGAGACCGCACGGGCTTCGAGCTCGAAACGCCGCAGCCCGCGCACATCGCGAGTGAGTTCAGGCGCAAGCATCTTCAAGGCGACCTTGCGCCGGAGATGCAGGTCCTCGGCAAGGTAAACCTCACCCATGCCCCCAGCTCCGAGCATGGAAATGATTTTGTAATGTGCCAACTGAGCGCCAGGAGCAATGTTTCCCCGGCGGTCGTCGCTCATCATCTCATGCGCCGCCTCGCGCACTGGCTTTTCCAGGAAATCCATGGGCTTCTCGGCGGAATCCAGCAGGGCTTCTACTTCTTTTCGCAGGTCTGCGTCTCCGCGGCAGCGCTGGTCGAGAAACTCCAAGCGCGCTTCAGGCTTCAGTTCGAGAGCCTCGTAAAACAGAGCTTCGAGTTGTCGCCAGCGGTCGGAGCCGGAAGAGGAAGCCATCACTACTCGTTCCTAGGAAGGACTTTGCGTTAGTGCGCGGTGCAGCCACGCCTTCGCCAACTTCAACTCCCGATGCACCGTGGCGGGCGAAATCTTCAGAGCCGTCGCAGCTTCATCATATGTGAGGCCGCCAAAGCAGAGCAGTTCGATGAGTTCGCTCTTGCGTTGGTCGTGCGCGGCCAAGCGTTGCAGCGCCTCGTCCAATTCCACAATTCCCCCGCTCGATTGGGGCCCCACTAGCAAGGCTTCATCGAGTGTAACCTTTTCGGCGCCGCCCCCGCGTTTCTGACGGTGATTCGCCTTGGCGTGATCCACCAGGATGCGGCGCAACAGACGCGCAGAAACCGCGAAGAAGTGTACCCGGTCCTGCCATGCCACGTCGGCATCAACCAATCGTAAATACGCCTCGTGGACCAAAGCGGTGGCCCGCAAGGTGTGATCGGGACGCTCGGCGCGCAGGCAACGGGCTGCCAGTTTGCGAAGCTGCTCGTAGACAACCGGCATCAGATCGTCTAGAGCTGCCTTGTTCCCGCCACCCCATTCCTGCAGAAGCCGCGTAACCAGTTCACGATCTGATGATTGATGTTCTGAAGACATCGCTGTCATTTCTGTGGTTCGGCGGGAAGACGGTCCGCCATTCGATTAATACGGTGGTGAATTATAACTCAGATTGCGCCGAATTGCGGTCCGGTCTCGATGATTAACCAGGCACATCTTTCGCCAGCTGCTCATCTGTACATGTCCAAAATCCGGACAGCCAGTGACCTGATGTCCCGTTTGCCGAAGGACGGTCTCCAGCGAGAATGGTTGGATGGGAACCCTTCGTCTCGGGGTAAGAACGTCAAGACTCGCCGCGTTCCTCTTAGCCTCGCTGCTCTCGTTAGTGCTTGTAGGCTGCGGCGTCTCAACTGGACAGTCGCAATCCGGAGGCGGAACCGGTGGTGGCGGAGGCGGCGGGACGCAGAACGGACCCTGCAGTGTCGCTTCCACCGGCCGGGGAGCCAGCTTGAATGGCTTCCGTCCATTTCCTTCCGACAATGCCTGGAATCAGGATATTTCCGGCGCAGCTGTCGATCCGAACTCAGACGCAATCATTAATTTCATCGGTCCAAGTATTGGCCTGCATCCCGATTTCGGCGCAGGCCTCTACGCCGGATCCAGCATGGGCATTCCCTACAGTGTCATCGGCGCATCGCAAAACCTCGTGAACATTAACTTCACGGCGTATGGCGACGAAAGCGATCCTGGTCCGATGCCGATTCCAGCGAATGCGCAGATCGAGGGCTATCCCAATCCCGGCAACGGCGACCGTCACGTGCTTGTGATTGATAACGGCAGCTGTTTTCTGTACGAACTCTATAACGCCTCGGCAAACAATGACGGAAGTTGGCTCCGCCGCAGTGTGGGATCTTGAGAATGACCAACAACGCCCGTGGACGTGGACTTCCGCCGACGCCGCCGGACTGCCCATCTTCCCCGGCCTGGTGCGCTACGACGAGGTAGGCACGGGAAAGATTCAGCATGCCATTCGCTTCACCCTGCCCCAGAGTCAGGCTGCGATGGTCCCACCAGCGTCGCATTGGGCCGCGACTTCTTCGAACCCGCTGGCTCCGCCCATGGGGATGAAGCTGCGTCTCAAGGCCAGTTACGACATCTCAGGGTTCTCGACGAATGTTCAGGTCATTCTCACTGCGCTGAAAACATATGGCATGATCATGGCCGACAACGGCAGCGCCATGTATCTCAGCGGCGCCCCCGACAACCGCTGGGACAACAATGATCTGCACAACCTGTCGCAAGTGCCAGCTTCTGCGTTCGAAGTAGTGCAGATGAATCCCATCTACACCGCTGCTAACGTGCCCCAAGGAGCGGTTCCGGCCATCGCGAGTTTCATCGCGAGTCCCACCAGCGCAAGTTCCGGCACAAAAGTGACGCTCACCTGGCAAGCCAGCGGCGCATCCTACTACGTGATCTCGCCACAAATTGGCGCGGTGCGCGGCAACACCGCAACCGTCACCCCGACCCAAACCACAACCTACACCCTCTACGCAACCAACCAGTACGGCCGCACACAAGCCACGGTTACGGTGGCCGTGCAGTAAGGCACTGCACCGGGCCTTTTCTTGTGTTCTCGCGAAGCTCTATCGTGTAAACCTATCGTGGCAATGCACGGGCCGAGAGGCCCGCGCCTGCATTCAGGTTTTTCCCCAATGCTCTTCGCGTGTTGCTCAGTGTGAACACTAGGGACTCCCTCGGTATGCTAGTGATAAAGGGTCGAACCAGCCAGCCGAGTCCGTCGGGAATGTCGCGGGTAAGCGAAATCGCTTCTAGTTCGACGTAGACGCCTCCATCGCGCTCCCGGAAGCGCCAGTAAGAATTGATTCGCCATAGAAAACCGCTGTCGTTCCCGACCGGCTTTTCGCGCTCACCCAACTGCCTTGCATCCTCCACTTCCGCCACTCGCGTGCTGTAGGACCGACTGCAAGCCCTTGTGGAATCCAGGCGAATGTAGTGCACATCGTATTCCGTATCGAGAACAACGGTGACGATTTCGGTCTCGCGCAGGCGGATAAAAACGTCGAAGTCGTCGCCCTCGTGCCGAAGCAGTTTGGAGCGAAGCACACGCGGTGCGTAGATTCGCGAATGATCGTCGTAATTCTGTAAGAGTGCGAGGGTCCGCTTCAGGCTGATGCCGGGAATAAAGACAACACCCATCCAGTGATGGATCAGACCGCCGGGAACTGGCACGGATGCTCCGCGGTCAAGCGTTTCTAGTTTCTGGGTCGCCACTTCGCCCCGCTTCAGGCGCCCGTACACGTCTTCATCTTGAGGGATCGGCAATCCGTCCACCCACAAGAAAGACCCAGACTGCAGATCGTTTTGCATTCGCTGCTCGCTCAACTGCACATATCGATTGAAGGCGGCATCGGCTTCGGGTTTCAGTTGAACCGCTCGGCATGCACAGGTCGCGAGTAGAACCGCAGCAATGGTCAGGAGTGGATAACGGTGCATGAAAAGCTCCCTGGGTTAAGATGGTTTCGATGTCGCCAGACCATGCAAACGGAATCTTCCGTTTCGGTGCCTACGAGGCCGACCCAGGCTCGGGAGAGTTGCGCAAGTCGGGTCTCCGCTTGCGTGTGCAGGAGCAACCCTTTCAGGTGCTGCTGGTTCTGTTGCGGCGGCCGAGCGAAGTGGTTACGCGGGAGGAGTTGCGGCAGGAACTCTGGCCGGCGGATACGTTTGTCGATTTTGATCACAGTCTCAACACCGTAATCAATAAGCTGCGCGAAGCCTTGAGCGATTCGGCGGCGAATCCGCGGTTCATCGAGACTCTGGCCCGTCGCGGCTACCGATTTCTGGTTCCGGTTGAATTCGTGCAAAAGCAAAATGCGACCCCGGCCCTGTCCGCGATGGCCGCCGCGCAAGTCAAAATCCCGGAGGAGCCACCGTCCCCTAACCGGACCACGTCGGTTTCGGTACTGACCCGCGCCGAGGAAGTTCCTGCCGTTCGTCGCCGGTACGTTCGTGTGCTTTTCGTCCTGATTCAGGTCATGTATCTGAGTTTCTATATCGCGGCTTTGGCCCGGTTGACGCGAGTTCACGAACTGCTGGAGCGGACGCTTGGTTATCCGGCGTGGGCAATGACGTTGCTGGTCATCTCCGCTGTCGTCGGCTTGCCAATTCGGCTGTATCTGACGTCGGCGGTCGTGTTCGACCTTTCCGGATTGAGTCATAAGTTTCATCGGCTTTTCCCAGCGATTCTTCTTCTTGATGAACTGTGGGCGCTGTCACCGTTCCTTCTGGCCCCGCAGATCGGAGTGGGGCTGGCGCTGGCTGCAACAGCCGCGCTCATCTACGTTCCTTTCGCACAGCGCACCCTGCTTCTAATGGGGGACCGTGCGCAGCCCGCCGATTCCGCGTGACTACTCCTTCGCATCCGCGTGCAGAGGCGATAGAAACACCCATCGATCGCTGGCGAGAAAATTTCCCACCGAGCAGGCTGCGATGGTCAGCAGATTCGCGACGAGCACTTTTATGCCGAACTGACCTACAAGCCACCGTATGAGCAGCAAGCTGCCGAGGATCGAGATGGCTCCATTGCTAAGGTGAAAACGAAGCATGCGGATGCCAGTCTCTGCCAAACGCGAGTCCCCACGATCGCTCCACGTGAACCTCTGATGCCAACTGAAGTTGTTCAGCACCGCCGCCTCTATCGCCAGCCCCGTGGCCCACATATAATCGCAGCCGAGAGTGGTTAGCCCTTGAAGGGCCGCCATCTGGACGACGATCCCGACTGCGCCGACCATAGCGAACTTGGCCGGACGCTGAAGCCCGGGACGCCCAACGAAAAGGAACGCGGTTCTTCCGCTCACGAGATTTTCTCCTCGCGATAGAGCGTTCTGGTGTGCTGAATGGCGGAGGCGATGAGCATCAGGGCCATTCCGGCGATGCCGATGACACCCCCAACATCCAACAAACGAAATTGCGCGCCCAGTATTTTCGTGGTTGGCCAGCGCAGCAGCGCCAAGTTTCCAGCGGCAAGTAACAAACGGATTTCCGTCGGGCTAAACCTCCAGTAAGAGAGCTGGAACTGGCCTAGAGTGTAGGTGGCGAGGTAGGCTTCGATCGAGAGCATCAGGAAGGCAATGAGCATCCCGAATGCGATTGCAGGATGAATGTATCCGGAAAGCGCGATCCCTCCCATCAGGAAAAAGGCAGCGAATGTGTCGACGATGTGGTCGACGTAGAAGCCGTAACGTGGCCTTTGGCAATTTCGTACCCGGGCCAGGGTGCCGTCCAAACTGTCCCCCAACCAGTTCAGCGCCAGAAAGATAATGCCGAGCAAAAGCATGGAGCGATTCCAGCGCGCCAGGGCGTAGCAGACGCCCGCTAAGCACTGCGCTGCGAATCCTAGCAACGTGAGGTGGTCAGAGTTGATCCAGCCAGGCGTCCGCCGCGCCAGCCATACCAAGGTTTTCTTTTCCGCTGCGGCCACGAAACTTTGCTGCAGTCTGGTTGCGGGAATGAAGCTCGGTTGTTTGGGTCCTAATCGCGGATAAGTTTGGGTCGACATGGATCTCGCCTCCGATTCCAGTTCTTGCGAGACCCAATTTGCTACAACGCTGCAGCTCATATCAATGCAGCGCTCCTCAAGCCGATAACAAACGAAGATCACCAGCTAAGTTATTCAGCGGACTAGACTTTTCTGGCAGCGTCGCCTCGCCTGCGCCTCGATCACGCAGGTTGTGACACTATTTGGCAGGGACGGCAGCGGGCTTCAGATCGTCGGCCAATTTCATGAGATCGTCAACCGACTTGGAATCGAGTTGGTAGAGCGTGGGATCGTCTTCTCGTTTTGCAATGTAGCCGTCGCCGGCTTTCGAGATCGCCACCTTCTCGACCCGCTTGCCTTCACTCGATGTAACGGTGAGGTCGACGGCCGCGTTGGTGAATCCGGAATCGACGAACTTGCTGGCTGAGAGATCGCGCAGCTTGTCGACGAGCTCCTGAACGGTGCCGGGATCCATCTTTTTCGCGCTGCCCGACCACCAGTCTTGTCCGCTCCTGGTTAGAGAATAAGTCTTTGATCCGTTGCGAATCTCGATTTTATTGGGATCGTCGAAGCCGACATCAAACAGCTTCTTGTTACGGAAATCTTCCAGTCCCTTGTCGAGCGCTTGACCGAGTGTGTTTTGGACCTTGTATATGCCGTCCACGGCGCTCGACTTTGCGTAGAAGTCGTCTTTATTCGTTCGGACCTGCAACTCCTGCGTCCCGGACTCAGCGGTTACCTTCGCAGTGGCGACTGGGGTGCCAGAGGCGAATGCTGATGCCGTCTTCTTTGGATCGTCCGAAGCGTCGAGCTCCATCTTGGCATCGGTAAGGGCGCGGACGAGTCCGTCCACTTCGGTGCCATCCGCTCGAAGCGGCTTGGGTTTGACAATTTGCCATTCGTCTTTGTTGCGGCCGAATGCGATTTCTTGTTTCTTCGCGACCAGATCAACCTGGCTGATCTTGTCGGGAGCCACTGTCAGCAGTCGTTTGTCTCGCAGATCGTTTGCACTCTTGTCGATGCTGGTCTGGTCAAACTTGGGGATGGTGAACACGCGCGGATCGCCGTCGAGTTTGGCATAAATTCCATTGCCGGCGGGGGTGTCGTCGCCAAGCAACAGCTTGTGAGTCTTGTTTGTCTTTTCGGTCAAATCAACTTCGAGATTCGGCGCGTTCAGACCGTAGGGAGCGAGATTGCCGGCTTTTTCATCTACCAATCGTTCCGAGTCGAGGGATGAAAACGTGCCGAGCAAGCTGGACACTGCGCTCTGATCGGCGGCGAGAGGCGTTGGAGCAGTAATGCGCCACTGACCCGCGCTGTTGCGCTCTCCGCCGACTTGTTCCGCGCCATTTTTTTTCAGGTCGAACTTGGAAATGTCCGCCTGTTTAACGGCAAGAATTTTCTGCGCCGCGTCAGCGGATGCCTCGGTCGTGTCCGCGGGCTTGTGACGGTCCGACCAGTAGAGAGCTCCGGTGAGCGCTGCCAGGACGATCGCGGCGACAATCAGACCACGCAGTTTCATCTACCGCCTCCGCCACCAAACCGAGAAACCGGCAAACACCACAACCAACGGCAGCAGAAATTGGCTGGTCAGTCGAACCAAGCTCAACTGGGCGTTGGTCATGGTGACGCGGCGGTCTTCCTCTTGTTTGGGGCGAATCGAAATCAGGTCTTCGTCGGACGCCAGCCAGTCGATGGTGTTCAAAGCCAGATCGCTGTTGCCGTTGAACTTGATGAAGGAGTTCGCTGCCCACGACGAACTGCCGACGACCACGAATCTTCCCTGCGAGTCCTGCTTGCCAGTGTTATAGGTGCCGGCGGCAGCAATCGTTAGCGGTCCCTTTTTGTTTTTCGGATCGTTCGCATCGACTTCCGGAGAACTCAAGTTGCTCGTTGCCAAGCTGGTACTCGAGGAATCAAACAGTTTTTGGAGTGAGGTCTTGTCGCCATTTTTAATCTCGATGGAACGTGAGAGCGGGAACCCGGTTGCCGTGCCTTTCATGCCACTCACAATTGGTTGCGTTTCGTAGCTGGTTACCAGGGCCACCTGTGGACCGAGCCCCGCGAGCTGACCAATTGGATTCAGATCCAAAATCAGATTCTTGTCCAAGGTAATGCCCCAGCTTTGCAAAAGATTGGTCAGGGCATCGTTGTCGGCGATTTCGGAACGACCGATTTTCAGTGGCGGATCAAGCATCAACAAAGCACGACCGCCGTCTTCAACATATTTCTTGATGGCATCGACTTCAGGCTGTTGATAATCCCGAGTCGGTCCACCAACTACGAGCGCCGTGCAATCGCTTGGGACCTCGGCCTTTTGTAGGAGGTCAATAGACTTCGCTTCGTAATTGTCTTTGCCCACCAGTTCCTTGAAATTGGAATAGCCGTCACGGTCGGAGTTGTCGATCTGATGCTCGCCGCTGCCCGCGACGAAACACACTGTGCGTGTCTTATTCTTCAGCACGCGAATGAATGCGCCGGTTAAGCCTTCTTCCGTCAAGCTCCTGGCCTGTTCCTGCTGCGTTCCAATCCGCACGATTGCCGTACCGTAGTCTTTTATGCCAGCTTCGCGAGCTTCCTGCGGATTCTTGTCTTGATCGACGTACTTAACGTGAATCCGAGTGGAAAGGTTCGCGTATTGGTCGAGCAGGTCTTTCGCGTGCGGGAATCGCCGATCCTGATCGAAGTAGGTGATAGTCGCATCTTGCTTGAGTCCCTTCACCACCTTCGCCGTTTGATCTGAAAGGCTGTAGCGCTTGTTCGCGGTGGCGTCGTAGGACTTGTTGTAGCGGTTCGCGAGCACGTTAGCGATAGCGACAGCCGCGATGACCACCAGGATGTAGACTGCCGCGTAAGCCGCGTATTTCGTCTGTCTGGCTTTCAGCAATTGTGTATTCACCTAAGACCTCCAGCGCAGAGATTCCATGGAACGCGCGGTAAAAAACAGTCCCAGGAAAATTGCGGTCAGGAAAAAGACTGCGTCCTTTGCACTGAGGACGCCTTTGGCGAACGACTCCTCGAAATGGGTGAGCACCGACATATAAGACAGCACCTGTGACCAGACTGAGGTCTCGAATTCGCCGACCGACGAAATAATCCACAGCACCAGGCAGATCCCAAAGGTCACGGCGCCGGCGATAATTTGATTCTTGGTCAGACTTGAAATGAAAGTTCCAATCGCCAGTAGCGTTCCGGCCTGGAGCAGCAGGCCGAGATAGCCAATGGCCAGCGGCTTCCAATCAGGGTTGCCGTATTTGAAGAGAAACGCAAAGTTTAACGCGGTGAACAGCAGCA